>Ga0272448_1000937_pt1 | contig 41568 bp, 32 predicted proteins | sample YNPCB0191_FD_202220 | JGI IMG/M metagenome (GOLD analysis project Ga0272448, IMG submission 202220) | Hot spring sediment microbial communities from Yellowstone National Park, WY, United States - YNP-CB-019-1 | ecosystem: Environmental > Aquatic > Thermal springs > Hot (42-90C) > Sediment...
GGGCGGCTGGCTCGCGTCGGTTCCGGGAAGGAAGCCGGCCGCGCAGGAGCGCGATCGTTGCCGGGGCCCCGGGTTTGCAGCCTGCGGCAACGGATCCTGCGCCCGGAGGCGGCATCGGCGGGCAGGTGATCGCTGAAAACTGATCGCTGAAGGCTGATGGCGGTCATGCATCGCAGAAAAAGCGCCGGGCGGAGATCGGTTCGGGTCGGCCCCGGATCGTTCAGGTCGGGGGCGCTCGAAAAATGTGTTGATATCGAACCATCGTGGTCGTAGGCTGACGGGGTGACCGGTCGCGCCGCAAGGGGACGCGAGCCGGGAGCGCGGCGCAGGTCGCCGCTCGCTTGGAGCAGGGCAACGCTGGGGGAGGAAACATGAAAAGCAAACGAGGCATGGGCAGGAGAGACTTCATCAAGGGGACGGCCGTCGGCGTGGGCGCGGCGGCCGTGGGCGGCACCCGGACGGCCGCAGGCGGCGCGCCCCAGATCGCACCGTCCCAGGTCAAGGAGAGCGTCGCGGCCGACGTGGTGGTCGTCGGCGCGGGAATCGCGGGCATGTGCGCCGCGCTTTCGGCGATCGAGGCAGGCGCGAAGACGGTGCTGCTCGAGAAGGGCGCGACCTTCAATGCGCGCGGCTTCGACGACGGCTGCGTCAACAGCAGCGTCCACAAGGAGGCGGGCGTCCACATCGATCGCGACGAGCTGATCGGGGAGCTGATGCGGCAGGCGAACTACCGGGCCGACCAGCGCCTGATCCGGCTCTGGGTGGACCGCAGCGGCGAGGTCATGGATTGGCTGCGCTCCCGGGTGGAGCCCAAGGGGGTGAAAGCCTCGCTGGCGCCCGTCAGCAATGAAAGGGAAGGGCCGTACAAGGTCTATCGCACCGCCGTCAATTTCACCGGGCAGAATCCCAAACTGATGGCCGTACTCGAGAGCATCGTCAAGGAAAAGGGCGGCGACATTCGCTATCAGACGCCCGGCGTGCAGCTCGTGCGCCAGGGGCAGGGAAGGGTGACGGGCGTGATCGCCCGCACCCAGGCGGGCGATTACATCCGGTTCGATGCGCGCAAGGGCGTCGTTCTCACCACGGGCGGTTACGACAACAACCCGGAGATGATGAAGCGGTTCCTGCGCCCCTCGGATCTGAGGATCGAAAAGTACAATTCGGCCAACAAGATCTGCACCGGCGACGGCCACAACATGGCGCTCGCGGTGGGCGCCGACATGGACGAACCGCCGCACACCCTGATCGTCGGCAACGGCATCCTGACCAACAAGGACGAGTTCTACCTGATCATGTTCACGCCCTGGCTGCGCGTGGACAGGTTCGGCCGGAGATACGTCAACGAGGATTCCGACTACTGCCGCGCCGCCAACGCCAATGCCATCCTTCCGGGGCACTTCAACTGGTCGATTCTCGACGCGCGCTGGGGCGAGGGACCCGGCCAGAGCCCCGAGTATGTCTCCTTCGTCAAGAAGCAGATGGAGCGCTACGTCCAGGAAGGGACGGTCCTGGTCGCCGATACCTTGGACGAGCTAGCCGGGAAAATGCAGGTGGAGCCGGCGGTCCTGAAAGCGACGGTGGCGCGCTACAACGAGCTGGCGCGCAACAAGAAGGACGTGGACTTCGGCGTCGAGGGCGACAAGATGAGGCCCGTGGAAAAGCCGCCCTTCTACGCCATGCAGGTACGCAACTTCGCCCTGGTCACCGTCAGCGGCCTCAGGGTCAACGAGCATCTGCAGGTGCTCGACAAGGAAGGGAAGCCGATCCCGGGATTGTATGCCGCCGGCAACACGAGCGGCGGGTTCTTCGCCGACACCTACCCGCGCAACGTGCACGGCATCAGCCACGGGCGCGCCATCACATTCGGGAGGCTTGCCGGGCTGAACGCGGCCGCCGAAAAGGTCTGACGGCCGGGTGCCGCGGTCGCCAAATCCCGCCACGGGAGCCAGCGGCCCGCCTCAGGCGGGTCGCTGCCGTTTGCGGCCGCTTTGTCCCTCCCGCGCCTGTTTGCGGTTGACAACCGCGGGAAGAATAACATACAAAATTGCATGTAATCATTTTGGCAGCGACGCACTGCGGCGCGCCGCACTCTCTGGGGTATGATTGAACGGACGACGCGCGGGCGCGCCGGGGGAGGGTCATGGCGACGGCGGGAGGCGGCGGATTCGGGCCGGGGGCGATCCCGGGGCTGCGCCGGAGCGCGCTCTACGTGCCCGGCGACAATCCCCGCATGATCGAAAAGGCGTCGACGCTCCCGGCCGACATGGTGATCCTGAACCTCGAGGACGGCGTCGCCGATTCGCGCAAGGCCGAGGCCCGGGCCGGCGTCGCCCGGGCTCTGGGCGCGATCGACTTCGGGCCGAGGGAAGTGGTGGTGCGCATCAACAGCCTTTCCTCGGCCACCGGCGTCGAGGATCTGAGGGCCCTGGTCCCCTGCCGCCTGTGCGGCATCTGTCTGCCCAAGGTGGAGGAGGCTTCCGAAATCCTGCATGCCGACGCCCTCATCGGCGAGCTGGAGTCGAAGCACGGCCTGGCCGTGGGCGGCGTCCGGCTCCATGCCATGATCGAATCGGCCGCCGGGGTCGTCAACGCGGCGGCGATCGCGCGCTCGTCGCGGCGCTTGTCCTCCCTCATGTTCGGCTCGGCCGATTACGCCAAGGACGTGCGCTGCCAGGTGGGCCCCGAGCGCACCGAGCTGTGGCTGGCCTTGCAAATGGTCGTCCTGGCGGCGCGCGCGGGCGGCATCGACGCCCTGGACGCGCCGTGCTTCGATGTGCGCAACCCCGAGCTTCTGTCCAGGGAGGCGCTGCAGGCCCGCCGGCTGGGATTCGACGGCAAGAGCGCGATCCATCCCGGCCAGCTCGATATCATCAACAGGATTTTCGACGTGACCGAAGAAGAGATCCGCTGGGCCAGGACCGTACTGGCCGAACTGGCGGGCGCGGAGAGCGCCGGCAGAGGCCTGACGACCCTGGATGGGAGGTTGATCGAAAACCCGCACCGCATCGCCGCCGAGCGCATCCTCCGGCGCTGCGGGGAACTTCGCTCGTGACGGCGGCGCGGCGGGTGCGGCCCGGCGCAGGGTGAGACGATGAACATCGGACGAGCGGCTTGCACGCTACTGCTACTGCTTCTGCCCTTCGGGTGCCGGTCCGGGCCCGGCGGCTCGACAGCGCCCGATGCGATTCCCATCGGCGCCTCGATCACGGTGACGGGCGGCTCGGCTTCCTTCGGCGGCTATGCGCGCTACGGCATCACCCGGGCGATTGCCGCCGCGAACGCCGCCGGCGGCGTGTTCGTCCGGCAATATGACCGCAAGCTTCCCGTCCGGCTGGTCCTGTACGACAACGAAAGCAAGGCCGAGAAGGCCGCGGCCGATGTCGAGCGCCTGATCCTGAGGGACAAGGTCGTGGCCGTCACCGGCCTGACCGGTCCCGAAAGGGTGCTGAGCGGCGCGGAAGTGTGCGAGCGCTACCGCGTGCCCATGGTCACGGCGGGTGCGCCGCTGGGCACGGTCCGCAAGGCGCGCCGGTGGAAATACCTGTGGGACATTTTCTTCGACGAGGCGGAGCTCTGCCGGAAGCAGTTTCTGTTGATGGACACCGTCGTCTCGAACCGCAACGTGGTGCTTTTCACCGACAACGGTCCCGACGGCACCGTGCAGGGAGGGTATTGGGAGCAGTACGCACCGCAGTTCGGCTACCGGATTCTCTATCGTGCCTCGTTCCCGGGCGGCACCACGGACTACGGTGACATGATCCGCAAGGCGCAGGCGACCGGCGCCGACATCCTGCTCGCGCAGATCCAGCCGCCCGACGGCATCGCCCTCGTCCGGCAGATGGAGGCCCTGAACTGGAAGCCCAAGGCGGCGTTCCTGGAGCGGGCCTGCGAGGCGGCCGATTTCTGGGAGGCCTTGGGCTGCAGCGCGCAGGGGATCTGCTTCACGACTATCTGGCATCCCGAGTGCGGCTATCCCGGAGCCAAGGAACTGGCGCAAGCCTTTCACAAGGAGACCGGCCGGTCCTACACCACGCATCTGGTCGGCGCCTACGCGGCGGTCCAGGTATTGCTGAAGGCGATCGAGCTGGCCGGCGTGCTCGATGCCGAGGCGATCAACCGGGCCGTGCGCGCGGCCGCCGCGGCGCAGCCGACCGTCCTCGGCGATATCCGCTTCGCCGAGGATCAGACGGCGGCGCAGGCAACCATGGTCCTGCAGTGGCAGGACGGCGAGCGCCAAATCGTTTATCCGAAAGAGATCGCAACTCGAGCGTTTCTTTACCCTCTGCCCGCGTGGGCGGATCTCAGAAAGTAAGAGAGAGATGCAGTCGGATCTCTGGCTCGCCTCGGCCGTCAACGGCCTCGTGCTGGGCGGGTTGTATGCGGCGACCGCGCTCGGGCTTTCGATGGTCTTCGGGGTCATGCGCCTGGTGAACGTGGCCCACGGCGAGCTCATCATCCTGGCATCCTACCTGAGCTGGACTCTGTATACCCGGGCGGGGATCGATCCCTTCGTCGGCCTGGTCGTGGTCGTGCCGGTCCTGTTCGCCGCCGGCTGGGCGATCCAGCGCTTCATGCTCAATCCGCTGATGGCCCAGGGCATGGAGGCGCCCATGCTGACGACCTTCGGCCTGTCGATCATCGCGCAGAGCCTGTATCTGTTTGCCTGGACGCCGGACAGCCGCAGCATCAAGACCTGGTATTCCGACAATGTCGTGACCGTGGCCTCGATCGCCGTCCCGAACATGTTCGTGATCGCCCTGCTTGCGGCCGCCTTGCTGGCCGGGGCGCTCCATCTTTTCGTCACGCGCACGCTCGCGGGCAAGGCGGTGCGCGCCGCATCCCAGTCGGCCCGGACGGCCGCCATGATGGGGGTCGACATTCCCAGGGTCTACGCACTGACCTACGGAATCGGCGCGGCCCTGGCCGCGGTCGGCGGCGTCCTTGTGGCCGCGACCTTCACCTTCGTACCCAGCAGCGGTCTGGCCTATCTGCTGAAGGGCTTCGCCGTCGTCGTGCTCGGCGGCATGGGGAGCATAGGCGGCACGCTGCTGGCCGGCATGGCGCTCGGACTGGCCGAATCGCTCGGTGCCGCCGCCTTCGGCACGGGTTACAAGGATCTGGTCGGCCTGCTGCTCTTCCTGCTGGTGCTGACCCTCCGGCCGGCCGGGATCTTCGGCCGCCGCCAAGCGGGAGGAAGTCTTGTTTGACGCGGCCTCTCGTGCGCTCGGGATCGCCCGCCGCCCATGGCGGCTGCTGCTCGCGGCGCTCCTGCTTGCGGCGCTTGCGGCTCCATCCGTCCTGTCGGCCTATGCGGTTTACCTGCTCTTCACCGTCTTCCTGTACGTCGCCCTGGCGCAGAGCTGGAATCTGGCCGCGGGCATGACCGGGCTGGTGTCGCTCGGTCATGCCGCCTTCCTCGGCATGGGGGCATACGCCGGTTCGTGGGCCATGCTGCAACTGGGTGCGCCGTTCATCGCCGCCATGGCGGCCGGGGGAACGGCAGCCGCCGCTTTCGCCGCGGCGATCGCCGTGCCGGTCTTCCGTTTTCGCGGGATCTATTTCACCATCGGCACCCTGGTCCTGGCCGAGGCCCTGCGCCTGTGGATGATCGCCTGGCCCGCCGCCGGAGCGGCCAACGGCTTGCATCTGCCTGTCGGCGCCCTTCCCGGACCGACCGCGCTCTACTATGTCGCCTTGGCCTTGGCCGGCGGGGCCACGGCGCTGCTGGCCGCGATCATGCGCTCCCGGCTGGGCATGGCGCTGAACGCCATCCGCGACAACGAGGGTGCGGCTCAGATGCTGGGCGTCAATGTCTTTCGCGCCAAGCTCGCCAGCTTGACGGCGAGCAGCTTCATCGCCGGGGCCGCGGGAGCGGTCTGGGCCGCCAAGCTGGCCTATATCGAGCCGTTCTCGATATTCAATATTTCGTGGACGATCGCCATGGTGAACATGGTCATCGTCGGGGGCATCGGAACCCTGGCGGGACCCGTCATCGGCGCCTTTTTCGTCGTGCTCCTGAGCCACCAGCTCGGGGACTACTACGCCGTGCAGGTGATCCTGACCGGCGTCATACTCATCCTGGTGATCCGCTTCGCACCTTACGGCATTTGGGGCGCGCTGCGGAGTTTCCCCGTCGCGCAGCGGGTCCTGTCGCACTTGGGTGCCTCGGGAGGCCGGGAGCCGTGAGTGCCTTGCTCGAACTGCAATCCGTGAGCAAGCGCTTCGGCGGCGTGACCGCCGTCCGTGATGTCTCCTTTTGGATGGAGCGGGGCGAAACCTTGGGAATCATCGGCCCGAACGGGGCAGGCAAGACCACCCTCCTCAATCTCATTTCCGGAGCTCTGCCCGTGAGCGGCGGGCGGATCCTTTTTTGCGGCGAGGATATCACGGGGCTGCCGCCCGATCAGATCTGCCGCCGCGGCATCGGCCGCACCCACCAGATTCCGCAGCCGTTCGGCAACATGACCGTGCGCGCCAACGTGATGGTCGGGTGCCTGTACGGGCGGACCAAGAGGATTTCCATCGAAGAGGCGGAGCGCCGGGCCGACCGCATTCTGCAGGTGGTCGGCCTGGCCGCGCACGCAGCGCGGCGCGCCGGCGATCTCACCCTGCTGGAACGCAAGCGGCTCGAGCTGGCCAGGGCCCTTTCCCTCGAGCCGCGGCTGATTCTTCTGGATGAGATCGCGGCCGGCCTCACGCCCCAGGAATTGCCCGCCCTGAAAGCGCTGATCTGCGAGCTGCGCTCGTCCGGCCTGTCCATGATCATCATCGAACACGTGTTCGAGTTTCTGTGCGATCTGTGCGGGCGCGTGCTGGTTCTGGACTGGGGCGAGACGATCGCCGAAGGCCCGCCCGCCGACGTCGTGCGCAATCCGCGGGTGATCCGGAGCTACCTGGGCTCCCGGGAAAAGAGTGCGCGCGACACGCCCGCGCCCGCGGGCGGAGGGGAAGATCGGCCGGCGCGCGACCTGCATGCGGGACCGGCAGGCGGGGCGCCCTTGCTGCGCGTCGAAAGCATCGACGTCTTCCACGGCGCCCTGCAGGCGCTTTTCGGCGTTTCCCTGGAGATACGGCCGGGAGAGATCGTGGCGCTCATCGGCGCCAACGGCTCGGGCAAGACCTCGACGGTGCTGTCGATCGCCGGCGTCCTGCGCCCGGCCAGGGGCGAGATACACTTCGAGGGCCGGCGCATCGACGGGCTGCCGCCCGACCGGATCGTCGAGCTGGGCGTCGCCCAGTGCATGGAGGGGCGGCACATATTCCCGGAATTCACCGTCCAGGAGAATCTCGAGATCGGTGCCTATGCCCGACGCGCGCGGCCGCGCGCCCGGGATAACCTCGATCTTGCCTACGACCTCTTTCCCGTTCTCTACGAACGGCGCCGGCGGCCGGGCCGGGCGCTCTCCGGGGGAGAGCAGCAGATGCTGGCGATCGCGCGCGCTCTCATGGCGGACCCGCGCCTGCTGATACTGGACGAGGTGTCGCTCGGTCTCGCGCCGGTCGTCATCGACCGGCTTTACGAGGCCATCGGCAGGATCAACCGGCGCGGCGTGGCGGTGCTGCTCGTCGAACAGAACGTCCATCGCAGCCTGGCGATTGCGCACCGCGGCTACATCCTGGAACGCGGCCGGGTCGGCCTGGCCGGGAGCGCCGCGGAACTTGCCGCGAGCGCTTATTTGACCGAGCGTTACTTCGGGCTCTGAGCCGACGCGCGAGCGCCTGCGCGTTTTCGCACCATAAGGCGGCGGCCCGAGGCGCCGGGGGGGCCGCCGGGAGGGCGGCATGAGAAAACTCGAGTTCTACGATCTCTCGCAACCGATCGAAATGGGCATCCCGCTGTGGCCCTGGCCGGGGGCGATGCAGGACCTGGTCATCGAGCGCATGCTCTATCACGAACGGGATCGCAAGCAGTCGGCGGTTTTTCACTGCAAGATGCACACTTCGACCCACATGGACGCCCCTTTCCATGTGATCGGAACCGGCATCGGCGTCGATCAGATTCCGCTCGCGAACTGTTTCGGCACCGGTGTGATCGTCGACATGCGCTACAAGAAGAAATGGGAGATCATCGGGCCGGATGATTTCGAAAGGGCCGTCCCCCGGATCGAAAGGGGCGACTGGGTCATCGTCAACACGGGCTGGCATCATTACTGGAACGATCATTACGTTTACATCAATCACTTCCCCGGCCTCTACAAGGAAGGGGGCGAGTGGCTGGTTGCGCGGGGTGTGAAGGGATTCGGCATCACCGGCGGCGCCCTCGACAGCCCTTTGGCCCATGCGCCGCTTTCCCGGACCATGCCCTGGCTCGACCGGGAGTATCGCGAGGCGACCGGGGAGGATCCCGAAGAGAGATTTCCCATCTACGAGCCGGCGCACACGGCCCTGCTCGGGGCCGGCATCTGCGGGATCGAGAATGTCGGGGGGGAGATCGACCGCATAACCGGGAGGCGCCTGACGATCGCGGCCTTCCCCCTGCGTTGGACCCGGGGGGACGGATCGATGGTACGTCTGGTCGCCATCGACGGGCTCGAGGGGTAGAGCGACAAGAGGAGCGGGAACCGTGGAAGACCTGTTCAGGCTGGACGGCAAAGTGGCTCTGGTGATGGGAGGTGCCGGCGGTATCGGGCGCAGGCTGGCCTACGGGCTGAGCCTCTATGGCGCCAGGGTCGTGGTTTCCGGCCGCAGCCGCGAGGCGCTCCTCGCGGCGGCCGGCGAGATCCGCGCCCGTACCCGGGGGGAAACGGCGGCCATGCCTGCCGATGTCACCGACGAGAGCAGCGTGGAGCGGCTCGTGCAGGAAGTTGTGGAAACAATGGGGGGCCTGGATATCCTGGTCAATGCGCAGGGCGTGAACATCAAAAGGGACGCCTTCGAGTTTCCCGTGGAGGACTGGGATCAGCTGTTCGCCGTCAACGTCAAGGGGACCATGATCGCGTGCAAGCAGGCGGGCCGGGTGTTCAAGGAGCGAGGCGGGGGCAAGATCGTCAACCTGTCGTCGGTGCGCGGGATACGCGGTCACCGGGGCGGCAACGCCGGTTATTGCGCCACGAAGGGGGCGGTGGAGCTCATCACCAGGACGCTGGCTCTTGAATGGGCGCCCTATCGCATCCATGTGAACGCACTCGGCCCCGCGCTCATCATCACTCCGGGTACCGTTCACATCCGAAACAACCCGAAGCTGGCCGAAGAGTACCGGGCCATGATCCCGCTGGGTCGTCTGGGCGAGCCCGACGACCTGATCGGAGCGTGCGTGTTTCTCGCTTCGCGGGCATCGGACTTCGTGACCGGTCAGACCATCTACGTCGACGGCGGCCTGACCGCCGGCTGAGTTTCGGTGACAGGCTACTCAACCCCGAAACCCCGGTGAGCGGAAGCCGCTCATCGGCGAGAGAGTTTAGGGGTTGAGTAGCCTGTCACCGAAACTATGGCATGATGACGGCTCTGATCTGCGTGCCGAAGGCGGTCAACTCGTCCAGCACCTGATTGATCGCATCGGCCTCGAGCGGCACCCGACGGGAAACGACGTCCGTCAGGTCGAGCCTGCCGCGCGCCGCCAGATCCAGGAGCAGGGGGATTTCCTGGGCGAGGTGATCCGAGACGCCGATGATTTCGGCTTCCTTATTGATGAGCTCTTCGTAGGGGGCGATCTCGAAAGCGCCGCCGGTGATCCCCGCGATCGCCGCCCGGCCCTGTATGCCGAGCGACAGCACGGCCTGCCGCATGGTGAGGGGAAGGCCGATGAGTTCGAGCGCCACATCCACGCCCCGCCCTTCCGTGAGACGGCGTATCTCCTCGACCGGGTCGCAGCGCGAGGCATCGACGGGAACCGCGCCGTAGCGCCGGGCCATGGCCAGCTTGTTTGCCTGCCGGTCGACGGCGAAGACTCGGGCCGCGCCCAGGGCCGAGGCGAGCTGAATCGCGGACATGCCCAGGCCGCCGGCGCCGAAGACCGCGACGCTTTCGCCGGCCCTGAGTCGGGCCTTGAGCAAGGCGTGCAGCGACGTCGACGAGGAGCACATCATGACGGCGCCCTGCTCGAACGGGATGCTGTCCGGAAGCCGGAAGGCGCTGCGCGCGGGCATGCGCACGTATTCGGCGTAGGCGCCGTCCCGGTGCTTGCCCATCATCTGTCCCGAGAGGCAGAACTGCTCCTGGCCGCGGCGGCAGTGCAGGCAATCCCCGCAGGTGGCCAGATAGTGCAGGCATACGCGGTCGCCCGGCTTCAGATGGGCGACCTCGGACCCCGCCTTCTCCACCACCCCGGCCGCCTCATGGCCCAGCGTCATGGGCAGGGGCCGGACAGGGGAGATGCCGGCGCGGTAGTGTGCGTCGGAGTGACATATGCCGGCCGCGCGGACGCGCACGAGCACGTCGCGCGGGCCGACATCGGGAACGGCGACATGGTGTAACTGCAACGGCTTTCCCGGCTCGATCAGCCTTACTGCCCGCATCATGCCTGGCCCTCCGGTCTCGATCGGTCGTCGGCGGCGGCCGGCTCCCGCCCGGGCCTGCTACCGGCGCACCACCATGAACGGAGGCAATCATCGCACGCGCTCGTGATCGTGTAAAGTCGCGCGCCTGCAGGGATCGTCGCTCGAGGGCGCAATTGCCGGCCCCGGTCTGCGTCGGGGCATCGACCGTGGCGCGCGGGCTCGGATCTGCGGCTCGGGGGAGGTTGAGCTGGTACGCCCAGCAGGATTCGAACCTGCGACCCTCTGCTTAGAAGGCAGATGCTCTATCCGGCTGAGCTATGGGCGCATTGCCGTGACTGCAGTATAGCAGAGATCCCGGCTGGGAAGCGAGCCCGACCGCGGCTCGCTCATCCGATCAGCTCGCGCACCCGGCCTTCCACCTCGCGGCGGATCGCGTCGAGATCCTCCTCGGTGGCCGCCTCGAAACGCAGCACGAGCACGGGCTGGGTGTTCGAGGCGCGCACCAGCGCCCAGCCGCGCGTGAAGACGATGCGCGCGCCGTCGACGTCGATCACCTCGCGCTCGGCGCGATACGATTCGCGCAGCCGGTGCACCACCTCGAACTTGCGCTCGTCCGGGCAGTCGATGCGGATTTCCGGCGTGTAGACCGTGGGCGGCAGATCGGCGAGCAGGCTCGAGAACGGGCCCTCCATGCGCGACAGGATCTCGACGAGCCGCGCCCCGGCGTAGATGGCGTCGTCGTAGCCGTAGTAGCGGTCGGCGAAAAACAGGTGGCCGCTCATCTCCCCCGCGAGCACGGCCCCGGTTTCCTTCATCTTCGCCTTGATGAGCGAGTGGCCGACCTTCCACATGATCGCCCGGCCGCCGCGGCTGCGGATGTCGTCGAACAGGGTCTGCGAGCACTTGACCTCGGCGATGAAGGTGGCGCCCGGGCGTTCGCGCAAGATGGCGCGCGCGAACACGACCATCAGCTGGTCGCCCCAGACGATCCGGCCGCCCTCGTCGATCACGCCGATGCGGTCGGCGTCCCCGTCGAAGGCGATGCCCAGGTCGGCGCCGCGCGCGCGCACCGCCTGGACGGCGAAGCGCATGTTCTCCACGATCGTCGGATCGGGGTGGTGGTTGGGGAATCGGCTGTCGGGCTCGCAGAAGAGCTCCGTCACCTCGCAGCCCAGCCGGCGGTACAGCGGGGCGGCCACGACCCCGCCCATGCCGTTGCCGCCGTCGACCAGCAGCCGGACGCGGCGCGGGCCTGCCGCGATGTCCCCGGCGATGCGGTCGCAATACGCCGGCAGGATGTCGCGTTCCTCGCACGCCCCGCGGCCGGAGCTGAAGGCGCCCGAATCGGCGAGCGCGCGCACTTCCTGGATCTGCCCGCCGTAGATCGTGCTCCTGCCCAGGCAGACCTTGAAGCCGTTGTTGTCGGGCGGATTGTGGCTGCCGGTGATCATGACTCCGGCGCCGACGTCCTGGGTGAAAAGCGCGAAATAAAGGACGGGCGTCGGCACCATTCCGATGTCCAGCACATGGCAGCCGCTCTCCACGAGCCCGCGCACCACGAGGTCGCGGAAGCGCGGGGAGCTCTCGCGCGCATCCCGGCCGACGACGGCGCGTGCGGCCCCGTGGCGCAGGAAGTACGTTCCCAGGGCGCGCGCCAGCCTGTGGACGGTCTCGTCGGTCAGGTCGCGACCCACCACGCCGCGGATATCGTATTCGCGAAAGATATGCGGATTCATGGGAGGAATCTTAGCACAGAAGACCGGGCGGAACGTGCGCTGCCGGCGGCCGCGGTGCTGCCCGCGGCCGAGGGAGTACCCCTCACCGACTCCCGCGGCCCGGGCCGCCGCGGCCGCCAAAGGCTTTATCGACACGGCGGAAACAGGCGATTAGAAAGCCCGCACGGGCAAAGTTCGGCGCCGCCTGCGCGGCCCGCAGGCGTGGAGGGGACTGGTCGGGGCATCCAGATTTGAACTGGAGACCTCCTGCGCCCAAGGCAGGCGCGCTACCAGGCTGCGCTATGCCCCGACGCCGGCGCGCGTTCATTCTATCAGACGCGTCCCTCGTTGGGTATCGATTCCGCCCGCCGCCGCCCACAAGGCTTCCACGGCGCGGGCGCGATGGCTCACCCGGTCCTTTTCTTCCGCGCTCAGTTCGGCGAACGTCCGCCCGAGCTCCGGAAACACGAAGATCGGATCGTAGCCGAACCCCCGCCGGCCGCGCGGCTCGAAGGCGATCTCGCCCGGGCACTCTCCCCGCACCTCGAGCAGCAGGCGGCCGGACTGCGCCAGCGCCAGGGCGCACACGAAACGCGCTGCGCGCGGCGCCGGCGCACCGCGGAGCTCTTCCAGCAGCCGGCGGATGCGCTGCTCGTCGTCGGCGCCCGCACCGGCGTAGCGTGCCGAATGCACGCCCGGCCTGCCGCCGAGCGCGGCGACTTCGAGCCCGGAGTCGTCGGCGAGCACGGGCAGGGGTGTGTCATGGGAGTAGGCGAGCGCCTTGAGGCGCGCGTTTGCCTCGAATGTATCGCCCGTCTCCTCGTGATCCCGGCGGATCCCTGCGCCGTCAAGATCGATCACCTCGCACCCGCGGGGTGCCAGCAACCGGCGGAACTCGCCGAGCTTCCCCCGATTCCTGGTGGCCAGGACGACTTTTCGCAGCACGGCAGGCAATCCTCCCATGGCGGTTCGCGCGCGGCGCGGCGGGCTCACAGCAGCACGGGGTGTTCGCCGAACAGCTTTTCGAGCGGCACCCTCGCTGCGAGCGCCGCCTTCTGCAGCCGGATCAGCTCCTGGATGCCCCTGGCTCCCAGGGCGACGAGGGACTGCAGCTGCTCGTAGGTGAAGCACTGCTTTTCCGCCGTGCCCTGGATCTCGACGAAGCGCCCCCGGCCCGTCATGACCAGGTTCATGTCGACCTCCGCGTGGGAATCCTCTTCGTAGTCGAGGTCCAGATGCGGAACCTGATCCAGGAGGCCCACGCTGGTCGCGGCCACAAAATCGGTCAGGGGACTGAACTCCAGGAGCCTGCGGCTCATCAGGCGGTCCACCGCCAGCACGAGCGCCAGAAAGCCGCCGGTGATGGAGGCGGTCCTGGTGCCGCCGTCGGCCTGGATCACGTCGCAGTCGACCAGGAAGGTGCGCTTGCCGAGGAGCGACGGGTTGACCACGCTGCGCAGCGAGCGGCCGATGAGGCGCTGGATCTCGACCGTGCGCCCCGAAGGCCGGCCGCGCGCGGCCTCGCGCGGCGCGCGCGTGGTGGTGGCGCGCGGAAGCATGCCGTACTCCGCCGTGATCCATCCCTGGTTGGCATCGATGAGAAAGGGCGGAACCTTGTCCTCGATGCTGCAGGTGCACACGACGGCGGTGTCGCCCACGCCGATCAGCACCGATCCCTCGGCGTGCTTGGTGTAATCGAGCTCTATGCGAACCCGCCTCATCGTCTCCGGGCTGCGTTCTCCGGATCGCATCCGCACCTCTCTTTCATCCGTGGACCGGGCAGCATTCTACCACGGACGGACCGCGCGGCCTGCCGCGCCCATCTCATGCTTGCCCGGCCGCGCGTCTCTGATACGATGTACGGCATGCGCGGCTACGGCATCACGTCCTTCTTCGGCGGCCCGGCGACCCGGGCCGTCAAGAGCCTCATCATCGCCAACGCCGCCGTCTTCGTCGTGCAACTGGCCGCGCGCCTCGCCGACGGCAACCGCCTGGTCTTCACCTTCGGCCTGATCCCCTGGCGCGTCACGCACGATCTGGCGCTGTGGCAGCCGGCGACCTACATGTTCCTCCACGGCGGTTTCTTCCACATCTTTTTCAACATGTTCACGCTCTTCATGTTCGGCTGCGACCTCGAGCGGCGCTGGGGCCCGGCGCGCTTCCTGCGCTATTACTTTTTGACCGGAATCGGCGCCGCTTTGTGCTCGTGGCTGGTCGGCGTCGACAGCCGCAGCGTGATCATCGGCGCGTCGGGGGCGATCTACGGCGTGCTGCTGGCCTACGGCCTGCTCTATCCGAACCGGCTCGTCTACATCTACCTGCTGTTTCCGGTCAAGGTCAAATGGCTGGTGCTTTTCATGGGGGCGATCGCCTTCTATTCGTCCCTTGCGGGCGGGGAGCCGGGCGTGGCCCATGTGGCCCACCTCGGCGGGATGCTCGTGGGATGGATTGCGCTGCGCGGCCGGGGCTGGCTGGCGTGGTTGCAGGACTACCGCGCGCGCCGGCGGCGCGCGGCGCTGAAGCGCCAGTTCGAAGTCTATTACGGCGAGGTGCGCCGCAAGATCGAGGAGGAGAAGAAGGGCCCCACGATTCACTGAACGCCGCGGCGCAGGGGGCGGCATGGGCCGCCCCGCAGGCCGCGGCTCACAACTCGGCGCGCCGGCGGCGGAAGGCCGGCTCGTCGAGGTCCGGTCGAGGGGAAGGCGGGCGATAGTCGAGGGTCTTGTCGCCCGCCGATGCCGGCTCGCGCACGCTGTGGCCCGGGCCCTCCATGGCGCCGCCGAGCGGTATGACGTTGCCGTGGCGCAGGGAATCGGGGGCCGGGCGCGCCCGCTCGCTCCCGTTCTTGTCGAACCCGGTCGCGATCACCGTGATCTTGATCTTGTCCTTCATGGCGTCGTCGTAAACCGCGCCGAAGATCATTTCCTCCGGGCCGGCCGCTTCCTCGATGATCTTGGCGGCGGCATCGACCTCGTGCAGCCGCAGGCTGCCGCGCGAAGCGGTGATGTTGATCAGGACGCCCTTGGCGCCCTTGATCGACGTCTCTTCGAGCAGGGGGCTCGAGATGGCGCGCTGGGCTGCTTCGGCGGCGCGGTTCTCGCCCTCGGCCAGGCCGGTCCCCATCAGCGCCATCCCCTTGCCCGACATGATGGTGCGCACGTCGGCGAAATCGACGTTCACGATCCCGGGCATGGTGATGATGTCGGAAATCCCCTGGACCGCCTGGCAGAGCACGTCGTCGGCATAGCGGAAGGAGTCTTCCAGGAGAGCCTCGGCTCCCATGGCATACAGGAGGCGTTCGTTGGGGATGGTGATCAGGGTGTCGAGGACCTCCTTGAGTTCGGCGATGCCGGCCTCGGCGTGCGCCAGGCGCTTCTTCCCCTCGAAGCGGAAGGGCTTGGTGACCACCCCGACCGTGAGGGCGTTGAGTTCGGTGGCCAGGTTGGCGATGATGGGCGCCGCGCCCGTGCCCGTGCCCCCTCCCATGCCGCAGGTGATGAAGACCATGTCGGCGCCGTCGAGCAGCTCGATGATACGCTCGGTGTCCTCGAGCGCGGCCTGACGCCCGCGCTCCGGCACGGCCCCGCACCCCAGCCCGTTGGTGAGCTTGGCGCCGATCTGCAGCTTGATGGGCGCCAGGGAATTGCGCAGCGCCTGGAGATCGGTGTTGGCCGCGATGAAGTCGACGCCCGCGATCTTGGCCTCGATCATGCGATTGACGGCGTTCCCCCCGGCGCCGCCGACGCCCACGACCTTGATCTTTGCCGGCGGGTGCCGGTCTTCGTCAAAGCTGAATCTCGGGCTTGCTTCTTCGAACCGCAGTTTCTCGGCTTGCATCCTTTCCTCCCTTCGCTCTCGGTCCGATCCGGAAGAGCCGGAACCGTAGCGGCTCCGCTTCTGTCCGGCGGTCTGGTTCCATTGCGTTAGTGCCGTCAGCTGTCCGCCGTCGGCTCTGCGGCATCGGCCTGCCGTCGATCGAGGCTGATGGCCGGAAGCCGCAGGCGGCAGCCACGGCGATCATGCTCCATCCTGTCGGTCTTCTGCCGCGAACAGACATAGGTTCACCGCCCCGGGGCTAGCCGCCGACCCAAGAAAGAATCCGGTTCACGATCCATGATGAATGGGCGGCGCGCGCGGCGCGCGCCGCCAACAGTTCGGTCGGCTGGACGCACAGCAGCGCCAGGCCGACGGCGGATGCGAAGGCCGGGTGGCCGAGCTCGCCGGGCAGGCCGCGCACGCTCGCGGGGAATCCCAGGCGCACGGGAACGCCCAGGATGCTTTCGCCGAGAGCCGCCATCCCGTCCAGGGTGCCGCCCCCGCCGGTCAGCACCGCCCCCGCCATCAGTTCCGGCCGGGTGCCCGAGCGGGCGAGCTGCTCCGCGGCGAGCTCCAGCAGCTCGACCGCCCGCTGGTGCAGGATCTCGCAGGCGAAGCGGCGCATCATGGGGCGCGGTTCGCCGGTGCCCACGCTCGGGACGTCGATCGTTTCGTCTTCCGCGATCCCTTCGAGACGGGCGCTGCCGCGCTCGATCTTGATGCGCTCGGCGTGTTCGATCGGCGTGCGCAGGCCGATGGCGAGGTCGCGGGTGAAGTGCATTCCGCCCACGGGCACCGTCGCGGTGAAGCGCAGGGAATTGCGGGTGAACACGGCGATGTTGGTCGTGCCGGCCCCGATGTCGATGACGGCCGCGCCCAGTTCCTTCTCGTCCTTCGTCAGTGTCGCCTCGGCGCTGGCGATGTGCTGCAGGATCATCTTCTTGACCCGCATCTGCGCCTGGTTGACCGCCCCGACCAGGTTCTGCAGGAGCGCGCTTTCCGCCGTGACCACGTGGACGTGGGCGTCGAGACGCGTGCCCATCAGGCCCACGGGATTCTGGATGCAGCCGCGGCCGTCGAGCAGGTATTCCTGCGGCAGGACATGGATGACCTCGCGTGACGGCGGCATGGGCAGGGAGCGCGCCGCCAGGAGAACCTGGTCGACGTCGGCGCACGTCACCTCGCTGTTTTTCCCCTCGATGGTGATGGCACCGTGACAGTTGTAGCTCTGGATGTGCTCGCCTGCGATTCCGAGCGTGACCCAGTCGGCCGCGACCTCGGCGCCGGCTTCGGCTTCCTGGGCCGCCTGGCGGATCGCCTCCGAGGCCCGCGAGAGGTCGACGACCGTGCCCCGGTGCAGGCCTTCCGCAGGGGCGTGGCCGACGCCCATGATCTCCGGCTGCCCGTCGGCGGCGGTGCGCGCGATCACCATACAGATCTTGTTCGTCCCGAGATCCAGGCACGATACGAAGCGTTCCCTCTTGCGCACGATCCCACTCTCCTGCAGCACCGGCGCGCCCGCAGGACGCGCCGGCAGACTCCGTTACGGCCTCCTGGGCGGCGCACTCTCCTCCGCTGGAGGCGCCGCGGTTCTCTGGTGATAGATGATCTTTCCGTCGAAGCGCAGATCGACCGAGGCGATGTCGCGGTTTTCCGCCTTGAGCTCCTCGTATTGCGCGCGGTTCGCCATGAAGGTGCGGAAGCGCTTCAGGAAATCGCGATCGCCCAGGTAGACCTCCGCGGTATCGTCGACCAGCATGATGCGCACGTTGGACGGATCGGACACGTCGATCTCCGAGACGGCGCGCGCATAGGCCGGCGAACCGCTCTCCAGTTCCGACAGCACGCGCAGGCCCAGCCGGACGCGCAGGGAATTCTGCTCCTGCTGGCCCGCGTACTCGGCGGCATTCCGGCCGAGCAGGCCCGAAAACACCGGTACGTCCAGCGAGCCGTACCCCGGCCCGTACTTGTCGAGCAGCACGCCCTCCCCGTCGGTCAGCACCAGCTCCTCGCCCAGCTCCGCAATCGCGGCCGGCCGGCGCTCCTCGACATGGAAGAGCAGCGTGCCGGGCAGGATGCGCCGGATCTCGACTTCGCGGATCCAGCGCTCGCGCAGCAGGCGCGCGCGCAGCCGGCGCAGGTCGATGCGCAGGATGTTGGCCGGGAACTCCCTGCGGATGATCGCCTCGAGATCGGCGGCGGCGACCCGCCGGCACCCCTCGCAGGCGACCCGGCGCAGGGCGAGCCGTTCCGAGGAGGACAGGCAGCGGTATCCTCCCGCCAGCAGCGCCAGGCATACGGCGGGCACGGCCAGGCCGGCCGCGGTCTTCAGAATGCGCGCCCAGCGGCGGCCGCCGGCGCGTCTCCTCTGGAGCCTGTGCGCCGCCGGCCGGCGCAGGTAGGCGCCCCGCGACGGCGGGTGGGCCCCGGAGGAAGCCGGTGCCGCGGCGGCGTTATCGGCGGTTCTGATCTCCATCGTCTTTCTCCGGCAGGGCGCGGTCGCCTGCCAGAAACTCCTCGCCCACCTTGTACACGTCGCCCGCCCCGAGCGTGATCAGCAGGTCGCCCGCGCGCGTCTTCTCGCGCAACAGCAGGCCCGCCTCGCGGAAATCGGCGGCATACGAGACGTCGCGATGGCCGTGCTTCTTGATGAGGCCGACCAGCTTTTCCGCACCCACGCCGGGGATCGGGTCCTCGCCGGCCGCATAGATGGGCAGCACGATGAGCACGTCGGCATGGTAGAAAGCGCGCGCGAACTCCTCTTCCAGCGCGCGGACGCGCGTGTAGCGGTGCGGCTGGAAGACCGCCACCACGCGCCGCTCGCATGCCGAGCGGACGGCGCTCAGCGTCGCCTGGATCTCCGTGGGGTGGTGGCCGTAGTCGTCCACCACGAGCACGCCGTCGCGCTCGCCCTTGATCTGGAAACGCCGGTCGGCGTTCTGGAAGCCGGCCAGCGCCTCGGCGATCCGCTCCACCGGGATCTCGAGCTCCAAGCCGATGGCGGCGGCGGCCAGCGAGTTGAGCACGCCGTGCCGGCCGGGCGCGTTGATGCGCAGGCGTCCCAACGGCGTTCCCTGGAAGCGCAGGGTGTAGGAGCTGGCGAATCCTTCGCACGCGATCTGCGAAGCGACCAGGTCGGCCTGGCTGCTCGTGCCGTAGGAAATGATGCGCCGCGTCACCCTGGGGATGATGGCCTGGACGTTGGGATCGTCCAGGCAGAGGACCGCGGCGCCGTAGAAGGGCACCTTGTTGACGAAGGCCACGAAGGCATCCTGGATTTCGGCCAGGTCGGCGTAATGGTCGAGATGCTCGCGGTCGATACTCGTGACCACCGCCAGCGTCGGGCTGAGCTTGAGGAACGAACCGTCGCTTTCGTCGGCCTCCGCCACGATGAACTCGCCGCGGCCCAGCTTGGCATTGCTGCCCAAGGCGGCGAGCCGGCCGCCGATCACCACCGTCGGGTCGCGGCCCGCATGCGCGAGAACGGTGGCGACCATGGAGGTCGTGCTGGTCTTGCCGTGGGCGCCGGCGATCGCGACGCTGTACTTGAGCCGCATGAGCTCGGCCAGCATCTCCGCCCGCGGAATGACGGGAATCTGCCTCCTTTTGGCCTCCAGCACTTCGACGTTGTCGCCGCGCACCGCCGAGGAGATCACCACCACGTTGGCCTCCCCGACGTTCTCGGCCGCATGGCCTTCGTAAACCTTGGCCCCCAGGCTCGCCAGGCGGCGCGTGATGGCGCTCGGCTTGAGGTCCGAACCCGAGACCTGATACCCGAGGTTGAGGAGCAGTTCGGCGATGCCGCTCATGCCGATGCCGCCGATGCCGACGAAATGGATCTTCTGGATCTTCCTGAACATGTCTTTCAGTCCCGGCTTGCCCCCCGGGCGGCCCTCACGGTGCCCAGTTCGAAAATGAGGTCCACGATCTTGGCGGCCGCATCCGGCCTGGCCAGGCGGCGCGCCGCATCCTCCATCGATCGGATCTCCTCCGGGTTCTCCATGTAGCGTTGTATCTCGCGCACCAGCCGCGCGGCGTCCAGCTCGCCTTGCGGGATCAGCCGGGCCGCGCCGTGCTCTTCCAGCGCCCGGGCGTTGCGCGTCTGATGGTCGTCGGCGGCCTGCGGGAAGGGCACCAGGAGGGCGGCCTTGCCGGCAGCGGTGATCTCGGCGATCGTGCCCGCGCCGGCGCGCGCGACGATCAGATCCGCGCGCTCGAATTCCTCGTATATTCTCGGCAGGAAGGCGCGCGCCTCCCAGCGGACTCCCGCCCGGCGGTAGGCCGCGCGTACGGCCTCGAGGTCCCTTTCCCCCGTCTGGTGGATGATCTGCAGCCCCGGGCCGAGGGCCTTCAGGCCTTCCAGGGCTTCGCACACGACCGTGTTGAGCGCGTGGCTTCCCTGGCTGCCCCCGTAGATCAGGACCGTCAAGCGGCCCGGTCCGTGCTCGCGGCGCGTCACGAGCGGGAACTCCGGCCGTACCGGAATCCCGGTGACGACCGCTTTGGCCCCGAAGTATCGGGCGGTCTCGGGCAGGGCCACGGCCACGCGGTCGGCGACGCGCGCGAGCCAGCGGTTGGCCAGCCCCGGGAACGCATTCGGTTCTATGATCAGGGTCGGCTTGCCCAGCCACCAGCCGGCGAGCACGACCGGCCCCGACGAGTAGCCTCCCACGCCCACGACCACGTCCGGAGCATGTTCCCGCAGCAGGCGGCGCGACTGCCGCAGGCTGCGGGGGATCCGCATCAGATTGCGCAGGGCGCGGAGCGCGCCGACTCCCTTGAGGCCGGCGGAGGATACGAACTCCAGGCGGAATCCTTCGTTGGGCACGATACGCGCTTCCAGGCTGCGACGGGCGCCGACGAAGATCACCTCGTGCTCCGGGGCGCGCCGCTGCAGCTCCTTCGCCACGGCGACGCCGATGTACAGGTGGCCGCCCGTGCCTCCCCCCGCAATGACGACCTTCATCGCCTCTTTCCCTTCCGCTTCCTGCGGGCGCGCTGCGCGCGCAGCAAGCGCCTCATGCACTGTCGCCATATTCCGAGATGTTCAGCAGGATCCCCGATGCCGCCAGGTTCATCAGCAGCGACGAGCCGCCCTGGCTGATGAAGGGCAGTGCCGTCCCTTTCGCCGGCAGCAGCGAGAGCACGCTGGAAAAATTGATCAGGGCCTGCAGGACCACCTGGACCGTGATCCCCAGGGCCAGGTAGCAGCCGAACTTGTCGGGGGCCCTCAGGGCGATGCGCGTGCCGCGGAGCATGATGACCGCGAACGCCACGCAGGTCAGGCCCGCTCCCACCAGGCCGAGCTCCTCGCCGATGACGGCGAAAATGAAATCGCCGTGGGCTTCCGGAAGATAGAAGAGCTTGCTCCCGCCGGCCCCCGGCCCCTGGCCGAACAGGCCGCCGCTGCCGATCGCCGTGAGCGATTGCAGTACCTGCCATCCGGCTCCCTGCGGATCGGCCGTGGGGTCCGCGTACGCCAGCACGCGCTGCCAGCGGAAGGGCACGCGATAAACCTCGAAGTAGAAGAGCGCCGCCGCCGGCGCGGCGGCGGCGAGGACGTACTTCCAGCTCAGGCCGGCGACGAGCAGCATCGTTCCGGCGATCACGCCGATGACCACCGTCTGGCCCAGATCCGGCTCGACGGCCACCAGGGCCGCGACGAGCGCCACGACCGCCGTGCACGGCAGCAGCCGCCTCGCCGGGTCGTTGATCTCACGATCGTATCGTTCCAGGAAGGCGGCGAGGAAAATGAGAAGCACCAGCTTGGCCGCTTCCGAGGGCTGGAACGAGGGCAATGCGCCCAGGCGGAACCAGCGCCGCGCCCCGTTGATGGAAGGCTGGGTCAGCACCAGGGCCAGGCCGAGAAGCGACAGCAGGAGCAGCAGAACGAGAATCCTGCGCCTGCGCCACAGGTGGTAATCCACGTTCGTGAGGCCGAACATGAGGACCAGGCCCAGGAGCGCGCACCCCAGTTGGCGCAGGAAATAGAACGACGAGATGCCGTAGCGGTCGGAGGACTTCAGCGACGAGGCGCTGTACAGCATGAGCAGTCCGAAGACCGTCAGCAGGATCACGGTGAACAACAGGATCCGGTCGTTGCCGAAAGAACGGGTCGGGACAGGCTTGCTCACCGTTTGGACTCCAGGTTGCGCACCGCCTCCTTGAAGACGCGGCCGCGCTCTTCGTAATTCCGGAACATGTCGAAACTCGCGCATGCCGGCGCGAGCAGCACCGTGTCGCCCGGTTGCGCCATGCGGCGGCACAATTCGACCGCCTCGGGCAGGCTGCGCGCTTCGGTGATTTCGGCGGCCCGGCCCAGCGCCTCGCGTATCTTGCCGGCGGCTTCCCCCAGGAGGACCAGATGTTTCACCTTGCTCCGCACCAGCGGTTCGAGCAGCGTGAAGTCTCCCCCCTTGTCGCGCCCGCCCGCGATCCAGAGCAGGTTCCCCGGGAAGGCCGCCAGGGCGCGCAGGGCGGCGTCGACGTTGGTCGCCTTGGAATCGTTGAAGTAGGAGACGCCGTCGATATCCGCCACCCACTCCAGGCGGTGCTCGACCCCGCGGAAGGTGCTGACGACCCGGGCCGCGCTTTCCGGCGCCGCCCCGGCGGGTACGGCGACGGCGCATGCGGCGAGCGCGTTCTCCAGATTGTGGTCCCCTCTCATCCGGACCTGCGCCGCGGCGAAGAGTTCCCGCTCGCCCCGGGCATCGCGATAGATCGCGCGTCCCGCGCGCAGGAAGGCGCCGCGCGCCACCTCCTCCTTCCGGCTGAAGAAGGCGATGGACGCGCGAATTCCGGCCTCCAGGGCGCGCGTGGGCCGGTCGTCGGCATTGAGCACGGCGAGGTCGGCGGCCGTCTGGTTGGCGAAGATGCGGCGCTTGATCTCGACGTACGCCGCAAAGCCGGCATGCCGGTCCAGGTGGTCGGGTGTCAGGTTGAGAATCGCGGCCACCGCCGGGCGCAGCCGGTCGATGAATTCGAGCTGGAAGCTCGACAGCTCGACGACATAGATGTCTCCGGGGCGGGATTCCGGGACGAAACGGATCAGCGGAACACCGATGTTGCCGGCGGCGCGCGCACGGAGGCCCGAGGCGCACAGGATCTCGCACGCCAGCGTCGTGGTCGTGGTCTTGCCGTTCGAGCCGGTGATGCCGATGAGCGTGCCCTCGAGATGCCGGCAGGCCAGTTCCACCTCGGCGATGATCGGGATGCCGCGCGCCCGGCTGGCCTCGAGTTCGGGCAGGCTCGCGGGGACGCCCGGGCTGAGCACCACGAGGTCGCACGCGGCGAAGCTCTCGCGGCGATGGCCCCCGAGTTCCAGCACCAGGTCGCCGGCGAGCGCCGCGAGCGGGGCGAGCGAGCGGCGCATTTCCTCGTCGCCGCGCAGCTCGGACAGGATCACGCGCGCCCCGGCGCGCAGCAGGAATTCGGCCGCCGCCGTACCGCTGCGCCCCGCGCCGACCACCAGCACGGTCCTGCCGCCGTAGATGCGCCCGGGTTCAGCGTGCATCGGTCGCCTCCCGCCGCTCCCCGGCCCGTTTGGTGCCGCTTCGATGTGTCATCGCAGTTTCAGGGTCGTCAGGCTGAAAAGCGCGAACACGATGGCGGCGATCCAGAAACGGATCACCACCTGGCTTTCCGTCCAGCCGCTCAGTTCAAAGTGATGGTGCAGAGGCGCCATGCGGAAAATGCGCCTGCCGGTGGACTGGAACGAGGCCACCTGCAGGATGACCGACAGCGCCTCGAGCACGAAAACCCCCCCGATCATGGGCAGCAGGAACTCCTGCTTGACCAGGACCGCCACGGTGCCGATCGCACCGCCCAGCGCCAGGGAGCCGACGTCGCCCATGAAGATCTGGGCCGGGTGGGCGTTGTACCAGAGGAAGCCGAGGGTGGCGCCCACCATGGCGCCGCAGAAGATCGTCAGCTCGGCCGCATAGTTGTTCTTGATCAGGTCCAGGTATTCGGCAAAGCGGGCGTGCCCGCTCACATAGCACAGGACCGTGAGCGCCGACGCGGCGATCACGGTGCAGCCGGCCGCCAGGCCGTCGAGCCCGTCGGTGAGATTGACGGCGTTCGAGGATCCCACGATGAAGAACGTCACCAGGAATGCCAGCGGCAGGGCGATGGGTACCCCGGGAATGCGCCACAGGTCGAGTTCCGGGGTGAAGTTCTTGAAGAACGGGACGCTCAGGCGCGTGCTGTAATAGCCGTGGGCCGCCAGGTAATAGAGGGCGACGCAGATGGCCAGGGAGATCAGGCACTGGTAGGCGAGCTTGCTCCGCCCGCGCAGGCCCAGAGATTTCCTGTGGACGATCTTGGCGTAGTCGTCGGCGAAGCCGACCAGGCCGAAAAGCACGGTTGCGCCCACCGCCACCCAGATGAACAGGTTCGCCAGGTCGGCCCAGAGGAGCGTGGGAAGAAGGATGCCGATCAGGATCAGGATGCCTCCCATCGTGGGCGTGCCGGCCTTGTTTCTGTGGGAGGCGGGGCCGTCCTCGCGGATCTGCTGCCCCACCTGGAAGCGCTGCAGGCGCGCGATCATCCAGGGGCCGAGCGCCAGGCAGAGCAGAAGGGCGCTCAGGCCCGCCGCGGCGGTGCGGAAGGTCACGTACTGGAACACCCGGAAGGGCGGAATGAACTGGTGCAGGTAATCGAACGCGTAGTACAGCATCAGGACGCCTGCGCCGTGAATGTCGATTGCAGCTGCGCCAGGATTCTTTCCAGGCGCACGCCGCGCGAACCTTTGATCAGGACGAGATCTCCCGCGCGCAGCTGCCGCAGGAGGAAATCCGCCGCCGGCTCGACCTGGGAGAAGAACCAGGCGCGCGTCTCCGGCAGGCCGGCCTGCACGGCGCCGCGCACGATCTCGCGCGCCGCGCCCTGCACGCCGACCACCATGTCGAGGCCGCGCTCGGCGGCGAACACGCCGCAATCGTAATGGAGCGCCGCGGCCGTCGGCCCGAGCTCCAGCATCTCGCCGGCCACCAGGATGCGGCGCGTGCACGAGCGCACCTGCGCCAGGGTTTCGATCATGCTGCACAGAGCCCTGGGATTGGAGTTGTAGGAATCGTCGATGACCGTGATTCCTTCCCGGAAGCGCACGACCTGGCCGCGCATGCCGACCGGCTGCAGGCAGCGCAAGCCCTCGATGATCTGCTCCATCGCCACCCGGTAGTGCCGCCCGAGGGCGACGGCCGCCAGGGCGTTGGCGACATAGTGCGCGCCGCCCAGAGGTATCGTCGCACTCCAAGACAGTCCGCCGCAGGTCAGCCGGAAGCGGGTCTCGTCGAGCCCGAGCACCTCGATCTCGTCGGCGCGCACGTCGGCGGCCGCCGACAGGGCGAAGGAGATGCGGTTGCCCGGGAAGCGCGATGCGATGCCGCACACCAGCGGGTCGGCGGCGTTGTAGATCAAGGTCCCGTCGGGCCGCAATCCCTCGGCCAGTTCTCCCTTGGCGCGCGCGATGTCCTCGAGGCTGCCGAAGAATTCCAGGTGCACCGGCGCGACATTGACGAGGATCCCGACGTCGGGCCGCGCGACGGCGCACATCTCGCGGATTTCGCCCGCGGCGCTCATCCCCATTTCGAATATGCCGATGTGGTCGTCGGGGCTGAGCCCGAACAGGGCGAGGGGGAGGCCGAAAAGGTTGTTGAGGTTCCCGGCCGAGCGGTAGACGCTGAACTCGGTCCGGAGCACGTGATAGGCGAACTCCTTGGTCGTGGTCTTGCCCATGCTGCCCGTCACGGCCACCAGGCTGCCGTGCCAGCGCCGCCGGACCTCCGCGGCCAGATCCTTGAGCGCCTGATGGGTATCGCGCACCTGCAGGAGGACGCGGTCGGCGGGGAAGTCCGCCGGGGGATCCTGCCGGTCGTCGATGACGGCGCCTGCCGCCCCGCGCTCGAGGGCGGCGGCGATGAAACGGTGGCCGTCGTGGTGCCGGCCGCGGATGGCGAAGAAGAGATCGCCGGCGCGCAAGGTGCGGCTGTCGATGGACACCCCGGAGAAGACGAGGGAGCGGGGCCCGCGGATCAGGGTGCCCCCGGTGCACGCTTCCACCTGGGCTGCTGGGATCTGTTGCATGATCATATCCATGAGTGTAGCCGTTGCCGGGCGTGTGCCGTTGTAGCGCAGGTCGTGAATCGTGAGATTGGTGACGAAGCTCACTTCAGTTCCGTGCTCCTTGAGTGTCGTGCAGCCGCGCGAGCGCCTCGCGGGCGACGGCGCGGTCGTCGAACGGCAGCACCCGGGTGCCCACGATCTGATAATCCTCATGACCCTTGCCCGCGATCACCACTGCGTCGCCGCGGCGGGCCATCGACACGGCCAGGGTGATGGCGCGGCGCCGGTCCGGTTCGATGCGGTAGGCCGCGCCCGCACGGCGCAGCCCGGGCTCGATCTCCGCCAGGATCGCCAGCGGGTCCTCGCTCCTGGGGTTGTCCGAGGTGGCGATCACCTGGTCGCTGAGCCGGCCGGCGATTTCGCCCATGAGCGGGCGCTTGCGGCGGTCGCGGTCGCCGCCGCATCCGAACACCGTGATGATGCGCCGGTGGGGCAGCTCGGCCACGGTTTGCAGCAGCTTGGCCAGGGCGTCGGGAGTGTGGGCGTAGTCGACCAGCACCGTAAAATCCTGCCCGGCGCTCACGAGCTCGAGCCTTCCGGGGATGGCGGCGACGGCCTCGATGCCGGCGCGGATCGCGGCCGTGTCGATGCCGAACGAGAGCGCGACGGCGATGGCGGCGAGCACGTTGTAGATGTTGGGCGTTCCGATGAGGCGCGTGCGGAGAGCGATGTCGCCGGCGGGCGTGGCGACGGCGATGTCGCTGCCGTCGGCGCGTTTCGCGGCCCGGAGCAACCGCACCTCGGCCGGCTCCTCGATGCCGTAGCGCAGGACGCGGCATTCCGCCTCGCCGATCAGGCGCCGGCCGTACGGGTCGTCGGCGTTGATGGCGGCGACTTCGACGCCGTTGCGGCCGGCGCCGGTGAAGAGCAATCGCTTGGCGGCGTAGTAGGACTCCATGTCCCCGTGGAAATCCAGGTGCTCGGGGGTGAGATTCGAGAATGCGGCCGCGTGGAATTTCATGCCGAACACCCGCCGGCTCGCCAGCGCGTGGGAGGAGACCTCGAGCGCCCCGTGGGTGCACCCCTCGTCGAGCGCCGCGCGCAGGAAGCGGGCCAGCTCGCAGGCTTCCGGCGTGGTGAAGGAGCTCGGCTGGAGGTCCGCGCCCGTTCTCATGCCCAGCGTGCCCGCGAGGCAGCTCCGCAGCCCGGCCTGGCGGAAGATCGAATCGATGAGCCAGGCGGTCGTGGTCTTGCCGTTGGTACCGGTCACGGCCGCCAGCTTCATCCGGGCCGCGGGATCGCCGTAAAAGATGCGCGCCGCTTCCGCCAGAAAGCGGCGCGCGTCGGCGACCTTGAGGCACGGGATTCCTTCGGGCGCCTCCGGCTCCCGCTCGGAGGCCAGGGCGACGGCTCCGCGGGCGAGCGCGTCGCCGACGTATCGGTTGCCGTCGTCGCGCGCGCCGCGCAGGGCGACGAAAAGGAATCCCGGCGCCGCCTGCCGGGAATCGCAGCACAGGCCGCGGATGTCGACGCGCGTATCCCCTCGTGCCGTGGTTTCCGGAATCGCGCGCATCAGATCTTCCAGAAGCATGGAAACCTCGACTCAGCGGCGCGGGGCCGCGGTGAGAACCGGTGGTCGGGCGTTAGCGCCGCCGGCAGCCGCCGGCCGCGTCGCGTCGGAGACCTCGGCAACCGGCGCACGCGCGAAGATCACGGTGCAGAGGTCGCCCTGGGCGACGAGGGCTCCGGGCGGCGGTTCCTGCCCGACGGCGCTGCCCGAGCCGCGCGTGCGCAACTCGAGTCCCAGTTCGCGGCAGCGGCGCACGACATCGCGCTTGGCCAGCCCGCGAAAGTCGGGCATTGTCAGGCTGTCCGGCCCGGCCGGCATGACGATGTCCGGATCCGGCGCGGCCGCCTCGGCCGTCGGCGCAGGGAGCGGGGCGGTCGGCACGGCGTTCGGGAAATAGTCCTGCGACGAGGAGGCCAGCTTGGGATTGAAGGGCGGCCGGACGACGGAGCGGTCCGGGGGGACCTTGAGATGGATCAGCGTCTGCTGGACGATCCGGGCGAAAATCGGCGCGGCGACATCGCCGCCGTAGATCTTTCCCCTGGGTTCGTCGATCTGGACCAGCACCGTGATGCGCGGTACCGGCAGCGGAGCGAAGCCGATGAAGGAAGCCAGGTATTTGGAGTCCGAGTAGCGGCCGTCGACGATCTTCTGCGCGGTGCCGGTCTTGCCGGCGCAGCGGTAACCCTCCACGGCGGCGCTGCGGCCCGTGCCGCGCACGACGACGCCCTCGAAGGCATCGCGCAGGGCGGCGGCGGTGGCCGGGCTGAGAATGCGGCGGGCCTCGGGCCTGGTGACGCGCAGGAGGTTTCCCTGCTCGTCGATCACGCGGTCGACCAGCGTGGGGCGCACGAGGTAGCCGCCGCTGGCGACCGCGTTGATGGCCCGCAGGATCTGCAGCGATGTCACCCCCACCTCCTGGCCGAAGGATATAGCCCCGATGGACAACCCGGACCAGTCGCGCAGGTCGCGCACCAGCCCGACGATCTCCCCGGGAAGATCGATGCCCGTTTTCGCGCCGAAGCCGAACGTGCGCAAAGCCTCGTGGAGCCGCTCGGGGCCGAGACGCAGGCCGAGCTTGGCCGCGCCCACGTTGGAGGAGTGCTCCAGCACCTGGGTGAAGGTGAGCATGCCGTAGGGCTTGTGATCGTGAAACACGTGCCGCCCGATCGCGATGCGCCCCATCTGGCAGTCGATCCACTCGTCGGGGCGCGCCAGGCCGGCCTCGAGCGCCGCGGCCGCCACGACCACCTTGAAGGTCGAGCCCGGCTCGAAAATGTCCGTCACCGCCCGGTTGCGCCACAGGGCGGCCGCCGCCTCGTTGAAGAGATTCAGGTTGAAGCCCGGGTAGTTGGCGAGCGCCAGGATGCGTCCCGTGTCGGGCTCCATAACGACGGCGGTGCCCGCAGCCGCGCGCGCCTGCTCGACCCCGGCGCGGAGCTCCCTTTCGGCGATATACTGGATCGCTTTGTCGAGGCTCAAGATCAGCGAGTGGCCCTGGACGGGCGCCTGGCGGACCTCGCCGTGAAACGATCGCCCCAGTGCATCCACGTTGTAGGAGATCAGCCCGGGCGCCCCTTTGAGCTCCCGGTCGTATTGCAGTTCCAGGCCGGCGCCCGCCTCCCCTTCCAGGTTGACGAACCCCAGTACGTGGCACGCCAGCTCGCGGTTGGGATAGACGCGCATGCTGTCTTCCTGCAGGTAGGTCCCGTCGATGCCGAGCGCTGCGACCGGCTCTTCGTCCTTGGGATCGATGCGGCGCTTGACCACGAGATAGGAGCGCCGGGCGGGATCGCTCATGCGGCGGTAGAGTTTCTCGGGATCGAGATCGAGGACGCGCGCCAGATCCCGTGCGGCCGCGGCGATGTCTTTGATCCTTCTCGGCTCGGCCGTGACGGTCTTGACCGTGATGCTGGTCGCGAGCTCGTCCATGTGGCAGTCGTAGATGATGCCGCGCGGCGCCGGCACGGGGCGCGTCACTTCCCGGCTTTCCCGGGCGAGCTTGAGGAATGTCTCATGCTTGAAGACCTGCAGCTGCACCAGGCGCGCCAGGATCAGGAGCATCCAGAGGAAAATGCCGCCTGCGATCAGAGCGACTCTCCCGGGATGGAGCAGATGGCCGCTGGGCGACATGGTCAGTTAGCCGGAATGTTTCTGCGGGGGGTGCCGCCCCTGTAGGGGATGCCGGCCATGGCCAGCGAAGTCGGCGCAGCGGCTTCCAGGTCGCTGACTCCCGCCGGCAGCAGCTGGCCCGGCTGCACGGGGAACATGCCGAGCTCGTTGCGCGCGATGTGCTCGATCCGCTGCGGATGCTTCAGGGTCTCCTCCTCGAGCACCAGGGCCGCGCGCGTGCGCTCCAGTGCGGCCTCGGTCTTGCGGAGCTCCTGCGTTTCGTACCCGATCTCGGTGACGCGGAAGCGCACCCAGAGGTAAAAGAGAACCGCCCCTGCGATCGTGAGGAGCGTCAGCATCGCCATGAGCATTTCCGCAAAGCTGCGCCCGTGGGTGCGGTGCCGGATGCAACCGTTGCGGGCTTCCATTCCACCGGCCAGGTCGATCATCGCTTCATCCTCCGTTTCATGCCGCGCCTTCGCGCCGGTTCCGGCCGGAGCCGGGAGGGTGCGGCAGGGCGGGTTGGGTAATCCAAGGACATCTCCTCATGACGTTGTTCCGGTTTCCGGCAGGCGCTCGAGGGCGCGCAGCCGGGCGCTGCGCGCCCGCGGGTTGGCATCGAGCTCGGAGGCCGTCGGGCGCAGGGCGCGCGGCGTCAGCAGGCGCGCCCGGGGCACGCGCGGGCACGTGCACAGCGGGCGCGGCCGCTCGCACACGCACTGCCCGCACAGCAGGCGGAACGATTTCTTGACGATGCGGTCTTCCAGCGAGTGGAAGGCGATGACCACCAGGCGGCCGCCGGGCCGCAGGAAGGAAAGCGCCTCGGCGCAGAAACCGTCGAGTCCTTCGAGCTCGCGGTTGACGGCGATGCGCAGCGCCTGGAAGGTCCGGGTCGCCGGGTGGATGCGCCCCGGTCCCGGCCGGCTGCAGGCGCGCGCGACGATATCGGCCAGCTGGGCGCAGCGCGCGATGCGGGCGCGCTGCCGTGCGCGGACGATGGCGGCGGCGATCCGGCGCGCCGCGCGCTCCTCGCCGTAGCGGCGGATGATCCCGGCCAGCTCCTCCTCGTCGAGATCGTTGACCAGGTCGGCGGCGGTAAGGCGCTGGCTGCGGTCCATGCGCATGTCCAGGGGGGCGTCGCTCTGGAAACTGAAGCCTCTCTCCTCGCTGGCCAGCTGATAGGATGAAACGCCCAGATCGGCGAGGATGCCGTCGATGGGGCCGACGGCGAGGTTGTTGAGGATGAGGGGCAGGTTGCGGAAATTGTCGTGAACCAGGCGCACCCGCCCGGGATGGCCGGCCAGTCGGCCGGCCGCGATCTCGAGCGACTCCTTGTCGCGGTCGATCCCGATCAGCAGGCCCGCGGGGCCGATGCGCTCCAGGATCGCCAGGGCGTGGCCGCCGAGGCCGATGGTAGCGTCGACGAACACGCCGCCGGGGCGGCAGCAGAGAAGGTCGAGCACTTCATCGAGCATCACGGGCGAGTGTTGCGCTTGCCTGCCTTCCATCGTGTCCGCCCTGAGAGCCGCTCGTGACATTGCGATGATGCGCCCGCTGGGGCACCCGTTTCAGAACCCGTATTCGGCCAGCTTCTCGCGATCGGCGTCCGTCAGCGGCTGCTCCTTGAGATCCTTGCGGAAGATCTCGATGTTCCACACTTCCAGATGATCCAACCTGCCGATCACCAGGACCTCCCCGGCGATCTGCGCGTCCTCGCGCAGGAACAGGGGAATCAGGACGCGCCCCTGCGAATCCATCTGGGTGGAGACGCCGTAGTAATCCAGGTTCCTTTCAAGTCTGATCTTGGCGGGAGCCATGCGCGGCGGTTCCTTGAGCTTTTCCGCGAGCCCCTTCCACACGGCTTCGGGATAGATCTTGCCGCACCTGCCGTCCTCGCTGGTGACGTAAAAGGAAGTGTGTCCCATCTCCTCGAGCTCCCGGCGAAACTTCGCCGGGATCTTCAGCCGGAACTTCTGGTCCACTTTGGCCGGATAACTGCCCGCAAGCATCGGCTTACCGCAACCCTACGACGAAAATGCTGGAAAGATCTCGTCGACGCGAGATAATGAAGCCCACAAGGTGATCAGTTGATCCACTTTGGACCACTTTGGGCCACCTGCGCTACCTTAAATGCAGCCTGGCGCTGTGTCAAGACAATAATTTGACTTTTTGCGGCGTGCCGGGCCCCCTGCGGCATCCCGCTAAGTTCTGAAAAGGCATTGCCTTGTGGTGACCTTCCTGCCGGGCGCCCCGGTGCCCCCCTCGCAGCATGCAGAAGGCTGCTCCGGGCGGCCGGCCCGTCGGTCCATACCCCGCCGTGTTAGAATCAGCACGGCTTCCTGATAGGGGGAACGGCCGCATGAGATTCGGGATCGTCGGGCTGCCCCGGGCGGGCAAGAGCACGCTTTTCAACATGCTCACGCATGGAAGCGCCGACCTGCGGGCATGGGGAGGGCATGACGAAGTTCATGTCGGGGTGGCGCGGGTGCCCGATCCCAGGCTGGATCGCCTCGCCGAGATCACGCGGCCGCGCAAGGTCACGCACGCGACGATGGAATATGTGGACCTTCCCGCGATCAGCCGGCAGGAGGGCGCCCGCGGCGACTCGGAGCCTTGGGCGGCCGGCCTGGCCGCCTTGAAGAACGCCGAGGCTCTGGTTCATGTCGTGCGCGCCTTCGACGACGATCGCGTCCCGCACCCGGAGGGAACGGTGGATCCGGCGCGCGACATACGGCTTCTGGAACTGGAGATGGTGCTCTTGGACCTGTCCCTGGTCGAAAGGCGGCTGGAACGGCTGTCCAAGGATCTCAAGAAGATCAAGAGCGCGGAACTCGAGCGTGAGCACGAGGTGCTCGCGCGCTTCCGCGCCGTCCTGGAGCGCGAGCGGCCGCTGCGCGAGCTGGAGCTTTCCGAGGAGGAGCAGCGTCTGACGCGCGGCTTCACCTTCCTTTCCGCCAAGCCGCTGCTCGTCGTCCTCAACCTCGGCGACGACCAGGCGGCAACGATCCCGCGTGTCGTCGACGCCTACGGCCTCGAATCCTACGCGGGGTGGCGCAACACGGCGCTCGCGGCCGTCTGCGGCAAGATCGAGGCCGAGATCGCGGCGCTGCCGCCGCAGGATGCCCGTGCATTCATGGAAGACCTGGGACTGCCCGAGAGCGGTCCGGCGCGCGTGATCGCGCGCTCGTACTCGCTGCTTCGTCTTGTCTCGTTTTACACCGTCAGCGAAAGCGAGGCGCGCGCATGGGCCGTGCCCGAAGGCACGCCGGCTCTCAAGGCGGCCGGCATGATCCATACGGATTTCGAGCGCGGTTTCATCAAGGCCGAGGTGGTTCGCTTCGAGGACATGCTGGCGGCGGGATCCTTCCAGGCCGCACGCAGCAAGGGGCTGCTGCGCATCGAGGGAAAGGATTATCCTATACAGGACGCCGACGTTGTGCTCTTCCGTTTCCATGTCTAGAGATCGTGCGCTTTCCGGGTCGTCGGGTCGGCGTCGGCTTGCTCGGGTCGTCGCCGCGGCCGTGCCCGCCCTCTGCCTGCTGCTCCGCTGCCAGGGTGCGGCGGCGGCACAAGCCTCCGCGGGCGGGGAGCTGCGCTCCGCGGCCGACGCCTACGGCAGGGTCATCCGCGCGATCGAGTATGCCTGCGACGAGCCGCTCGAGCGCACCCGCCTCGATCCGCTTCTGGGGATCAAGCCGGGCGACGTGCTCGCGCGCGCGCCGCTCAAGGAGGCGATCCAGGCGCTGTACGACACGGGCCGCTTTTCCCGCATAGCCGCCGACGCCCGGCCCGCCGGCGACGCCGTCGACATCGTCTTTCGCCTCGAGCTGAATCTGTATTTCAACCGCTTCACGGTCGCCGGCAGCAGCGATCTTGCAGGCCGGCCCGTCGCTGACCTTCTCTCGCTGCCGACCGGGCAGCGGTTCACGGCCGAGAGGCTCGAAGCGGCGCGCCGCGCGCTCCTCGACTACCTGCGCGAGCGGGGCTATCTGCGGGCCCGGGTCACGGCCGCCGCCGCTGTCGAGCGGGCGACGCGCCAGGTCGATGTCGCCTTCCATGTCGAGCCGGGGCCGCGCGCCGCGATCCGTTCCGTCGCGCTGTCGGGCGTGCCGGCCGAAGAGACGGCGCGTGTCATGAAGCGGCTGGCGCTGCGCGCCGGCGAGCCGTACCGGCGCGAGCGCATCGTGCAGCGCATCGACGAGGTCCGGGCCTATCTGCTCAAGCGCGGCTACCTCGGCGCCGAGCCGCGGCTGCGGGAATCGTTCGACCGCGATGCCGATGCCGTCGACCTGGAGCTCGCGATTTCCGGTTTCGGCAGGGTCCGGGTGGAGGTCGAGGGTTTCGCGATTCCGCGGGACCGCCTGAGCCGCCTGCTGCCGGTGCTTTCGGGAGAGGGCGCCCTGCCGGAGCTGCTCGAGGAGGGCGCACGCAACCTGCGCGAATACCTGGAGGAGCAGGGGTATCCCGAGGCGTATGTCCGGATCCTCGACGAGCGCGACGCCTCGGGCGCAGGCGTGGTGCGCTACCGCATCGAACCGGGCGGCAAGGTCACCGTGAGCGAAATCCGCTTCCGGGGCAACCGCGTGCTCCCGGCCGCGCGCCTGCTCGCCGTGATGCAGATCCGGGCGGCACGCTTTCTTCAGAGATCCTCCTACTCCATTTCCAAGCTCGATGCCGACGTGCGGGCGCTTCAGGGCCTGTATCGATCCGAGGGATTCCTCGAGGCCGAGGTGATACCTCTGCTGGAATCCGCCGACGGAGGATCCAGGTTGCGCATCGTTTTCGACATCCGGGAGGGACCGCGGGCCTTGGTGCGCTCGCTGGCCTTCAGCGGCAACCGCTCGCTGGCGGCGCCCCGGCTCGAACCGAAACTGGCGCTTCGGCCGGGCGCTCCCTATTCGCCCGAACTCGCCGAACGCAGCCGGCTGGCGATCCTGAATGCCTACCAGGACGAAGGGTTCCTGCAGGCGCGCGTTGCCTGCCGGGTCGAGGGCCCCGACGAACGGAAATCCTATGCGGTGGAATTCGCCGTCGAAGAAGGGCCGCGCTCCTATGTCGACAGGATCCTCATCCTGGGGCAGGAACGCACGCGACTGTCGGCGATCGCACGGCACGTCAAGCTGCGCGAGCTCGAGCCGCTGAGCACGGGCAAGATGCTCGAAACGGAACGCGAGCTCTACGGCCTGGGAGTGTTCAATCTCGTGCGCGTTGCGCCGCAGAACCCCGAGAGCACCGCCGGATACCAGAACGTGGTCGTGCGCGTGCGCGAGGGCGACCAGTACATACTGAACTACGGATTCGGCTACCAGGAAAGGGACAAGGTCCGGGGACTGCTGCAGATCAGCAACATCAATTTCCTGGGGCGCGCACGGCGCGCCGACCTGAGGTTTCGCGCGAGCGCCGTCGAGCAGTCGGCGGTGCTGAGCTTCCAGCAGGCCCGGATCTCGCTGCTGCCGGTGAATTCCTACCTTTCCGTCGCCTGGGCCCACGAAAAGCAGATCAGCTTCGATACGCTGCGGGGCTCGTCGTCCTACCAGTACAGCCGCCCGCTCAGCGGGCACAGCTGGGCCCTCGGGCGCATCAATTTCCAGAACGTGCAGGTGCACAAACTCCAGATACCGGTCTCGCAGCTGGGACACGAGGACACACCGAGAAACCTGACGACGGTGAGCGCGATCTACGTCAACGATTCGCGCGACAACTATTTCGATCCGCAACGAGGCTTTTCCACCTCGACCAGCGTGGGGGTGACCTCGCGCTGGCTCGGAAGCAACAATTACTTTTCGATTTACACGCAGAACAGCTATCACCGGCCGCTGCCTGCGTCCCTGGGGCTTTCGGCCGCGCTGCGCTTCGGCTACCTGCATCCCTACGGGCGCGACACGGCCGTGCCCATCAGCGAGCGGTATTTTGCCGGCGGGCCCTCCAGCCTGCGCGGCTTCAAGACCAACGAAGCCGGCCCGCTCGATCCGCAGACGAAGCAGCCGGTGGGCGGAAACACGCTCGTGGTCGCGAACTTCGAGCTGCGTGCGCCTCTGTACCGCATGCTCTACTTTTCGGGTTTCTACGACGGCGGCAACGTCTTCAAAGACCTGCGGGCGTTGCGGGGTGCCGATTTCAGTCACAGCGCGGGCGTCGGGCTGCGCATCAAGACGCCGATCGGGCCGCTGCGCTTCGAATATGCCTTCAACCTCAACCTGCCGGAATCGCTGCGGTTGCTGGGTTACCCGAGACGGCTTTTCTTCTTTACCGTGGGGACGCCGTTCTGATGACGCGCCGGATCCTCGTGCTTCTCCTGATCACGCTGTCGCACCGGGCGCCCGCCGCCGCCGGGCAGGGCGGCGAGATCCGCCTCGACCGGCTGCTGGCCGAGGTCAACGGCCGAGTGATCACCCTGAGCGACCTCGAGCTGGCGCGGGATCTGAACGCCGTGTTGGTGTTCGGGCGGGGCGGGCCGCCCTCGGGCATGCGCGCGGAGCTCGAGCGGCTGATCGACCAGGAACTCCTGCGCCGGGAGCTGGAACGTTTCGGCGTGGGCGAGGAAGAGAGCGGGTATGTGCAGGCCCGCCTCGACGAGCTGCGCAGGGGTTATGCCGAGATCGGCGGCCTGCCGGCCCTCTTGCGCCGCCTGGGATTGCAGGAGACGGAGCTCGTCGCCTACCTGCGCCTGCAGGCGAAGCTGCTGCGATTCATCGACCTGCGCTTCAAGCCGTTCGTCAGTGTGGGCGATGACGAGGTCGCGTCCTACTACGAGCAGAGCTTCGCCCGGCGGCTGCGCGACGCGGGATTGCCGGTGCCGCCGCCCGCGGAAGCCGCGGAAAAGATCCGGAGCATCCTGATCGAGGAGAAGGTCAACGCCGCGCTCGACGAATGGCTGCGCAACGCGCGCAGCGCGTCCCGCATCGAGTATTTCCTGGACGAAGGCGGACCGGAGGCTGCGGCCGCGAGATGAAGAAACGCACCCGAATCCTGATTCTCGCCGCCGCGCTGGCGGCGCTCGCCGCCGCGGCGGGCGGTTTCTTCTACCTGAAAAGCGCCCGGTTCCATGCATGGCTGCACGACTACCTCGTCGCCGGACTCGAGCGCGCGACCGGCATGCAGGGCACGCTGGGCTCGCTGGAGTTCGATATCCGCCGGGGCGTATTCCGCATCACGGATTTTGGGCTGGCGCCCCGGCCCGGCCGGCAGGGATTCCTGCGCATGCGGATCGCGGCGATCGAAGGCGCCCTGAGCCTGCGCACCCTTTGGAAGCCCGCCGTCGACCTGAGGGAACTCACCGTCATCGGCCCGCAGATCACGCTGATCTCCGGCGAGGGAGGCGGCGGCTTCAATGCCGGCCGCTTCGAATCGATTCTGGCCGGATCTCTCAAGCTCGCGGCGCGCAAGGTCGTCCTGCGCCGGGGCTGGCTCGAGTGGAACCACAAGCGCATCCCGCTCGATCTGACCTTGCGGGAGTTCGAGTGCACCTTCGGCCACCGGAACGACCCCTTGAGCTATGACATCACGCTTTCCTACGAGGAGGGGCGGGTCCTGTGGGCCGGCCGGGATATCGTCTACGGGCTGTCGGCCCGCCTTCGTCTGTTCACTTCAGGCCTGGACATCCTGTCCTTCCGCGTGAAGCGCCCGCAAAGCACCGTCGAGGGCAGGGGGACGCTGCGCCACTGGGGAGCGCCGGTGCTGTCCCTCCAATATGAAGGGAGCATCGGGCAGGGGGATTTCTACCTCGCCGATCCCGCGTTCGCGCAGGTTCGCGGCACGGTTGCCGTTTCGGCCGCGATTCTCTGGGACGGCGCCGGATTCCGCATGCGCGGCTCTTTTGCCATGCCGCGCGGGGAGTATCGCCTGGTGCGATTCCGCGCCGATGCCGGGGACTTCGAGATCCGCGATCGGACGCTGAATCTGCGGAATGTGCGCGGGGCCGCGGCAGGAGGCGCCTTCATCGTCTCGGGGGCGGTGCAGCTCTCGCGCGAGAATCCGGAGCCTCACAGCATGAACATCTCGGTAGCGGGAATGCCGTTGCGGGCCGGGGCGCAGATTCTGGCGATGCCGAAGCTTGCGCTGGACAACACGGCCGATGCCGAGATCGGGGTGCGCTGGCGCGAAGGGGAGCGCGATCTCGAATTCGACGCCGCCTGCCGCCTGCATGCCCCGGAAGCCGCCGGGGGGCCGGGGACGCCGCTCGCCGGGGATCTGGAGTTCGGCTACCGCCGAGGCTCGTGGCGGATTCGCAGGATCGCCCTGAAGTCACCGGATTCCGCCGTGGAGATCCTGGAGGGCGCCGAGGGCAGGTGCGCGGCAAGACTGGATACGAGCCGGCCGGCCGAAGTCTTCCAACTGGCGCGCCGGGTGATACCCGCGCTCGACCGGGAGCTCGAGCGGCATCCCGACATCATGGATTTGTCGGGCCGCTATCACCTGCAGGGCGATCTTTTCCTGAACCTGCCCGACGAGGCCGGTTATCGGGGGCGCGTGCAGGTCGAAGGGGGGAAATGGCGCGGTATCGAGCTCGACAGTCTCGAGGCCGCAGCATTGTGGAAGGATAACACCGTCCGGTTCGAGTCGCTCAGGGCGCGCCGCGGCGCGCAGGGGCTCGAGGGCGAGCTGCGGATCGATTTCCCCGCCGCCGAGGGGGCATCCGCAGCCGTGGCCGCGCGGGGCAGCCTGCAGGGGATTTCGCTGGAGCACGCCAGGAGGGCGGGCCTGCCGATCCCGGCCGGGTTCGACGGGATCGTCGGCGGCAGCATCGACTTCACGGCCGGCGCGGGAACATATAGCGGCAGGGGAAGCTTGAGGGTGGAAAAGGGCAGTTTCGAGGGCACCGCCTTCGATTCGCTGAGCGCGGATGTCGAACTTGCCGGAACGCGGCTGCAGATCCGCCGGGGCCGGATCCGGCGCGGCCCGGCGACGGTCGACGCTTCCGGGACCGTCGACATCGAGAAGCAGGAGCTGGATCTGAGCGCCCGCGTGGCGGACTTCCCCCTGGAGGAACTCCCGGTGTCGGGTGTCGCAGCTCAGGCTCTCGGCGGCCGGGGCGAGGCCGACCTGCGGATCCGCGGCACGCTCGAGAGTCCCTCGCTCGATGGCGCGGCGGAGTTGAAGGGATTGCGCTACGGCTCCTGGGATTTCGGCCGCGCGCGCGCAAAACTGGGCCTGCGCGACGGCACACTGCGGCTCGATCTTTCGGTCGAGTCCGAGCTGGGGCGCCTCAGCGGCCTGGCCTCCGTCGGCGTTCGGGAGGGTTATGCCCTGCGCGCCCGGCTCACGCTGGAAGAATGGAACCTGCAGAAAACCCTGCAGGCCGGCCTGCCGCCGCTGTTCAGCGACCTGAGCACTGCACTGCACGGTCAGGTGGATATCCAAGGGACGCTCCGGGATCCGGGCAGCCTGAGCGCCGAAGGCGAGCTGGACGGCGCGCGCTTGCGCGTGCGCGATTACGAATTGCACAACGAGGACAAGATCCGTTTCAGGATTGCGGAAAGGAAGCTGCGCCTGGAGCCCACCCGCATCGTGGGGGAAGGGAGCGGCATCACGGTATCGGGCGCGATCCCGCTCGAGGCGGCCGGGGCTCTGGATCTCGTGCTGAAGGGGAGCCTCAATATACAGTCGCTGCCGCGCCTTTTCCAGGGGGCCAGGGCGAGCGGGGCGGTGGATCTCGATGTCCGCATCGGCGGCAGCCTGCGCGATCCGGCCGTCATCGGCCATGCGCTGCTGCGCGACGTCATAGTCGCCCACGATAGCCTCCCTTTCTTGCTTTCCTCGGTGCAGGGCCGGCTGACTTTTTCCAGCAATGCGGTGGTGCTGGAGAACGTGCGCGGCTCCCTCGGAGGCGGCAGCGCCGTCATCAACGGGGTCGTCGAGTTTCGCGCCGCCGAAGTGAATACGATGAACCTGCAGTTCTCGCTGCGGCGGGCGCGACTGCCGTTCCCTCCGGGATTCCGTTCCACGGTGGATGCCGACCTGAGCCTGAGGGGGGATCGGGCCGCCCAGGGACTGGCGGGCAAGGTGGTGGTGCTGCGCTCGGATTACCTGGCGGATTTCAATCTGATCGAACAGCTGGCGGCGCAGGCCCCGGCTCCGGCGGAGCCGCAGCGCACGGGCCCGCTTCTGGCGGGCACGAGCCTGAACATCTCCGTCGTCACGCAGGAAGGCCTGTACATCGACAACGAGCTGGCACGGGTGCGCGCGCGCGCCGATCTCATGTTGCGCGGGACCTTCGCCTATCCGGTCGTGACCGGAAGGGTCGAGGCGGTGGAAGGAACGATTTTCTTCCGCGGCAACCGTTTTGAAATCCTCAACGCCACGGCCGATTTCAGCGAATTGAAGCCTCTCGACCCCAACCTGGAGATTCGCGCCGAGGCGGACGTGAAGCGATACCGCCTGCGCCTGGACGTGCGCGGGAATCTGCGCGATCCCCGCTTCAGCCTTTCTTCCGACCCCCCTCTGCCGACGGTGGAGATCGTGCTTCTCCTGACCGCCGGCATATCGCGCGAGGAGACCGCGGCGCGCACGACGCTGAGCGACGAGGACCTGATGCGCCAGGGGGCCGCCAGCCTGATCTCGGCGGGGCTGACCGGCGCTCTCGACAGGAGAGTGCAGCGCATTTTCGGCCTGCACAGCTTCCGCGTGGATCCTTACTGGATCGGCCCCCAGAAGGACCCGACGGCGAGGGTGACGGTCAGCGAGAGGCTGTCGAAGGATCTCATTGTGACCTACTCGCGCAACCTTTCCACCAACGAGGAGCAGGTCGTCATCGTCGAATGGGATCTGACCCGGAATCTGACGCTGGTCGCTTCGCAGGACGAAAAAGGGGACTTCGGCGTCGACTTCCGATTCCGTAAGCGCCTGCGATGATGCGGCGCTGCCGTTGTCGCGGCGGGCGAGGCGCAAGCGATACGCCGTTCCGCCCCGGTCTTTCCTGTTGCACGCCTTCGGGGGCCGATAGGCTCCTGCGGAAGCGGAGCCCCGGTCGAAAATGGCTGCCATCCCTGCCGGCGTCCGAATCGCAGCCGCTCGGACTCCGACTCGGACACTGGCAATGCGGTTCAGATACCGGCAGCCGGGGGTGAGCCGAATGCGAAGGCAGTAGGTCCCGCGTGCCGCGGCGGACCGTGGGCTTGTTGCTCCAAGTCACCGGTCGGCGTGCCGGAGGCACGCAGGAAAGTAGCTCCGGGCGAGCGCATGCGAGCCCGGAGAAAAGGGACGTCATGCGACAAGCCCCGGAGGGGCGGCAGAAGGATATATCAGAAATCCGGGGCTGCCGGCCCTCCGGGGCTCGACTGATCGATACGCGCCTTTCCGGGGGTTCGCCGCCGGCTCACCCCCGGCTACCGGCTCAGGGCCCCTTCGGGGCCGGATGGTAGGTCCGCCGCGGCGCGGCGGACCTACTGGCGTGCCGGATCCGTGCCGGCGTCCGAATCGCAGCCGCTCGGAATTTGGTATTGCCTTGGCGGGCACAAAGCACATAGAATTAATATTTCCGAATGGGAGGAAAGCCAGGTGTACGCCGTCATAATGAGCGGGGGAAAGCAGTACCGGGTCGAGCAGGGAGACGTGGTCAGGGTGGAAAAGCTCGGTCTGGAATCGGGAAGCCCGGTCGAATTCAAGGATGTCTTGCTCGTCAAGACGGATGAGCGGACCTATATCGGCCGCCCGCTCGTCGAGGGCGCTCTGGTGCGCGGGGTCGTGCAGGAAAGCGGCAAGGGCGACACGGTTCTGGTCTTGAAATACAAGAGGAAGAAGCAGTATCGCAGGACCCGCGGGCACCGCCAGGCTTACTCGGATGTGATCATCGAGGAGATCCGTCCCGGCGCATAAGGCTTTCGGCGGCGTCGGGTCGGGGTCGATCGCGAGGTATCTA
>Ga0272448_1000939_pt1 | contig 41559 bp, 36 predicted proteins | sample YNPCB0191_FD_202220 | JGI IMG/M metagenome (GOLD analysis project Ga0272448, IMG submission 202220) | Hot spring sediment microbial communities from Yellowstone National Park, WY, United States - YNP-CB-019-1 | ecosystem: Environmental > Aquatic > Thermal springs > Hot (42-90C) > Sediment...
ATTTTTTCAAGAAATCAAAAAATCTACCTTATTGCGCTAGTTCAAGTTTTTGTTTTTCTGCATCCTCTGCAGGAATTTTCTGTACCAGCCATTTATTGCTGTGCTGACACTTAACCCAAAACTTCGGGGTCAATCAGGGATTTAGTCACAATCCTCGAAACTCTTGCTGTACTGGGTAATGGCAGCCCGGCTCATGGCCATGCTCGAAAAACCACCGTCGTGATAAAGATTCTGCATGGTAACTTTCCGGGTAAGGTCTGAGAACAAAGTGATGCAATAATCTGCACATTCATCGGCCGTGGCATTTCCGAGGGGTGACATGCGTTCAGACCAGTCGAGAAGGGTATCTATGCCTTTAATTCCACTGCCTGCCGTTGTAACAGTAGGTGACTGGGAAATGGTATTCACCCGTATTTTTTTGTCCCGTCCGTAAATGTATCCGAAACTCCGGGCTATGGATTCCAGGAGGGCCTTTGCATCGGCCATGTCATTGTACCCCACCAGGGTCCTCTGGGCGGCAATATAAGAGAGGGCAACCACTGAACCCCATTCATTGATAGCATCCAGTTTCCGGGCTACCTGAAGCATTTTATGGAATGAAAGTGCTGAAATATCAAGCGTCTTTAAAAAATAATCATAGTCAACATCGTCGTATTCCCTTCCTTTCCGAACATTGGGCGACATGGCGATGGAATGCAGAAGAAAGTCAATTTTCCCGCCAAGAACCTCCATGGCTTTGGTGAAGACCATTGTCAGATCTTCCACACTGGTAGCATCGGCAGGAATAATGACCGACCCTGTCATCTGAGCCAGTTTGTCAAGGGTTCCAAAACGAAGGGCAACGGGAGTATTGCTGAGCACAAACGTTGCCCCTTCCTCATGGCAGCGTTCCGCCACCTTCCACGCAATCGACATGTCGTTCAGGGCGCCAAATATGATACCCTTTTTCCCTTTTAAAAGATTGTACGCCATAAAAAAACCGTTTTTGTATATGTAAAATGGTAATCAACAAACAAACCACACATTTAGTTCATTTTTGCCTTTACACCGAGCAGTTCCCTGGCATTTTCAAGGGAAGCATCCGTAACCTTATCCCCGCTCAGCATTTTGGCAATCTCAGCAATTCGCTCTTCCGGTTTGAGTACTTTAATGTAGGTATTGGTTTCCTGTTTCTGGTCTTTTTTGTACACGAGAAAATGGGTGTGGCCTTTGGCTGCAATCTGCGGTAAATGGGTTATATTGATTACCTGAAGATGTTCTGCCATTCGCTGAATCAGGTTCCCCATTTTGAAAGCAATTTCGCCCGACACCCCGGCATCAATTTCATCAAAGATGATGGTAGGTACAGTAACCGACTGAGCCATGATGGACTTAAGAGCCAGCATCAACCGGGATATTTCTCCGCCCGAAGCAACTTTTGAAACTTCCATAGGCTCCGAGGAGCGGTTTGCAGAAAACAGGAACCCGATCCGATCGGTTCCTGACGGAGTGAGTTCAGCAGTTTTCTCGCAGGTAATAACAAACCTGGCGTTGGGAATACCAAGGTCTTTCAGAATACTCATTACGGTGGTTTCGATGCCGGGTATGGCTTTTCTGCGGGCCGTGCTGAGCGCATCGGCTTTTGCCATCAGGGACGCCTTCAGCCGTTCATATTCCTTTTCCAGTTCCTCCAGACGTTCATCGGAAGAAGTAATATTTCCTATCCTCAATTTCAGGCTGTCTCGCAGAGCAATCAACTCCTGCAGTGAGTTAACCCTGTGTTTCTGCAACAGTTCATAAAGCAAATCCAGGCGCTGGTTAACGAATTCGAGCCGGGCTGGATCCAGCTCCGTTTCACTGGCTATACGTTCGGCTTCAGATGCCAGGTCTTTCAGCTCAATATAAACCGATTCAAGCCGCTGGTGGAGAGCTCCGGCCTTGTGATAGTAGGTTTCGGCCTTGGATAGCAGCGACAGGGCCTCTCGTATGCCCTGAAGCACCGAAGCACCTTCTCCGCTGAGTATATCGGAAGTTCTTCCCAGCGAGGCGCGCAGATCTTCAGCATGGCTGAGTTTTTTCTGCTCCTCTTCCAGTTCTTCCAGTTCCCCTTCTCTGAGCTTCGCATCTTCCAGTTGCTGGTACTGAAAAACATAATAATCCAGATCGGCCTTAGTGCGGCTCATATCATCTTTTAACTGGTGAAGCTCATCTTCCAGGTTTCTGAAACGCCGGTATTCTTTCAGATAGTCTTCCAGATCTGCCTGGGTTCCGGCAACAAGGTCAACCAGCCGCAACTGAAAATGCCGTGTATTTAATTCCAGATTCTCATGCTGGGAATGAATATCGACCAGCTGAAGCCCTAACTCACGCAAAACGGCAAGCGTTACGGGTGTATCATTGATAAAGGCCCTTGATTTTCCATTAGGATTGATTTCCCTCCGCAATACCGTAACTGACTGGAAATCCAGATCATTCTGTTCGAAAAACGGTTCCAGCCTGGCATCGCCGATAAAAAAAGTGCCTTCCACAATGCATTTGAGGGTTTTATCGCGAAGCACTTCTGTTTCAGCCCTCTGGCCAAGAATAAGGGACAAAGCACCGAGTAGAATTGATTTGCCGGCTCCGGTTTCTCCGGTGATGGTTGTAAGTCCCCTGCTAAACTCCATATCCAGGGAACTGATCAGTGCATAATTCTGAATATGAAGCGACTGTAACATTACCGAACTAAAAATTCCTTTTGGCGAAAGTAATGAAAAGTTGGCAGGAAAACATATTTGAAACACTCCAACAACACATCCCGGGCTACTGCCTTGTCCCTTATAAAAACGTCAGGCGATCTGATCAAGGTACTCAACGGCTCCCTGGGGATCGGGAGAATAAAAGTCAGCACCAATTTTTCTGCAAAAGTCCATTGAAAGTGGGGCACCACCAACCAATATTTTTATTCCGGGGATTGAAGCTTTCAGCTCACGCACAATTTTCTCCATGTTTACCATGGTGGTTGTAAGCAAGGCCGACAACCCCACCACACAACCGGGATACTGCCTGGCTGTTTCAACAAATTTTTCTGATTTTACGTCGGTTCCAAGATCAATGACTTCCCAGCCGCTTCCTTCAATCATCATCGCCACCAGGTTTTTGCCTATGTCGTGCAAATCACCGGCAACTGTTCCAATAACGAACTTGCCTTTACGTTTCACTTCCCCGCTCTGGAAGTACGGTTTGAGATGCTGCATGGCGGTGCTCATGGCCTTGGCCGACATAAGTACCTGAGGGACAAACACCTTATTTTCTCTGAATTTAACTCCAACACGTTGCATACCAATAATAAGCCCCTGAGAAAGAATTTCCTGTGCCGAAATTCCTGCATCCAGAGCTTTCCGTGTAAGTTCATCTGCCCCTTCCTGGTTCTTCATCTCAGGAGGATAAGGCGAAGCCATGTTGATTTTTCCAAATTCAACGCAGAATGCAATTTTTTCAAGAATTTGACGGTTATCAGTTTCCATGGTTATCAGGATTGTAGTTCAAAGTAAAAAATTATTTTTCACCTGACAAAATGCTTCACAAACCAGCCTGAGCAATAACCATATCAGATACCGTCGGTAACTATTCCTCCCAATGTCATATTCCGGGGTGGAGGAGACTTCCTTTGTGAAAGATAGAACAACCTTGATTCATGCGGCCCCAGTGAAATGCTGATTTCTTCAGACAATCCTGCAGGAACGGGGTTGCCTGGCATCCAATGATAAACATATGTTTCGGAAACACCTGCAAGGGAACTAACCGATATTTTTTCGGTAAGACGGTCATTGGTAATGTTAACAAACAGCACGCCCCAGCTTTCGGTTTGCGGATAACGCCTTACTGCGACCAGAAGGTCTTTTCTCTCCCACCAGAACGGGAGGAAAGCAGAAAAATGTTCCCGAGGAGGCTGAAGAAACCGCCAAAGCTTCATTCTTTCAGGCGAAAGCTTGTGAAACCGGTCAGATGTAGTGATTGCTCCTCCAAGCATGCCATTCCATAGGGCAATTGATTCAGTTTCAGCAGGGGTAAGAGCATTGTCTGAATCCCTCAGGTACAACACATCAGGATCATTTTGCCAGAGAATATTATTAAACCATTGACCTGCGTATGTCTCCCTGAACATATTACCGGCACTTTCATCGCTCCATACAGTACTCACGTCATTAGCAAGGCGCATTCCATCAACGTATCCTATCATAGGCTGGAACGGAGAAATACAACCCAGCCAGTAACTTTCCTCGCCGATCTCTTCCCGTATCATACGAATGACCTCGGTGAAATATTGAACCGAAGTCTTTCCCGGAGTATAGCGTTTAACCTTCAGGGAATCCCTGAGGCCCCAGTCCATAAAATCAGTTTTGAAAACGGTTGCACCCCATTGGCGAAGGGTGCGAAAAACGGTTCGCAGATATTCAAAAGCATCAGGATGAGAAGAATCGAGCACATGCATAGTGCCGTTATGAAAGTTCCATTCGGTAATGATATTTCCTTTATCGTCCCTCAGAAGCCAATCAGAATGCTCCGCAAACAACCTGCTACCGGAATGCACCATGAAAGGGGCCACCCAGATGCCTGCTTCCATACCGGCATCTTTGATGAGACGGAAAGCTGTTTCCATTCCACCCGGCCATTTGTCGTTTGCCTCAAGCCAGTCTCCCTGCAAACAATATCCGTCATCAATCTGCACTGCCTGCAACGGTATAGGGGGCTTAATTATCTTCAGTCCGTTTATCAGTTCTTTAAGATGATTCAGAGAATATTCCCTTTCAAATTCATACCACGAGCAGAAATAATATCGGGAAGGTTGATTGGTCCGAGCTTTCATTTCTGCAGCCAGATGCCTTGCGTACCGCTGAAACAAAGCATATGGCGATGGCCCGGCAAAGATGTGGATAACGGGAAGTTCCAAGTCTCCATCCAGCGGAATTTGTTCTGTACCAAAGCCTGATTCAATAAAAACCTCATGCGTATCAGCATGTCGGTCAATAAGACCAAATCTGTGTTGCCGATTGTAAAGAGTGCTTCGGTGAAGGAAATCGCTATGCCGGTATACCCCGAACAAAAGGGTCATCTTCTTTTCCGAAAAAAGAGCTGTGGCCAAATAACTGTCGTACGACCAGACATCTTCTTTAAGAACTGCCTGTTCCATCTTCAGCTTTGGATCAGGGATCGGAAAAATACCGCTAGGCCCTGCAAAACCAAGCCCCTGCTTATACCAGCTTACTGCGCCCCTCACCTGTCCTCCCGCCAAAGGGTATATCCAGTCAGGCGCAGTCTTGATTCCTGAGAGTCTGCAACCTATTGTTAGGGAATCTTCATCCGAATCCAGAGTAATGGTAATTTTAGCTGTCCCCATTATGTATTCAATCAGCCCTCCTCCGGAAAATCTTTTTACCCTCACCTGTTCAGGATGAAAAGCATTTTCACCTATGGCCGGATAGCAACCTGTTACGGCAATATCGCCGGCCACAATGTCAAATGCCCCGTTATCAAGTATTCTCCAGGAAGCCGGAAGCGTTTTAGTCTGCCTGTTTTCTCCGGAAATTCCTATCGGGCTGCGCAAGGAAAAGGATCCCGGAAAACCGGTAGCCAGGGCAGAAAAAGATGAGAGCTGAAGAAAGGTTCTGCGCTTCATTATTTTCTTTCGTAATGATGTTTACCAAATCCAGTTAGGCAATCATACAAGATTGATCTGGTCTTTTATGTATTTCAGGGAATGTTCTACCTCAACAGGAAAATCGTTCCAATTGCACTCAATAGAGATTTTCCCTTTAAATCCAGCTTTTTTCAGGGCACGGAAGTATGGAACAAAATCCTGACCATGCGTTCCCGGAGCTGCCCGGTTAGTTTTTTCGGCTACATGACAGTGCACAATCCTTTTTCCTGCCTTCAGAATCGACCTGAGGGTCTCATCTTCCATCAGCATATGGTACACATCACACAACAGCCCTACAGCCGGGTGATTCACCTTGCTGACAATGGCATTGGCTTCTTCAAGGGTATTGATAAAATTTGTCTCCTGCCGGTTCAGATGCTCAAGGGCGATGGTAACCTGATATTTTTCGGCGATTTCTCCCATTCGTGCCAGCAAGCTGGTAAACTGTGAAAAAGCCTTATTGTAGGCAAATCCGTCAGGAATTTTTCTGGCACCACCGCTTCCAAGAACAATGATCCGAACACCAGCCTGCTGTGCCCTCGAGAAAGCAGTTTCTGCCCACTGAAAAACCTTTGCTTCATCCACTTCATCTCCTGTCAGCCGGAGTTCAGCCGGGAAAAAACTGTTGCAAGACGGAACAGGAAGCGGACTCTCCTTCAGAAAATTCAGCGATTTCTCAAAATCCTCATAGTCGCTTCCAGGTTTTAAAAACCTTCCCACTGCTTCTTCGACAAAATCACCACCGGCCTTCAAAACCAGAAAAGCATTTGTAGCATTGGTACATACTCCTACCAAAGGGTTGAAACGACTACCTCCATGCATTCCCGACAAACCAATTGCCAGAAAAAAACCCTTTTCAACTGAAGCTGTTATGAAACGGCGACGGTCCATTGATGCTTTGTTTGGCGAGCAAAATAATAAAAAAACCAACCATTTAGCATTTTGATGAAAAAAAAACAAAAACATTCTGCAGGATTGAAACCTATTTTTCTTCATTGCGTAATATTTATTCAGATAAACAACTTTATCTGAATTCTACATGTGTAGCGTACCCTTAAACTAACCGATTAGAAACCATACCGTTCTGATAATGAAGGAAAAGAAAAAGAAAAACCAGTCCCTTTCTCATTCAAGACCTATTCTCATTGTGCATAAAAACCCGGAACAGTATGTTTCGTTTGTACCTTCATGGTTAAAAGATTTTGCCATTCCGTCAGAAGAAGCAATTTTCGTTTTTGACAAAACCAAGTCTGTTTACCTGCTCAGCGAAGAATCGGTTTCCTGGTTGAATGATCTGTACTATGACGAAACCGGAACAATAAGGTTTGATATCAATAGCTCTTTGTGGAACGATATTACAATGCTGATGGAACAGGCGCGAAAAGGCAAGAAACCCGTTACCAGATACATAACCTTTGAAGATGCGTCAGGCAGAAAACTTGTGGCAACAACCAGGATGTTCCCGGTTTTTGAAGGGGGTTCTTTTTCCGGTGCAATCTGCTTTATGAAAAATGGGAAAACAATAAAAGAAAAGGAAACACATGACGAAGCGAAGGAAAAAAAGCTCCTTGAAGCTCAACGTATAGCTCACATGGGAGATTGGGAAAATGATGTAAAGGCAAATCGTGTTATCTGGTCTGAAGAAACATATCATATTTTTGGATATTTACCGGGAGAAAAATCACCTCAGGATATTTTCAATGATCATTTACATCCTGATGATCGAGAAAATTACTGGAAAAATATTAAAGAACGACTTGCATCAGGGCAAAAAAAAATACCCGATTACGAATTCCGTATTATCAATAAACAGGGAGAAATAAGATACTGTATTGCAAGGGGAGAATTTCAGTATGACGAAAACGGAAAACCATATTATGCCTTCGGAACTATTCAAGATATAACCGAAAGTACTCTATTAAAGAAATCTCTGGCTGAAAATGAGAAAAAGCTCCGAGCTATTGTAGAAACCTCTCAGGTGGGCATTATACTGGTTAACCAAAATGGTATTATTACCTTTTCTAATGATGCCATGGCCGAAATGCTGCACATGACAATATCAGAGCTTGTGGGCACTGCGTACACGGATCATTTGCATCCTTCGGAATCTGATCAGGGAAAAGAACTGATGAATAAATTGATCCGGGGAGAAACGGATAGGGTATTGACTGAACGGCATTACATACGAAAGGACGGTTCTGATTTCTGGGGATTATTGAGTGGAAAAAGACTCACTGATGATCAGGGAAATCTCACATCGTTGGTAGGGGTAATTATGGATATTTCCGAACAAAAGGCTATTCTTCAGGCTCTGCAGAAAAGCGAAGAAAAATTCAGGTCAGTCTTTGATATGTCGCTGAACCTTATCTGCATAATAGACCTCAACCATCTGACATTATTGCATACAAATCCCGCATTTAATGAAATGGCAGGCAAAGCAAGAGAACCAGAAGGAGAGGACTCTATTCTCAATTTTCTTCATCCCGATGATAAACAGAAAATGATAGAATTATTCGATAAGGTTCTTCGTAAAGGGAATTGTGTTTATCATCTCGAAAACCGTTTTCTTGCAAAAGATGATCAATTTCATATTCTTGACTGGAATATAAAACCCGATCTGTTGTCGGGGCTGGCCTATGCAATAGCCAATGATATCACCGAGTTGAAATCCTATCAGAATAGTTTGATAGAAGCTAAAGAACAAGCAGAAGAAAATGATCGTCTTAAATCGGCATTTCTTGCCAATATGTCGCACGAAATAAGGACTCCCTTGAATGGCATCATCGGTTTCTCAGAATTATTATGTCATCCGGGTATTGATGAAGCGACCCGCACTGAATATGTCGAAATACTGAATACATGCAGCCAGCAGTTAATTTCTATCATTGAAAACATTCTTGATATCTCAAAAATTGAAACAGGACAGGTGAAAATCAAAAAGACGCAGGTCAATATAAATGAATTGTTAAAGGATTTATATACCTCATACGAAAAATACTTTGAAAAGAACGGAATTGATTTGCGGCTTTCACTCTATCAATCTGATCCAGATTGTTTTATATATTCAGATGAAACAAAAATCAGGAAAATTATCACCCATCTGCTCGAAAATGCATTAAAATTCACCCCTAAAGGATATGTTACCTTTGGTTGGACTCTTCAAAAACACTGTATTGAATTCTTTGTTCAGGATACAGGAGTAGGTATTCCAGAGAATTCAAAGCAACAGATATTCGAAAAATTCTATCAGGCTGATGCAGGTATAACAAGAACCTATTCAGGATTAGGTTTGGGATTGTCGATCAGCAAATCTTATGCCGGGATGCTGGGCGGGAAAATCCGGCACGAACCCTACGCAAAAGGAGGCACAGTATTTCTCCTTTCCCTGCCTATCGAAGATGTTACCATAAACAAACGCTTCACAGCACAAAACACAGTTTCAGAATTGTACAGGAATTCAAGAAAGGAGCTAAACGTTCTGATTGTCGAAGATGAAGAAGCCAATTTGCGATTTCTCGAAGAGGTTTTTAAACAAATCAACCTTAGCGTATTAAAAGCATTCAACGGGCTGGAAGCTGTGGAAATGTGCAAGAAAGATGCACGGATTGATCTGGTTCTGATGGATTTAAAAATGCCTGTAATGGATGGTTTTGAGGCCACCTCCCAAATAAAAAAGATGCGTCCCGGTCTTCCTGTAATCGCACAAACTGCTTTTTCTGACCAAAATATTAGAGAAAATCTGAATTCGGCCGGATTTGACGGGTATCTTGAAAAACCAATCCGAATACAAGCTCTCTTTGACCTGATAAAAAGGTATTCAGGTTAGAATCCTGAACCGATATATGAACCCGCATACCCAGGTGGCCCATTTTACTTTGTTTCATCCGAACAAAATTGATTTTCAAAGGTCGGATAGCCTGCCCTGCCAAAGCGGGGGAACACCCATGATTTGAAGTTTGTTCATAGGTGTTTGTGTTTGCAATACATGGGTATTTCAGCAGGGTTAACCCGTATACCACCGCTAAATGCCAAGCCACTATGTATTAGTCTGCTTACCTTTATGGCACATAATCCGGAACAAGTATTTGTTGTTATTTTTGTACATTTAATCTGCCAGAAGAGTTATTTACTGCGTAAGCTAATTTAAGAAATTAACTGAAACTTATTCCCTGTTTGGATTCAATACAAATCGGTCAATCGTGTCTTTATAATACCAGAAATAAACCCAATCAAGCCATGAAAGCATTAATGAAAAGAACTGTCTTGTTTTGCCTTATACTTAACGCAACATTTATTGTATTTCTTTTTCCCCAGGTCCCTTTTCACCGCGGGGTTAATCTTACCGGCTGGTTTCAGGCAGGAAGTCCGGAGCAGATTCAATTTACGCGTTACACGCGAAAAGATTTTGAAAACATCAAGAGCCTTGGTTGCGACGTAATCCGGCTTCCGATAAATCTCCATGCCATGACAAACGGATCCCCCGATTATATTCCGCATCCTCTCTTTCTGCAGTTTCTTGATTCGGCGGTAACCTGGTCTGAGGAACTGCAGATTCATCTGATTATCGACAACCATACATTTGATCCCTCGGCATCAACTGATCCAAATATTGGGAACATTTTAAACAAAGTGTGGAACAACATGGCACGGCATTATAAAAACCGTTCGCAATACATTTACTATGAAATACTGAATGAGCCGCACGGAATCAGTGATGCGGTATGGAATCAGATTCAGCAGAACGCCATAAATGCGATCCGCGCCGAAGACACAATCCATTACATCGTTGTCGGCCCGGCCAACTGGAACAGCTACAACAATCTTTCCAATCTTCCGGTTTATACTGATAAAAAGCTCATTTACACCTTTCATTTTTACGATCCTTTTGTATTCACCCACCAGGGAGCAAGCTGGGTTGAACCATCGATGGAACCGCTGGCCGGGGTGCCGTTTCCTTACAATGCATCAAGCATGCCGGCTTGTCCGCAATCTCTTAGAGGAAGCTGGATTGAAAGCGCTCTGAACGCTTATCCCAACGAAGGAAATGTAGAAAAGGTAAAACAGCTCATCGACATTGCCGTAGCGTTTAAAAACAGCCGCCAGGTACCTGTTTACTGCGGTGAATTCGGAGTGTATATTCCCAACAGCCCTCCGGACGACAGAGTATTCTGGTATCAGGCTGTGCGCTCCTATCTGGAAGAAAAAGGCATTCCCTGGACCATCTGGGATTACCACGGAGGTTTCGGAATATTTAAGAAAAACTCCGCCGGCCTGTTTGAACATGATGTAAACATCCCTCTGATCAATGCACTGGGACTCACACCACCGCCACAGACCCCGTTCGTCCTCCAGCCCGACACGGCGACCATCCCGCTGTATACCGACTATATTGAACATGGCATTGAAGCAACAGGATGGATATCCTCCGGATTCATCAGCTACTATGCCTCCTCCTTCCCCCGGATAGGTTCCTACTGCCTCGATTGGTTCAGTCCTTCTCAATACAATTACATGGCATTCGATTTTGTTCCTGACAAAGACTTAAGCCTGCTTGTTCAGGGAAGGTTTGTAGTCGATTTCTGGTTTATGGGCAACAAAACCGATGCTGTATTTGACATCCGTTTTCTGGATACAAAAACCGAAGACCCGTCCGATCATCCCTGGCGCATGCGGTACACCATCAATCAGCAGGTTGTGCCATTTGACGGCCACTGGCATCACGTCAAAATACCCCTGGCATGGTTTGCTGAACAAGGCTCCTGGGATAATAACCAATGGTACAATCCTGTTGGAGCATTTGACTGGACACGAATTGACCGTTTTGAAGTAGTGGCTGAACATAAATCCCTGCCGGATGTGTTCCTGACCTTCGATAATATTTTAATTACAGATTCCCTTGCCACAATTAATACTAAAAAAGAAGCTGATGATATGGCTTTCCGTATCGTCCCCAATCCGGCGGGGAATTATGCTCAAATACTTTTTAGTGCAACATCTCAGGAGGCAATAACTATCAGAATTTATTCCGTAACCGGAAATCTGATCCGCGAATGGACTCTGCATCCGGCTTCCGGTTTAAATTGCATCCAATGGGATCTGACGGATCAGAACAAAAGAAAAGTGAAACAGGGTATGTATTTTTGTTCCCTGTTTTCAGGAACAGAGCATAAAACTGCAAGAATCTCTGTTGCGCCATAATTCATATCCTGCAATCTGTTTGCCCATAACCCCATCCGTTTTTAGGTTGTAAACTATATTCTGCAATGTCGTTTTGCTGTTTTATAATTTGTATCTGTTTGCTCTTTACAGTTTATTATTTGGCAGGATTTGAACAAGGGCAAAGGAAACATATCATTTAGCCAGGCAAAACATATAAAGGTGCATTTGATTCGCTAATGTTTTCATTTTCCCCCTGTATCACCAGTTTCCTATGAAGTAAATAAGAGCCACAACCAAAATCCATTCTTCCCAAATCATCCTGAAAAAGAGAATGCAGAACATATGAGAAAATTGGAGTGCTGCATATAAAAATGTAAATTGAAGCATAATCTGCCGAACAATCTATTCCAATTATTTTACCCACTTTAATATTATTTCTCTCGTCGTAGTACAAACACAAAAACTTTCTTATCCCTCCTTCAGAATTTCTATTATGCGAGACATCAAACAAAAGTATGTGAAAACCAAACCGGAAATGCATCCTTTTACTTCAGTAAGCACCTGACCAATACCTGAAAATTGTTCATCAAAAGATAAGTACGAAAAAGGTTCCAAACCTGATTTATTCATTACGAATACCTTTAGATAATAACTAATGAATTAATCATGTTTACCCCATCCGATTTATCGGGAACCTTTTCAATTCAGCGATAGCGAAGTGAAAAGATTGATTCTTCTTAATCGCATTGCATAAGAATTTTTCTAATGCAATAATTGGGTTAATTGAATTAAAAAGCAGAAAAATCGCCGAATACCGGCATGAACATGGTATCGGGAAAAAGAAAAACTGTAAAAATGTTTATAAAAAGATTGAATTATTTTCAAAAAAAATTAAAAAATGTTTTATTTATCAGAAATAAATTTGATATTTGCATTAAATATTAAATTCATTTAATCAAAAAAGCCTATGAAAAAACTGAATTTGTCTCCAGAAGATGCACAGGATCTGGTTCAGGGTTACAAATCAGACCTACGTAAACTCGAATTTGAAGTTGAGCGCATTAAATCGGCAATAGAAATTCTTGAAAAGGGTAAAGTTTCGGAAAGAGGTGAAACAACAACTTCAAAAAAGAGAGGACGGCCCCGCAAGCAATTAGCGGTAGTAATTACACCTGAGAAAAAAGTTGCTAAAGGTAAAAGAGGACGCCCTTCGAAAGCAAAACAAGCAGGGAAGGTTACTGCAAAAAAAGCTAAGGGCAAAGCTAAAGCTGCAAAGCCAAAGAAAGTTAAAACAGCAGTGAAGGCTGCTGCCAAAAAAGCGACAACAAAGAAAACAGCTAAAGCCAAGGTGGTAAAAGAAAAGAAAAAAACTGCTGTTCCGAAGAAAGAAAGGAAACCCAGGACATCCACCGTTGCAGTTGCATGGGATAATTTCGTCCTCGAAACATTAAAAAACAGCGGGAAAGCCATGATAAAATCAGAACTGCTGGAGGCCGCAAAAAAAGCTCCATTAGCAGCAGAAATGGATGAAAAACAGGTCAGCCAGAGGCTTGCCCAGAGCATTCACAAATTATCGAATGTTACCAAGGAAGTTGTGAAGACTTATCACCTGGGCCGCGGACATGCATTCGCACTTAAGGATTGGGTTGACAAAAACGGAGATCTGCTTCCCCAGTATCAGCGGGAAGAAAGCCCAATTGCATAAATAGTTCATAGAGGATTATCTCAGAACTTAATTTCCGACATCCCTTCCATAATTTTAACAGCTCAGCCGGTTGGCTTGCAACGCCAGACCGGCTGACCTGTTTATAATAAATGCTCAAAAGCATTGCCAAAATCAGAAATTATTTGGAAGGTCAGAACTTTTCCCGGTTACTTGCTGCGATTATTAGCTGCACGAACAATTCGGAACGTGATGTACACAACAAACAAAACGCCCAAAACAAGAAGAATCCAGGAAATCTCAGTATAATATTTATGGAGCAGTTCCTTTTGCGAATAAAGAGAATAACCCAGCACAGCAAGGATAATATTCCATAATGTTGAACCAAGCACGGTGTATAAAATAAAAGCCGGCACCTTCATCCGCGCAAGACCGGCAGGAATCGAAATCAACTGCCTTACAGCAGGGACAAGTCGTCCGATAAATGTACTGCTGTTCCCAAACTTCAGAAAGTACGCCTCAGCCTTTGCAACATTGTCGGGAGTAATAAGAATAAGATTTGCCAGCCGTGTGTTGGCCAGGCGATAAATGACCGGCCTTCCCAATATCAGGGCAAAATAGTAATTGAACAATGCTCCGATAAGGGCACCAGCACTTCCGGCAAGAACCACAAGAAAAACATTCATGTCTCCCTGAGCAGCCTTCCATGCAGCAGGGGGTATGATGATTTCCGAAGGGAAAGGGATAAAAGAACTTTCAACTGCCATGAGAAGAACCACCGTACCGTAGTTAATATGACCCATGTACCAGTCGGCAACAGTCTGAAAAAAATCAGCGAGCATAAGTATGATTTAAAGGTCTAAAAATAACAAAATCTATTCAGATGCAACTAAACAGCGGTTACTTCCAATCAGGAAGAAACCCTGAAGGTGCCTCATATTATAACCGGATCTAATATTACCTGATTTCACCTTGCTGCTCTTCCCAGAACAGCAATCTGATCAGATGGGATGATCTGACGGCCAATGGTATCAACATCTGCCAGGCGCACCATGGCACGGGCAACGGTTTTGGCATGAATTCCCCTGTAACGTCTCAAAGGCCCAACGAACAGAAACTTCAGGAAAGAATAAATTTGTTTTCCCATTTCTTCGCCAAACCTGAATTCTTCTCTCCTTCCCAGCAACAGGGATGGGCGTAAAATGACAACCTGCGGAATTGCTGTATGGATAAGAAAATTCTCCATTTCTCCTTTCACGCGTAAATAATAATTTTTGCTCTCTGCATCCGCACCAACCGAAGAAATGACCAGAAACTTTTTTACTCCGGCTTTTTCAGCAACTTCAGCAATCGCTGCCACATATTCAAAATCTACTTTGCGAAAATTCTCCTTTGATCCCGCCTTGCGCCGGGTTGTACCAAGACAGCAAAATAGAATATCCCCTGCAATCTGGTTTTCATATGAAGATAGCTTTTCAAAGTCGATGACAATGTTTTCGACTTTAGGGTCATTGAGCGAAAAAGGAGAACGGGTAAATACGCGAATTGTACTGTATTGTTCTTCTTTCAGCAGGTACTGGTAAACATACCGCCCCGTAAGGCCGGTTGCACCAAAGAGAAGGGCCGTCTTCATGAACAGGAATTTTCCTGTAAAGGTAGTACAATCAGTTGAAGAGTACGATAACCAGGCCCATTTCGGCGCTCAGTCCCAATCCTGAGTTTGTCATTGAGATGCCAAGAAAATCTTTCTTGTTTTCCTGCGCCAGATCACCAATAAAATATCCGATGCCTGCAGATCCATCCAGGATCACCCTGCTGTTCAGATGGTATTGTATTCCAGCACCCAGCGTATGCTCCAGGGAACAGGCCCTGCCGGTTACTGTAGCAGACGATTTCAGCCTTTTATCTTTGGAAGACTGAAAAGCAATAGGTACCGCCGTTACATTGTCTTCCATCCTGTAAACAAACTTATATCCTATGTAAGGAATAAACTTCCCTTTGGCAGAGGCCAACCCCCTGCGTACTGCCTGGTTCAGGTAATGTTTGTACCGCAGGTTAAGTCCGGCAATCTTCCCATCTGCCTGATCGATAAACATTCCAAGGTACAGCGATTTCTTCAGCCTCTCGACCGAGAGATCGAACGCATAATTGAATCCATGACCACTCGGAGAAAGGCCTTCTCCTATGCGCACCGCGTAACGCGCATAGTCAGGAACCAGAATAAGCTGTTCATCCTGTGCCTTTACAAACACTGAATTCATTATTAAAATACATGTTGTAACGAGATTAACAATCAGTGTTTTCATGGCGGTTGTTTTTCCAATCAAATTTACGCTGTAAAAAGTCCTAAGTTGTTAATTTGGAATTGAGGTTCATCATTAATATAAGTGATTTAAATCACCTTTTTTTTAAAAAATATGTTTTTCTAGCAGACAATTCGTTAGCGTCAATTGCCATTCGCAAAGCAAAATCGGAAATTGTCTATCAGCCTTTGGCCATTGGCTGTGGAGAGAATAAAAGTATGTACAGGAAGGAAATCCCTTTTTTCAAGGGCAGAAAGGAATTCAGGAGAAAGAACAGAAAATATTACCGTTTTGGCAGTTTAACCCGCCACCGCATAGGGTTTTACGAGTTCCATACCGCGCCGTATGGCCTGCTCATTCATCGGAATCAAATGATGGTGGCGTGGAGGAAGCGATTTCTGAAGTCCTTTGATAACGTTTTCAATTTCGATGACTGGTTTCAGCTTCAGATATCCGCCAAGAACCATCATGTTAAATACCCTTCCTGATCCCATGCGCACTGCTTCGTTAGTTGCTTCAATTATATACACCTGAATGTCTTTTCTGACGGGATACCTGGTGATTCCGTTGTTGTCAAAAAGGAGCAATCCCCCGGGTTTCACTTTGGGTTCAAACTTGTCAAGAGATTGCTGATTCAGAATGATAGCTGTATCATATGCATTCAGGATAGGAGAACTGATGCGCTCATCACTCAGGATGACGGTAACGTTGGCAGTGCCACCCCGCATTTCAGGGCCATAGGAAGGCATCCATGAAACTTCCATATTCTGCATAATTCCTGAATAGGCAAGGATCTTTCCCATGGAGAGCACTCCCTGCCCGCCGAAGCCTGCAATAATAATTTCTTCCGTCATGGATCTATTTTTTTCGTGGTAATCGGGTTCATATTGTTGGTCATCAGGCAGTTTTCCCCTGTTCCATCAGTTGTCCGTCAACCTTCAGATCTCCGGGAGGATAAAATGCAAGCATATTTTCTTCCAGCCATTTGTTGGCCTGAACAGGGGTCATTTTCCATCCTGAGTTGCAATTGGAAACAATTTCGACAAAGGAAACTCCTTTGTTAAGCTTTTGATTTTCAAAAGCTTTCCGGATAGCTTTTTTGGCTTTTCTCACGCTGGCCGGGGTATGCACCGATTGTCTTGAAACATAATATGTTCCTGGAAGCTGGGCAACCAGCTCGGTAATTTTGAGAGGATACCCCATCATGGCAACATCCCGTCCAAAAGGGGAAGTAGATGACTTCATACCGGGAATGGTGGTAGGGGCCATTTGTCCACCGGTCATTCCATAGATACCGTTATTGATAAAAATTATGGTAATATTTTCGCCCCGGTTACAACAGTGAATTGTTTCAGAAGTACCAATTGCTGCCAGATCGCCGTCACCCTGGTAGGTGAAAACGAATTTCCCGGGCCATGTACGTTTGATCCCTGTGGCTACTGCCGGAGCACGCCCATGCGCTGCCTCGACCATGTCAATATCCATAAACTCATAGGCCAGTACAGAACATCCGACGGGGGCGATTCCGATTACTTCCGACTGAATACCCATCTCCTCGATTACTTCCATAATCAGCCGGTGGGTGGTGCCGTGCCCGCATCCCGGACAATACGAAAGAGCTTTGTCGGTAAGCAAAGGCGTTCGGCGATAGACTATGTTTTCTTCACGAATGATGTCTTCGAGGTTCATACGGCAGGTTTTACAATTTTTTCCTCAAGTGCTTCAAGAACTTCTTCGGGCGAATGGACAGCACCTCCAAAGCGGCCGTAATGTTCAACCGGTATTTTTCCGTTCACGGCCAGCCGCACATCTTCAACCATCTGGCCGGCACTCATTTCAACCGCCAGCATTCCTTTTACCGAATGTGCCAAATCGGCAATAATTTTCTCAGGAAAAGGGAAGAGTGTAATGGGCCTCAAGAGCCCGGCTTTAATTCCCTTTTTCCGCGCAAGCTGGACGGCTTTCTGACAGATACGGGCGCTGGAGCCATAGGCCACAAAAAGGTAGTCAGCATCCTCACAGGCAATTGCTTCGTACCGGACATCCTCCCTGCGCATCCTTGCATATTTTTCCTGCAGGTGATGGTTATGCTTTTCCTGCAAATACGGATCAAGGTTCAGGGAAGTAATAATATTGCGTTGCCGGTCGGGAGTTTTTCCTGTAGTTACCCACGACTGGTCGAATTCGTTCGTTCTGGGAACCGGCTCGAACAATTCAATTTTTTCCATCATCTGTCCGATAGCCCCGTCGGAAAGGATCATGGCGGGGTTGCGGTATTTGAAAGCCAGGTCAAATGCCAGTTTTACAAAGTCGGCCATTTCCTGCACCGATGCCGGAGCGAGCACAATCAGGCGGTAATCGCCATGTCCACCTCCCTTGGTTGCCTGAAAGTAATCTGCCTGTGAAGGTTGTATGGTGCCGAGTCCCGGACCGCCCCGTACAACATTTACAATCAGGCAGGGCAGTTCTGCTCCGGCGATGTAGGAAATTCCCTCCTGCATCAGGCTGATTCCGGGGCTTGAGGAGGAAGTCATTACCTTCTTTCCGGTACAGGCGGCACCGTAAACCATGTTGATAGCGGCTACTTCGCTCTCTGCCTGAAGAACCACCATGCCGGTCCGCTCGTGCGGTTTTTCGGCCATCAGGTATTCCAGTACTTCCGACTGAGGTGTAATAGGATATCCAAAATAGGCATCACAGCCTGCCCTGATGGCAGCTTCGGCAATGGCTTCATTGCCTTTCATCAATCGTATTTCGCCCATAATATTCAGGTTTCCTGACTGACTTTTTCTTCTTTAACCCGGTACACAGTAATGGCACCGTCAGGACATATAATCCCGCAGTTCATACAACCTGTGCAGTTTTCAGGATGTTCCATGTAGGCAAAATGATACCCCTTGCTGTTCACTTTGCGCTCCATACGGATAACATCTGTGGGGCATGCTTCCACACACAACTCACATCCTTTGCACCGCTCGGTATCAACAACAATGGCTCCCCGAATTTTACCCATATACCATAACTTTATGTGTTATATCTCATGTACAGATAATTAGCAAAACCTTTTTCCGACAGAAAAACCCATCGGATTATGATCAATATTGAAAACGAAAGTAATCATTTTTGTTAATTTGCATTTTCCTTCCTGTTTCCGTTCCTGTGATGCCGGTGAAAAAGCCTGATCCGCTGTTCCAGTTCGTCGAGCTGGTCCATTCCAACCTGCGATACGCAGGCTCTCAGCCCTTCCTGACGTGTACTTCCTGTGATCTGCAATGAAATGGCACTCACTCCATAGAAAAGTAACTCCTTCAGTAGTTGGGAACCATTCAGTCCGTTATACGCCAGGGTAAAGTAGAAGCCATCGGCCAGGGGCTTGTCTTCATCCCGTTCATATACCAGATGAAATCCGTTGGACAAAAAAATTTGTTTCATCCGTTTTGCCTTTCTTTCATATTCCCTCACCCCTTCAACAATATTATATTTCCCGTCGCTGGCAGATTTCAGCAAGGCAGCCAGGGCAAACTGGGCTGAATGTCCGGCTCCGGCTGAAAGTGCATAGAGTGCGCCGTACACCAATGCCTTCCCAAAGAATTCCGTGCCATAGTACTGTTTCAGAGCCGGGTAACTACGTTCATACAGAGCATCGGAAATCATCAGGATCCCGATTCTCTGCCCTGCATAGCTAAAAACTTTGGAACTTGACACCAGCAAAACGTACTGGTTGGTATACTTTGCCACGGTTACCTGGTAGGGAGGACTGCCCGGAACCGATATATCATTTCTGAAATCCATGCCAAAATAGGCCAGGTCTTCAATTACAATAACATCATATTCCGATGCCAGTTTTCCGATAATTTCGAGTTCCTTTTCTGAGAAACAGATCCAGGAAGGGTTGTTGGGATTGGAATAAATGATGGAGGATATTTTGCCGGTATCGAGATACGATTTGAGCTTATCACCAAGCTTCGGGCCGCGGAAATCATATACGTCAAACGACTCAAAAGGAATTCCGAGAACCCTGTGTTGCTGTTTCTGTACAGGAAAACCGGGATCAATAAACAAGGTTGTACCCCTTTGGGGAAATAATTTGCTTGTTACCATGAAGGCAGCCATGGATCCTTGCATAGATCCGACTGTTGGGACACACCCTCTCGGATCTATAGTAATGTTAAGGAACAGGTGGGCAAAACGTGAAGCTTCATCCTTCAGTGAAGGGATTCCTTCTATGTTGGGGTAAATGGCTGAAACACCTTTATGTAATGCATCTATTTCAGCCTTTACGCCAATCCCTGGTGATGGAAGCCCGGGTACACCCATTTCCATCCTGACAAAACGAACTCCGCTTTCCCTTTCGATCAGATCTACTACGCGGACCAGTTCCCTGATGGAAGCAACGGCAAGATCGTTCACACCGCATTCATCCAGAACTTTCTGAACAATTCTCCTTTCAACCGGAGTATCTTGCATAAGGTTTCTGTTTGCGAGGCTAAATTATAAACCTTTCAATGAAAACTTACATTTTGCCATCTGTTAAGAAACACTTATCTGTAACATATTTGCCTTTCAGGCAGTTTTGCTTTAAATCAGTTGTTACAAACCGGCTTTTCGATCATCCCTGGAGGGAAGAATGATTTCGCCGTTCAGAATTTCCGCTTGTCGATCACCCGGCGTGCCTTTCCTTCAAAACGCTCGATGGTTTTGGGTTCCACCAGCTTGATATCGGCCGATATTCCCAGAGTACTTTCAACCTGCTGCTGCAGGCGGTCGCGTAATCCCTGAAGCTGACTGATTTTGTCAAAATAAAGTTCTTCAACTTCTACCAGAATTTGCAAGGTGTCAAGGTTATTGACTCTGTCAACAATAATCAGGTAATGCGGCTTCGTTTCGTTCATTTCGAGGAGTATGCTTTCGATCTGGGACGGAAACACATTGACACCCCTGATAATCAGCATATCATCACTCCGTCCGGTGCACTTGGCCATTCGTACCATGGTTCTTCCGCAGCGGCAGGTTTCGTAGTTCAGGGTAGTAAGGTCACGGGTACGGTAGCGGATCAACGGCAATCCTTCCTTTGTTACAGTAGTAAATACCAGTTCACCTCGCGAACCCGGAGGCAGAGGGTTAAGCGATTCAGGATCGATGATTTCGGGAATAAAATGATCTTCGTTGATGTGCAGGCCATCCTGGTATTCGCATTCGCATGAAACGCCGGGACCAATTACTTCACTCAGGCCGTAAATGTCAATAGCCTTTATGTTGAGTCTGTTTTCAATTTCCCTGCGCATGCTTTCAGTCCAGGGCTCAGCGCCAAAAACTCCCACGCGCAGTCTGAGGTTGCCGATATCAGTTTTTTCTTCTTCCATTGCCTCTGCCAGATACAGCGCATAAGAAGGAGTACAGGCAAGAACCGTACTTCCGAAGTCCTTCATGAGCTGAATCTGCCTTTTCGTATTGCCTCCCGAAACCGGAACGACCACTGCTCCGATTTTTTCTGCTCCGTAATGCAATCCAAGACCGCCGGTAAACAATCCATATCCGTAGGCAATCTGAATAATATCTTCCCTGCCCACACCGGCACAGGCAAGGCAACGGGCAACCACCTCACTCCACATTCCAAGATCACGACGCGTATACCCTACCACCGTTGCTCTTCCGGTAGTACCGGAAGAAGCATGCACCCTGAGAATTTCACTCAGGGGAACAGCAAACATCCCGAAAGGATAGGTTTCCCGCAAATCTTCCTTGGTAGTAAAGGGAAGCCTGTACAGGTCGTCTGTTCCACGAATGTCGTCGGGACTAAGTCCCGCTTTCTGCATTTTTTCCCTGTACCATGGCACGTTATAGTAAACCCGTTCAACAACTTCCCGGAGCCGTGCATCCTGAAGCCTTTTCAGCTCTTCGCGCGGCATGCATTCAACAGGCCTGTTCCAGATCATGGTTCGTAACTATAAATTGTTCAGCTCTTCTGCGTTCAGCAGATCCATTTTGCTGCTTTTCAGTGCCTCCAGAGCACTCTGCGCATCTTCGGCCCGCAGGACAATAGCAGCTTTCTGCCCGATGGAAAAGCCGTAGAGGTATTCGATGCTAATGTTTTTTTCGGAAATCAGAGCAAGAGCCTTTGCAAAAGACCCTGCCTCACAAGGTGTTGCTATTGAAATTACATCGGTCAGATTCACGGAAAAACCTTTTTCGCGCAGAAGATGCAGAGCACGTTCGGGGTCGGAAACAATCATTCTCAGAATCCCGAAATCGGAAGTGTCGGCAACCGTCAGCGCCTTGACGTTGATTTTTTCCGCTCCCAGTGCGGTAAGCACTTCGGTAAGCCTGCCGGTTTTGTTCTCGAGAAAAACTGACAACTGTTTAATAATCATTGGATTAAAAAATTTATGTTATATAACATAGGTCGCAAAATAATCAAATTCTATGAATTAAGAACCGATGTTGCCGGATTTTTACGGAAGGGCCGAATTAACCTGCTGGTTTTTATTTTTTTATCAGAATGCGGGCATCAACCACCTGGATTTTATCTTTCTGCCCGATGAGGGGGTTGAGGTCAATTTCCTTAATTTCAACTGCAAAACGAAGTAAAGACGATAACCGGACAATAATACCGGCCAGAACATCTTCGTCGAGACCGGGTTTTCCCCTTGCACCCTTAATAATTTTATAGCTTTTCACGGAACGGATCATGGAATATGCTTCATTAAAGGTTAAGGGAGCGAGGCCCGAGGACACGTCGTGAAGAACCTCGACAAAGATGCCGCCGAGGCCGAACAATATAACATGTCCGAAGGTGGGTTCATATTTGGCTCCGATAAATAGTTCGGTTCCCTTTATCATCGGCTGAAGCATGACTCCGGTAGCCCCGTCAATCAGCATAAGCCGCTCAAATTCTGCCTGCAGGTGTTTTTCAGTTCGGATATTAAGAGAGACGCCTCCCACATCGGTTTTATGCAAAGGTCCTGTTACTTTCATCACCAGTGGGTACCCCAGCCTTTTTGCTTCAGTTGCAAGATCGGAAGGATTGCTGATGACACTGGTCGGTACTAAAGGAATATTTGCAGCCTTCAGAAGTCCCTGCACCACTTCAAAAGACGCCATCCCTTCAGGGGCATTCTCAATTATCTGGCGCGATTCCTGAATATTCACCCCTTCAAGGTAGATTCTTTCCTCTGCCGGCCGGGAAGTATTGTGAACCTGCACCAGGGCTTTGCCCAGCTGAACCTCATCCGGGAAATTGATATGCCCTTTGGAAAGGAAGAATTCAACCTCTTTTCTGGCCGAATAGACAGAAGGCAGAACCGGGAAAATGGGCTTGCGGCAGGTCTGCATCTTATGGTGCAGCACTTCATAGGCGTCGAAAACAGGAGCAAGGCCGGTACTGCCAAAAATTACGGTCATGGCGTCGATCTGATCAAACTTTTTGTCGCAGTAATCGATTACCTCGCCGAGTTGCTGGGCTGTGCCTGTTGCAAGAAGGTCGATCGGATTTTTAACAGAGGCTCCCGGATTCAGCTTTGCCAGAAGGGCATCGGCATCGGGGCCCTTGATTTCAGGTATCTGCATTCCTCCGTATGAAAGGGCATCGGTAAGCATTACAGCCGGCCCGCCGGCATGGGTAATGATAGCCACATTTTTTCCGGAGAAGTCAGGATGCATGAGCACCGAAGCAACCGTTGTAAGTTCTTCACGCCCGAAACATCTTACAATTCCCGCTTTGCGGAAAAGCGCTTCAACAGCCAGATCAGAGCTTGCCATGGCGCCTGTGTGCGAGCTGGCTGCACGGCTTCCGGCCTCCGACCCTCCGGCCTTGATGGCGGCAATCCTGCACCCCTTCCGGATGAGCGAAGATGCATGCTTTAGCAGTTTATCCGGGTTCCGGATCGTTTCAAGATACAGAATCTTCACTTTCGGGCTGACGGAAGGATCAAAGGTTTCATCCATATATTCCAGCAGTTCTTCTACCCCAACCTGTGCGCTGTTGCCAACCGTATAAACGGAAGAAAATCTAAGCCCTTTTGTCAAAGCAGATTCCATGATAAATACAGCAGTAGCCCCCGAACCGGAAATAAACTCGCATCCCAGAGGGTCAGGTTCCGGCACAGGTGAAGTAAATACCCCCGAATAGTACTGGTTCAGTACACCAATGCAATTCGGCCCGATAAGACAACCGCCTGTTTCATTCACAATAGATACCAGGGCTTTCTCCAGGACAGCCCCTTCCGGCCCTTCTTCGCTAAAGCCTGCAGAAATAATAATAAATGCCTTTACCTCCTTTTGCCGGGCCAGGTAATCAACCACCGGCAGACATTGTTTGGCAGGTATAGCCAGAATAGCCAGATCAACCGAAGGAACATCGCTGAGCTCCCTGAAACATCGGAAACCCTGTACTTCATCCTCGCCCGGATTCATTACCACCAACTGCCCCCTGAACCACCCGTCCTTAAGATTCTTGACTATTTTGCCCCCCGGTTTGTGAATGTTATTCGAACCTCCAACCACAAGAATACTCTCCGGTGAAATGATCTGTTTATTAATCATAATTCCCGCTGTTATGCCTGTCAAAGATACCGATTTATGATGCCCAATACCTCCTCTTAAAACGACTTCCCGGATATTTTACAACATATTTCGATATACTTTTCGTTGTTATATCAGAATGATAGATGTTTTTGAAAACACAAGGGTCTTTTTGTATTTTTGCCATTCTTCAATTAAATGGTATATGAGACGATTTGCCTATTGGATTGCCGGACTGATTCTTGCATTTAATTCGCCTGGTCTTTCCGCTCAGGAAAACGCTATATTCAGCTTTTTCAAAGAAATTGTTGTAAGGGTTGATACCACAAGTTTTTCTTCAGCAGGCAATCTGGTACGGATCGGGAACCTGGATTATCTCCCATTCCGGTACCAGCGGGATGATGAAGTTTGCGAACTGCTTTTATATCCTCACCAGGTTCAGAAAATACGGAGTATCCGGCTGGTTGGATCGGCCGATTACAATCTGATTGACAGTTTGTTATATGTAAACAACAGCTATTACCGGTGCCGCCTTCAGATGCGCAACCTTACCCAGAGCCAGCTTCAGCAGTTCACCTTTGGTATTCAAAGCGCCGGTGATACAACAGAATCCTACTATACACTTCACATACTTCCCTACACATTGACATCGGCTCACATTTATCCTGAAAGTGACGAGCTTTTTATAGGCGAGGAAAAGGTACTGGAACTGGTTACCGGCAATCCGCGCAATATCCGGATTACGGGCCAATGGACCACGGGAGAAGACATTGACTATCGTATTTCGGAATCACAGGGCACTTTGCGGGTTCATTTGCTGCCCAGGCTGCCGGGCCAGCGGACGGTCCGCATCCGGCTTCAGACCATAAGGCCTTTTGTTGACGAAAACAAGCGGATTATCTATGACCTGCCTCCGGTTGAATACAAATTCAATGTAAAGGCCAGCCGTTTGGCTTTTCTCAGCATTGACAAGAAAGAAATTACCCTGGATGAAAAGAACCGGAGCGAAGGAGTTGAAATTCAGATGGACGACAACAGAACCCTGGTAATGAACAAAACCTACAGGGTGGAAGATCAGGAAAAACCCGGAGGACGCCTTGTGGCGGAAATTTTTACCCGCAACAGCCTGGCCAATAACCGGGTATTGTGTATCCTGCGCCCCTACAACTATCACCGGATTACCGAAGGATACCTTTATATAAAGGATGGCGATGAACCACGGTTCATTACCAATCTGAACATTACCCCCAGGACGACGGTCACCCGGGTAAGCGTGATGCACGAAGGGAGCGACTGGACGCAGGATCTGGGGGTTTATCCGGGAGAAACCGTCAACATTAAAATCGAAGGGGAAGGCCTTCATAAAGCCCGGTTTGTGTTCGAGGATGTGATGGATCTGACCTCCGACACTCTGATCAGGAATGAGAACCTGGCGCTCATGAAAATCAAAATTCCCGTTACGATTGAAAAGAGAAGAATTTCTCTCTTCAACCAAAACGAAAATACAGGGATAGCACTTACGGTGAAAGAGTATCAGATTCCCCGTCAACTCGATTACATGTTTGTCAATTACGGAGACATTGACAGAAATGTTGCTACCCTGAAAAGTCCGATCATCTACCCTGAAGGTGTGAGAGACGTAGTTTTCAGTTTCGTACCAAGGCGGATTGATGAAGACCAGTTGTACGGCAAGCAGTACCTGAAAATTGACGTCAGAGTAACCAACATCAAAGGACAACTGGTGGATATGAAAACCATCGACAACATTGTCGTATGCCCCGGGGAGAACTCTCCGAGGTATCCGTTTTATGGCACAAAGGACTGCGTTAAAAAAGACATTTCACTCAACAGCTATCTTTCGAAGAAAACATACGAACTGGACGACTGGGCACGCATTGAAATGAACATCCAGAACAAGAACGACAACGAAATCAGCAAGCGCATTGACCTGGTACTTCAGAAACGATACAAATTTGACCTCGATGTTTCTTTTCCCGGAGGTCTGATTACAGTTAAGAGGGAAGCTATCAAGGATACGGCCGGCCGAGTTCTTGACCATAAGCTCAAATATGGCGGACTCTACGGTATCAGCATGGCTGTGCTGGCACAGTTCAGCTTCTATGAACCCGACAAGGTGGCCAAACTGAAACCCTTCCGTATCGGCGCAGGATTTATTGCAATGAATGCTTTCAACTTCAGCGAAACCGCCAAACGCGATGTCGGCTTTGTGGTGCTCGGAAGCATTTACCCGACCAAGTCCACTGCCAAGATTCAGATCCCGCTTCATTTCGGAGCAGGATATATGATGAAAGACCAGCAGTTCTTCTTCCTGCTCGGGCCAGGTTTTCAGTTTAACTGGTAGAAAAAAAGTTTGGAAATTAAGACAAAAATATCTTTATTTGCTCATTCAATTACGTAGTCTCCTGAACCGTAATTGATTTATAAAGAAGAGGCGAGAGAACAGGCTCTGTGACCCTCTGACAACCTGTCATACCGACAAGGTGCCAAATCCTGACCGCAGGCAAAGGCAGGCGGAAATATAAATTGATTACGATATGAAAAATTCTCATTGGTTTGTTTTCCTGTTTCAGGCTTCTTACAACCTGAGCGTTCATCATCATACGGCATGGTGCATGGACATGCACGGGGAGGCTTGATGCCGGTTCCGTGCACATGATGTTTTTTCAGAAGATATAAATTTCCCATCTTAAAAAATTTGAAACATATGGCATCATTACATTTTGAAACACTTCAGGTACATGCGGGGCAGGAAGTTGATCCTATAACCAAATCCCGTGCCGTACCCATTTATCAGACGTCCAGTTACCTGTTCGACAATGCGGAACATGCCGCCAGATTATTCGGGCTGAAGGAATTTGGCAACATTTACACGCGAATAATGAACCCCACCAATGATGTATTCGAGAAACGGGTAGCGGCCCTTGAGGGAGGAGCTGCCGCTCTGGCAACCTCATCGGGACAGGCGGCTCAGTTTCTGGCCATTACCAACATCGCCGGGGCCGGTGATAACATTGTTTCCACTTCTTTCCTCTATGGCGGCACCTATAATCAGTTTAAGGTGCAATTTAAACGCCTCGGGATTGATGTGCGATTTGTGGCCGGGGATACACCGGAGGAATTTGACCGGCTTGTCGACGACAAAACCAAAGCCATTTATCTGGAAACCATTGGAAATCCCCGATTCAACGTTCCCGATTTTGAGGCCATTGCCAGAGTTGCACAAAAGCATGGCATTCCTCTGATCGTGGACAATACGTTTGGTGCCTGCGGCTATTTGTGCCGGCCTATAGAATACGGTGCCAATATTGTTGTTGAAAGTGCTACCAAATGGATTGGAGGTCACGGAACCAGCATTGGCGGAGTTATTGTGGATGCAGGGAATTTCCCATGGAATAATGGCAGGTTTCCGCAATTTACCGAACCTTCCGAAGGGTATCACGGCCTCCGGTTCTGGGATGTTTTCGGAGCTGGAAGCCCCTTTGGCAATATCGCTTTCATCATCCGTGCAAGAGTAGAAGGTTTACGCGATTATGGCCCCAGCTTGAGTCCGTTCAATGCCTTTTTGCTCCTGCAGGGACTGGAGACTTTGTCACTGCGCGTACAAAGGCATGTCGACAATGCCCTGGAAATAGCCCGGTGGCTTCAGCAACATCCCAAAGTGGTTGCCGTGAATTATCCGGGCCTCCCCAAAGATCCGTATCACCAGATAGCCAGCAAATACCTGAAGCATGGTTTTGGCGGAGTTCTTACCTTCAAAGTAAAAGGAGGAAAAGAAGCCGCTGACAAGCTGGTTGAATCGGTGAAACTCATCAGCCATCTTGCCAATGTCGGCGATGCCAAAACACTGATCATCCATCCCAGTTCCACCACCCATGAACAACTTTCGCTGGAAGAACAGATCCTGGCCGGAGTGGAACCTGGTTTATTGCGCTTATCTGTCGGCATAGAACATGTCGATGATATCAAAGCCGACCTTGAACAGGCTCTGAATGCAGTCTGACCCGGAAAGCCGGCATGGCCCGAATCATAAAACAGCCGGCTGGGAAGGTATTCCAGCCGGCTGTTTCACTGACAGTGCAATTCGGATCGTTCGTATACCCTGAGGATTGAAAGAATATTCTCAGAAACTCCCCGGGTTTATTTCCGGTGCTTTTCAATCCATGCAATCCAGGCGTCCAGTCCGGCGCCGGTTCGTGAAGAAACTTCCAGAAACTCCAGTTTGTTGTTCACCCGGAGAGCATAGGTGCGGAATTTTTCCACATCAAAGTCAAGATAAGGCAACAGGTCTGTTTTGTGGATAATGCACAGACCGGACGTCTGAAACATATTGGGGTATTTTAGGGGCTTGTCTTCCCCTTCAGTAACACTGACAATCACTACACGGTGCGCCTCCCCGAGATCAAACAAGGCAGGACAAACAAGGTTTCCGACATTCTCAATGAACAAAACCGAATGCATAGCAGGATTCAGCTCAGCTACCGCCTTTCGTACCATATCCGCATCAAGATGGCATCCGTTTCCGGTATTGATTTGTACCACCGGTACCCCGGTTGCCCTGATCCGCATGGCATCGTTCACAGTCTGCTGATCTCCTTCAATTACACAAACCGGTGCTTTGTTCTTCAAGGTAACAAGGGTCTTCTCGAGCAGGGTTGTTTTTCCGGAACCGGGAGAGCTGACGAGATTGAAAGCTAAAATATCGCGGGCTTCGAAAAAACCTCTGTTACGCTCGGCCATGAGGTTATTTCTCTGCATGATGTCCAGTTCAACATGAACCTCCTTAATGCGAACATGCTGATCCTCATGCTCATGTACGTCGTGGTGATGGTGATCTTCCCGATGGCTGTGCTCATGGGAATGAACGTGCCCGTGCCCATGGGTGTGAGGATGCTCATGGGTTATTGTATCATGTTCATGGGGCAGGCCCTGCTCGTGAGCATGTTCGTGTTCGAGGTCTTCGGGCCTGACAATTTTTATTCCGTCTTTACCGGGTTCTCCGCATCCGCAAGTTTCGCACATAGTCTGTTTTTCAGCAAAGGTATTAAATACAACAATATCCTGTTCTATTCTTCGATTTCTACCGAAACTATTTTCAGTCCCTGGCCTGCAATAATTTCCGGATTAAAGGCACCGCAGACAGGGCAGGGAGAGTAAATTTCCTCCATGGGAAACTCATGGAAGCATACACTGCACTTTCCCATGGCTTCTTCCTTTTCGATCTTCCATGTGCTCCCTTCGCATAATGTTTCTTTGACGGCTGATTCAAGAGCAAAATCAAGTGCTTCAGGCACAATGCCCGATAAAGTCCCTATTTTCAGGGTAAAGGAAACCACCTTTACCGCGTTTTCCTTTCGGACTATTTGCTCCAGCTCACTCACAATATTGACAGCAATGGAAAGTTCGTGCATGACGCTTAATTTATTGGTTACCAGGCTTTAATGCCGCAATCATAATCTGTCCCAGTGCCAGCCCTCCGTCATTGCAGGGAACATTCCGGTGGATCAGCACCCTGAAACCTGCCTGCGAGAGACGGTTTTCAACCTGCTCCGACAAATACCTGTTCTGAAAAGAGCCACCTGAAAGAGCAACCGTTCGTATGCCAGTTTCTTCTGAGATTTCAGAAACCACCTTTTCAATCAGCCCGACCAGCATATTATGAAATCCTGTTGCAATGCGCCCGGCATTTCCCTGAACCATGGAATCTGTAATAATGGCATTGACGGCCTCCTTCAGGTCAATCCGGTGACCCTCATAAGCAAAGGGGTAGGCAAACGCATTCCCCCTATCAAGGGCAGCTTCCAGGCGCATAGGGGCTTCGGCATGAAAACCTGCCTCGGTACATATCCCGGCCAGGGCAGACACCCCGTCAAACCAGCGCCCGGCACTGGAGGAAAGCGGAGCATTTATCCTTTTTTCCAAAGCGGCTTTTACCAGACGAACCGCATCAGGTTTAATTTTTCTGAGAAAGGGAAGACGAAAAATATAGTCTTCGTCCTCTGTAATCTGCAAAACCATACTCAGAGCAGTTCTCCACGGCTCATGGGTTACCAGGTCGCCGCCGGGCAAAGCAATGTGAGGCAGATGCGTTATGCGCCGGTATCCGGTGAAATCGCACAGCATAAATTCTCCTCCCCAGATGGTGCCGTCATCACCAAGGCCGGTTCCGTCGAATGCCACTCCTATTACCGGCCCTTCCACGTTGTTTTCGGCCATACAGGAGGCTATATGGGCATGATGATGCTGGATACGAACAACAGGCAGGCCGCTTTCAAGGGCATACTGTGTACTCAGGTAGTCAGGATGCAGATCAGCCGCAATCAGACGGGGACGGACACGGAACAGGTGCAGGAAGCGGTCAAGGCTTTCCCGATAAAACGCATAGGTTTCGAAGTTCTTCAGGTCGCCGATATGCTGGCTCAGGAAAACATAATTCTTCCGGCCTGCGGCAAAACAGTTGACCAGCTCGGCCCCGGCAGCCACAATTCCTTCCACATCGGCCATAATCTGCACAGGCAAAGGAGCATATCCCCGCGAACGGCGTATAATTCGTTCCTTTCCATTGATAACCATTGTTACCGAATCGTCGTTCCGGTTATAGATCTCCCGGTTATAAACCAGAACCCCGCCACACCAGGGACTAAACAGACGGATTGCTTCTTCGTTGCTAATAACAATCGGTTCGTCAGAAAGATTTCCGCTGGTAAGCACAACCGCATCAAGAGCCATCCTCTCAAAAAACAAGAAGTGGAAAGGGGTATAGGGCAGCATAGCTCCTATAGTCGGGAAACCCGAAGATACGCCCGGAGCCAGGTCCCTGATGGCCGGCAAAATGACAACAGGGCGACGCCACGACATCAGCAGGGCTTCCTCTTCCTGATTGACAAGGGCATATTTTCTCAGGGTGTCAATATCCCGGAACATCACGGCAAAGGGTTTCTTTTCCCTCAATTTGTTACGGCGCAACGTTTCAACAGCATTGCTGTTCAGCGCATCGCACATCAGGTGAAATCCGCCGATACCCTTCAAGGCCACAACCTTTCCTCCCTCAATCAGTTTCACCGTTTTCTCCAGAATGGCTTCAAACCGTGTTTCCATTTCCCCGGAGGCATACAGTTGATAGGTCGGACCGCAATCATTGCAGGCTACCGGCTGGGCATGGAACCGGCGGTTGCTGATATCCCCGTATTCGGCAGCACAGCGGGAACACATCGCAAAAACATCCATGGTGGTATTGACCCTGTCGTATGGAAGACTGCGGATAATGGAAAAACGGGGACCGCAATTGGTGCAATTAATAAACGGATAGTGCAACCGGTGGGGTTGATGCTTCAAATCGTCAAGGCAGTCGGGGCATACGGCAATGTCGGGACTGACCAGGGTAATCTGGTCGACATCCTGAGTACTTGGATGAATGGAAAAATCGGCATAACCATTGGGAATGGCCTCCCGCGGGGTAATGCTTTCAATAATGGCTGCTACCGGTGCTTTTAAAGGGATTTCCTGCACAAAAGAATAAACGCTGGCATACGGTCCTTCTGCATGGATTTCAACCCCCGTAAGAGAATTTTTTACCCAGCCGGTTATGCCTTTTTCCATAGCAAGCCGATAAACAAAAGGCCTGAATCCTATTCCCTGAACCAGGCCTTTAATTTCAATGAATAATGCGGCTCTGTTTTCCCCCTTTGCCATAGGCAACAAAAGTACCGAAATTATCGGTTTTGTTCCTATTGGTTCTTTTTATGTGTGATTCTGGCTCTTGTGCTTTAATGGTCAAAGAGTTTGGAGTGCGGACAGAAAGGATTTCCGTGCACACTCCAAAAACCATTCTTTTTTAAAATCTCACGAGCAGCCTCAGGTAGATATTTCTGCCCGGTTCGTCTTTTACTATTCCCCTGTTTGTTGCCAGGTGATTCCGGTAGGATCGGTCAAAAATATTCTGTACACCACAGGCCAGCTCGGCTTTCATTGGTCCGACAGGAAGAGGAACTGATGAAAACCCTGCATTGTAGATGGCATATCCTCCGGTAACCTTTTCACCGGCTGCAACCTGATCCTGTTTATCGGCCATCTGAACAGCAATCTCAATGGTTCCTGCCTTTCTGAAGAAATACCTCAATCCGGCTTCTCCGTTCAGAGGAGCTATCTGGGGCAGATTTACTGCCGTACTGTCGGAAATATCCTTTCCTCTTACCCAGGCATATTTTCCATAAAGAATCAATGTTCCGACGGGATTCCAGGTGAAACTTCCATCGGTACCATACAGGACTGCCTTGCTGACATTGGAATTAACCAGGGCAGGAATGGTATCCACATCTTCCGGGGTTGAAGTAAAGCTGTAGAGGAAAAAACCCGGCTTTTCCACAACCAGATCATTCAGACGGTTAACAAAACCGTTCACTATGATGGTGAATTTCTGCCCCCAGAATCGGAATCCTCCGTCGGCAAACCAGCCTTCCTCGGATTTCAGGTCAGGATTTCCAAGCCTCACTATACCCGACGGAAGCATGATGTATTTGAAGCGTTCCTCAAGTGAGGGTGCACGGAACGACCGCGCCAGGTTGACAGCCAGCTCAGCATTACCGGTAAGTGTATACAACAGGCCTGTATGCAAACTCCAGGTATATTCCTGTGCCTTGTGGGAACGGAAAATGATTTTCTGTCCCGCAGGATTATCATTGCGCACCCCGTTGGTTATTATGTACAAAGGATCCACCCCCTCACTGTTGCGAACCGTAATGCCATCAATTCTTCCACCGGTAAGAAGCTTCAGTTTCCCGGGAATCAGGGAGAATTCGTCCTGAGCAAAGAAACCGGCGTCAAGGAAAGAACTCTCCGGGATAGGGATCTCTCCGCGGATTACCGTATTGGTATCGACAATCACCCCTTCGCTGTTTCGTATCCAGAAGTAACGGCGGTTTTCACGTTCGGTTCTCAGGATCCGCTGCCAAGCCTCCATTCCAGCTGTCAGCTGGTGCCGGTCAGAAAATTCCCATTCGCTCTGTACCTGAATGCCGTTGGTAAGATGTTTGCCCGTAGGTGTTGCCCTGATGGAATCACCCACATCAGCCCTGGTATCACGCAGTATGTACTGTACATAATACTTTATGGACAGGGTTTTGAGGGCGGGAAACAAATAGTGAACAGCATAGGAGGCACTGGCCAGGTCACGCTCTTCCTTCGGGTACTTCACCACCGCCGTTGAACCAAAAACTTTCCCGCCCGGCAGGCCAACATTTGAAGCGTAAAAACGCTGCCCGTCCAATCTGAATTCCTTATTGGCACCCGTTTTAATTCCCAGCCTGATTCCGAGGCTGTTATCAGAAAACTGGCTATTGGCAAGTTCCCCTGACGGAGTCATAGTATTTCCTGCATCCCTCCAGGTGCCTGACAATTTCAACTTCCATTGCCTTGATCCGGTAAACAGGTTGAGGCTGCCATACTTCAAATCATTTACATTGTGATAACCTGTGGAAACGGTTCCTGAAAGATAGGGAACGCCATTGTAGTAAGCATCTCTGGTAATAATATTCACCACTCCCCCCATAGCTCCGGAACCGTAGAGTGCCGACCCTGCTCCTTTTATAACTTCCACCCGTTCGATATCGGAAGGATCAATCATGGAAAGTCCTCCGGCCAGGTCAGTTGCCGTTTCAATCCGGCATCCGTCAATGAGCGATATGATGCGCTGGTCACTTAATCCCCTTATATTGACCGTAGTAGCCCATATTCCGTCACGGGCAAGCGATACACCCGGCTCGTACGACATCATATCGGGCATGGTCAAAGCCGGCATGCGCAATACATCTTCAGCACGTATAACGCCGGTAGGAAAGGGTGACTGCCTAACAAACCGCTCCGTGCGCAGGGATGTTATGGTCACACCGTCCAGGTACAAAATCCTTTCCCGGAGTGCCATATCAATTTTCAGCTCCTTGTTCTCCGGAACATCAACTGTTTTTGCTACCGAGGCATATCCTACCCCGGAAACCCTGAACTGGTAGGTACCTGCCGGAATCTGCCTGATTCTGTATTCGCCGTTCAGGGAGGTTACGGCAAAATATTTTACGTCTGACGAAGGAACTGTATCTTCTGTTTCATTCAGCCAGACATGAATTCCGGCCACACCGCGACCGGTTTTTTCGTCGGTTATGGTTCCATAGATTGTGCTTCCCTCCTGGGCATGAGCAACCATTCCAAGGCAGAAAAAAATCCCCTGGCATACCACCAGCCATTTACTCTTCTTTTTCATTTCCTGATAATTTAGACATTACAGATTTTACTTCCACTCCCTGAATCCTGCCCAACTGGCCGGTAAGGGAACCCAGTTCATCTGTTGTTGCTTCCAGCACGAGGGAAATGACGGAAATATCACGTTCCGGCATCGGCAGGCCGAGGCGGCCCCGAATGGCCGATCCATGCGCGGAAAGAATCTGATTAACTTTTGGAACGCTGTTCAGATTGCGGATAATAATAAGCACGCTTGCAATTCTCTTTTCCATCAGTATACCTCCGGATCAGATTGATAATGATAAACCTGGATTCCCTTGAACCTGACGTATCAGGATCTCAGGATTTCGGCTGCAAAATTACATTTGTTATCTGAATAACAAAACTTTTTTGCCGAAAATAAAAACATGCAGGGAGGCTTATTGTGCATTCCGCATGGCTTACCGGCGCACTATTTTTTCTCAGGGATCAGAAGCCGTAAACAGAAAACCCACCATCCACAGGAATACACTGACCGGTAATATATGAAGCAGCCGGCATGCAGAGAAAGGCGACCAGGGAGGCGACCTCTTCGGGTTTTCCGATCCGCCCCAACGGAGTACGGGCAAGCACCTGGGCAAGGTACTCCTTATCACGGAGAACGGAATTGGCCAGGGGAGTTTTAATGTACCAGGGTGCCACTGCATTTACGCGTATGCCATAAGAAGCCCATTCTACCGCCAGATTTCGGGTAAGCTGGTTCATAGCTGCCTTGGTCATGGCATAAACCGCACCCGTGCGCAGATGCGTTAATCCGGCAACCGAAGACATATTGACCACAGAGGGGTTGTTCGAGTTTTTCAGATAAGGAAAGAGCATTCTGCTCAGGTAAAAAGCTGAAAAAAGGTTTGTATCGAAAAGGTTCTGCACCTCCTCACCCGTATATTCAATTGCTTTCTTCCGGATGTTGAAGCCGACATTATTGACCAGAATATCAAGCCTGTTCCACCGCTTCTTGATGGCATTGAGAATTTTTTCCCTCCCTTCAGCTGTGCTGACATCGGCATCAATTCCGTCTGCCTCGAGGTCCTTTTTAACCCATTCTTCAATTTTTCTTGAAAGCTCGTCGCGGTTTCGTGCCACAACCAGCACACGGGCACCGTGGCCAAGAAGTTCACTCACCACTGCTTCTCCAATACCTTGCGTGCCGCCGGTCACCAGGGCCAGCGAACTACGGAGTGTCCAATTCTTTTTCATAGTCAGTGCATTTTTCCTGTATAATCCATAACCTGCAAAGAACCAGCCAAATTGCAATTATCCAATCAAATTTCCGGAAAATTTTCGGGGTTTCAAAATTTCCATTTAGATTTGGCATCACAGAATTTATATACCTGCCCTTGCTCAAAGTCAATTGGAACATAGTGCAAAAGCATAATAAAACAAATTAATCTGAAACCTGTCTATGAAAACAAAAACATTCCTTTTTCTGATCCTTTTTGCCATGCTGGCCAGCTTCTGCAACAGGCCCCAGCCCGCAAAAAATGACGAGGGCTGGATAGCCCTGTTCAATGGCAAAGACCTGAACGACTGGAAAATTAAAATTACAGGTCATCCTCTGGGTGAAAATTATAAAAACACATTCCGGGTAGAAGACGGTATTCTGAAAGTCAGCTATTCTGAATACGACACCTTTCGGGGAGAATTCGGTCATATTTTTTACAAAACCCCTTTTTCGCACTATAAGCTGCGTGTGGAATACCGGTTTACCGGAGAACAGGTTCCCGGCGGGCCATCATGGGGGTTAAGGAACAGCGGAGCTATGCTCCATTCCCAGAGTCCTGAAAGCATGCTGTTAAACCAGGATTTCCCGGTTTCTATCGAGTGCCAGTTGCTGGGCGGACTGGGGGCAGGACCACGTCCTACGGCTAACGTCTGCACACCGGGTACAAACATTGTAATAAACAACCAGTTAATTACCCAACACTGCACGGAATCTTCGTCCAAAACCTTTGACGGCGACCAGTGGGTTACCGTTGAAGTAGTTGTTCTTGGCGATAGCATCATCCATCATATTGTCAACGGCGATACGGTTCTTACCTATACCAAACCCCAGATTGGTGGCGAGCTGCCTGAAGGATTTCCCCTTCCGGAAGGCACACCTCTGAAAGAAGGCTATATCTCCCTTCAGGCCGAAAGCCACCCCTGCGAATTCAGAAAAGTTGAACTATTGAACCTGGAACCAGCAAAATAATTGTAAAATCGACACTTTGTTGTTTATGAAACGGAAAGATCATAAAATATGGCTTAACGTATTTTCGTTTCTTTTCAAAACGGCATGCATATTGTTGCTTTTCTTCAGCGGAGGACATGTTTCAGCTCAGAAACAAAAATCCATTTTACTGGTAAAAAACGGAAAAAGCCCTTACTCAATTGTTATTCCTTTACAACCCACGCCGGCAGACACAAGAGCGGCAGAAATTTTCCGTCAGGCCATATTCAGAATTTCTGGCGCCGAATTGCCCGTTCATACTGATCAGTCAGCAGCCGGCAGATATGAAATATCAATCGGAAATACAAACCGGCTGAAAAACCTTACGGATAAAGAAATGCTGGCCCGGGTGAAGGATCCTGATGGTTTTGCGATATTTTCAGAAAAAGGAAAAATCTACATTCTCGGAGGAACTCATAAAGGAGTTATATATGGCGTTGTCTCCCTGCTGGAGAAATATCTTGGTTGCAGAAAGTTCAGCCCTGATTTCGAATATTATCCAAAATTAGCCGATATCCAGCTGCCCCCGATTCAATTCACTGACAAACCGTTCAATTCACTCCGTATCATCAACGGAACCTTTTCTCTGGATCCTGATTATCAGGATTGGCAACGTCTTGACAACATTGACGAAGTGTTTGCAAAAGGATACTACGTTCACACCTTCAACAGGCTGATTCCATGGCAGGAATATTTTGAAACACATCCGGAATACTTTGCCCTGGTAAACGGGAAACGGATTCACGACCAGCTGTGTTTATCCAACCCTGAAGTTCTCAGACTGACCATCGAAAAACTGCGTCAGGAGATGCAGTTGCAGCCTGAAAAGCAAGTATGGTCCGTGAGCCAGAATGACAATTTTTCCTACTGCCAGTGCCCTGAATGCAGGAAAATAATTGAGGAAGAAGGTTCTCCCTCGGGACCAGTTGTACGGTTTGTCAACCAGGTAGCGGCAGCCTTCCCTGACAAAACCATATCCACGCTGGCCTATCAGTATTCCCGGAAGGCTCCGGCAAAAACAAAACCTGCACCCAATGTACAGATCATGCTCTGCACTATTGAAGTCAACCGCAGTAAACCAATTGAAAAGGACAGCAGCAGTTTTTCCTTCGTTCAGGACATCCGCAACTGGGGCAAGCTCACCAACAATATTTACTTATGGGACTATACCGTAAACTTCTCTCACCATGTAACCCCGTTCCCTAACCTTCATGTTCTGCAGCCCAATATTCAGTTTTTTACTGAAAATCATGCTTACCAGCATTTTCAGCAATCAAACACCGACATCGGTCATGAATTTTCCGAACTAAAAAGCTATCTGATTGCCAGGCTTTTATGGAATCCTTATATCAATACCGACTCCGTCATCAATGATTTTCTCAACGGATATTACGGACCGGCAGCTCCCTGGATCAGAAAGTACATTGATCATCTTACAAATGAGATTCAGAAAACCGGTGAATGGCTTGATATTTACGGATCACCGGTCTGGCATGCCGGATCTTTCCTGTCAGAGAAGAACACCACAGCCTATCTTGAATACTTCCGGCAGGCAGTAAATGCTGTTTCGCAGAACGAAATCTTTCTTCAGCATGTAAAGGTAGCGCAACTTCCACTGCAATACGCACTGATGGAAATCGGCAAGAACGATATGTTCGGGCCGCGCGGCTGGTATATTGAACAGGATAAAGGCTTCCTGCTCCGCCCTGAAATGCGCGAAATGCTCGAAGACTTTTATCAAACCTGCCTTCGGAACAAAGTAAGGTCCCTGAATGAAGCCGGGCTGACACCTGAGCAGTACTACCAGGCAACCTTACGGTTCATTGATGTAAAAGTGGAAAACAACAAAGCATTCCGAAAAAAAGTTTCAGCTAATCCTTTACCGGCCGCCAAATACAGCAGAGGAGATCTTCAGGTTCTGACAAACGGCGTACAGGGTGCTTCGGATTTTAAAGTACACTGGTTGGGCTGGGAAGGAACCGACGCAAGCATTCTCGTTGACCTTGGGTCTCTTACTGAATTTACTGAAGCCAGCATCGGCACTTTGTATGACCCTAAAAGCTGGATTCTTCATCCGGCGAGCATCACCTGCCTGGTATCGACCGACGGCCAGTCATACAAGGCCATTGGCAATCAATCTGTTACCGGAGACCAGAGAGACGAAGAAGTAACCCGCTCATGGTCGTTTCCAAACAATACCGGACCCGCACGCTACGTAAGGTTTGACATCAAGGGAACCTATGCCCTTCCGGTATGGCATCCCTCAGCTGGCGGCACTTCCTGGTTCTTTGCCGATGAAATTGTTGTAAAATAGATCGGCGGCGGAATTACATACCGCAGCAGCATCCGCCCATACCGCACGAAGGAACTTCCGGAGCCTGTTCCGGCCTGGAAGCCTTCGGAGCGCGGTATTCGCTGCTTTCCCTGCCACAGTCAGGGCAATCGGCTACATAGTGCGAGCAGGGACCATATACCGGACTTATAAATTCTTCCTTTCGGCCTTGTGCATCAAATTCCTTCCGGCAGGTATTGCAATAAAATTTCATCATATAATTTTATGGTTTTAACCCTTACTAATCAGACTTTCTTATAGACGGTTAAAAATACATAAATTTTTCGCTTTCCATTTGTCGTAGCAAGAAACGACCGAAGGTGATTGATAAAAAGATGGTTATGGAAGTGATACGGCGCCGTTCATTTCCATTAGATTTGCCATCTTCTCAAACCCATCGAGGGTTTTCGAAGGTGAGCATAGCATCATTCCTCACTCCAATAAAAATATGTGAAATTATCTATCGTAGGGCCTAATTTATTTGATAAATCAATAGGATCTAAAGTGCTATCAATAAAATAATATTCTTCACTCTTTTCAAAACGCCAATTTTTAATCGTTTTATCATATTTGTATGTAATAACTATATCTGTTTCTGCATCATTTCTCATAGTTATTTTTATTAAATCATTTTCAAATTTTAAACCATGTAAAGGATAAAAATTTTCATATTTCCTATGTATCGAAATAAGTGATGTGTCTTGAGGAGTATAATCTAAACTATAACTTTTAAAGTATATTGGATACAGATTATTAAAAGTACAAAAAAAAGAAAATGTGCTGTCAGAATTTTGAGCGTAAATAGTTACATAAATAGTATCGCCATCTTGTAAAGGATTTTTATTCCAATCAAAAATAAAATCTTCCAGTCCATCGCCGTTAACATCAACTTTTTCGTAAACTTCAGTAATATGATAATTACCATTAGGAATGCAAATTTCTTTAGGTATTTTCTTTTCATCCTCTTTAATCCAAACAGCTCTGTTACAATCTGTATTTTGAGCATAGGAGACTATGCTACATAAAAACAAAATTAATTGAAGTATTGCATAATTACTCATTTTATTTACAATTATAAAGTTGACCATCGTTCATTAGTTCATTAAACTTATTAGCCCTTTCAGCGGCTTTTTTTTCTTTTTTATTTACAATTATTGTAACCTGGTTTGAAGTTTTATTATCTAACGTACTAATTTGGTTAAAAGCATTCAAAAACCATGCTACTGCTGAGTAAATAATTGCGTCAGGCTTTTCCTTAAGCTCATCGGGATTATTTTCCCAATCATATGATTTGTTAAAAATCCTATTAGCTTTGTCAGAAGCTTTTTTATAATTTTCTCTTCCAGTAACCTGAATGGCACCCCTGCCACGATATTTCCAACCATCTCCTTCTTGTGTATTGCCATTTATGTCTTTATACACCAAATTAAATAAACTTTCTCCATTCTTCTTTAAATCAGGTATGGTATAACTTACATATATACCTGTTGTATCTTTTATAAACTTTTCAGGAAATCTTATTGTATATCCTTTTCTTGTTTTTGTTATAGTATCTTGTCCTTCATATCTTGCGTTTTTATTTTTTATATCTGTATACTTATCTTTTTTCTGATATCTGTAATCGCATTTATTTGTACCTATATAATTTAGATGTTCATTTTTGTCCCAAAAATCTTGTGAATATAATGTTTTATAACTATCATTATCTTGATTACCAAAAGTTGCATATATCCCTATTTCCTTACCCTTTGAATCTTTTCCGTATAGCCTGTAATAGAAATCTTCTTCAAATTTTGTAAAGTTTTCGGATTCAATCGCTACCTGAGAAAAGAAATGAGCATGACGCTTACATGTTGTAAAACCAGCTTTTTTCAAAGCATCATTCAAATAGTCTACATGTGCCTGTGTTAAATTCTTATTTCCGGGAAATATTAGGTTCAATTTTGCCAAAGTTAATGACAAATCTCTTCCACATACTTCACAGGCAAAATCGTATTTCTTACTTCTCAAGTAAAACTTAACCGTATCAACCAAATTATCTTTGTTCTTTAAAAGTACCATATACTTGCCTTCTGGCAAAGAATCTAAATCAAAATAGGCTTTTGTGTTTACATTTATCTTGCCCCATCTTGTTACTGGCCAGGAGATATCGTTCTTACTCCATACAGGTCTGTAAATTACTTTGGCATTTATAAATTTCCCTGTGTCACCAGCAACAGGTTCGTATTTAACATATATCTTGTTATTTTTATTAGTATTAATAAAAATCTTTTTTTCTGTCATTATACTATCCCCAACCCATATTGTATAAGTACCCTTCAGTTTTTTCATCGCCCCCTCTTCCTCTTCTTCAGCCCAGGCAAACAGTATTGTCTGTGGATCGTGGATGTAGTCCCACTGGTATTTGTACAGACGGGTCGCCGTGGG
>Ga0272448_1000940_pt1 | contig 41492 bp, 34 predicted proteins | sample YNPCB0191_FD_202220 | JGI IMG/M metagenome (GOLD analysis project Ga0272448, IMG submission 202220) | Hot spring sediment microbial communities from Yellowstone National Park, WY, United States - YNP-CB-019-1 | ecosystem: Environmental > Aquatic > Thermal springs > Hot (42-90C) > Sediment...
AATCATTGGCACGCGCTGATTCTTGCCGGCGGGCGCGGCACGCGGTTCTGGCCGCGCAGCCGCAAGGCCGCCGCCAAGCAGGTGCTCGACCTGACCGGCGAGGGCCCGCTCATCCGGCTCACCGTGGACCGCCTTCTGCCGCTGGCAAGCCCGGAACGGATCTGGGTGCTGACGTCGCGCGATCTGCGGCCAGCCATCTGCCGTCTGTTGCCGGAGGTGCCCACGCGGCAAGTCCTCGCCGAGCCTGTCGGGCGCAACACGGCGCCCGCGATCGGGCTGGCGGCGCGAATCATGCGGGATGTGGACCCCGAGGCCGTGATGGGCGTCTTTCCCGCCGATCATCACATCGGGCGCGCGGCCGCCTTCCGCAAACTGGCGGCGGCGGCATGGCGCGAGGCGGCGGCAGGGCGGATGGTCTTGCTCGGCATCGCTCCGCGCTGGCCGGAGACCGGCTACGGCTACATCGAGTTCCCGCCGGACTCCCTCAAGCCCGGCTCGCTCAAGCCCGCGCCGGTGCTGCGCTTTCGCGAAAAGCCGGACCTGGCCACTGCGCGCCGCTATTTGCGCTCCGGGAATTATCTGTGGAATGCGGGGATTTTTTTCTGGCCGGCGGCGCTTTATCTGGAGCATTTGCGGCGCTGCCTGCCGAAAACCAGCCAGCTGATCGAATCCCTGCCGCCATTCGGCAAAAAGAATTTTCTTGCGCGCCTGAACGAAATTTTCCCGCAATGCGACAACATTTCCGTCGATTACGCGGTGCTCGAGAAGACGGCCGGAATCGCCGGCTTTGCCGCCGGCGACATCGGCTGGAGCGACCTGGGCAGCTTCAATGCGGTCTATGAGCTGCTCGCCAAGGACTGCTCGGGCAACGCCTCCCGCGGCGAGCTGCTGGCGCTGGACGCGCGCGGCAATTACGCCGATGCGCCCGGCAAGCTGGTGGCGCTGCTCGGCGTCGAGGACCTGGTCGTTGTCGACACCCCTGATGCGTTGCTGGTGACCCGCCGCGAGCATGCCCAGCGGGTCAGCGAAATCGTCAAGGCGCTCGAGGCCAGCGGCCGGGACGAGTTGCTCTGACCCGTTTGCCGGCATCGACAAGCAAGGCCTGCCCGCGCCGGGCTTGCACCTGTCATCCTGGAGTCCGCTCAAGTTCCGGCGAGCGTCGTGGTGTGGCCGCCGCATTCCACCCCGGGACAATGGGAAACGCAAGGTTCGAACAGGGGCAGGGCCGCTGAAGCCAGGCGCCGGCAGCCGGCGGTTTCGGCGTTCTGCGCGCAGAGAGACGCGCGGCGCGGGCCGGGCCCCGCGTTCGGGCAATCGCCGCCTGACGCAGTCGCCGGAGCTGCGGGATTGCCGCTTTGGGAGGAATGGTTGGAACGGCTCCGGCCTGGCGGCGCCGCGCATTGTGCTTGCGAAACCGGCTCGGCAGCGCCCGTACGCAAGGCTTGCGCCGCGTGAAAGCCGAAGGCGACCCTGGTGGCGCGTAAGGCGCGCGGGCAGAAGAAGGAGGGCCGGCACGCCGCGGGGCGGGCCGGCCCGGGGGGTTCAGGACGGGGAACGGAACGGGATCAGAATTCGAGCCGCAGCGAGACCTGCCCGGTGCGGCCGCCGCCGAAGTCGACGCCGCGGCTGCCGGTGATGCGGCCGAAGTTGTTGTCGGCGATATTCAGGTTCGGATCGCCGAGGTTGGTCCAGTTCGGCAGGTTGGTGAAGGACCCTTCGAGCCGGAAGCTGACGGACTCGGTCAAGGCGATCCGCTTGTGCATGCCGGCGTTCCAGGAGAAGGTCCCGGGGCCGGTGAGAATGCCGACGCCCGCATTGCCGAACCGCGCGATCGGGTTCGGGTCCCGGCCAGGCACGGCGCCCACGCGGCAATCGAACTGGAGGGCGCCGGGCGCGCGGCCGGGGCATGCGAAGGCGCTGCGGTCGGCCCACTGGTCACGGGTCGGGTTGGGCACGCTGCCATTGGCGGCGCCGAGCCGGTCCGGGCGCTGCGCGCCGCGGCTGGGCGCATTCGTTCCGGATGGGTCGCCGCCGGAGAAAACGGGGGTCAGGAACGGGCCGGATTGCAGCGTGAGGATCGTGGAGAACTGCCAGCCTCCCAGAAGCAGATCCACGGACCGGGACGCCTGGGACAGAAACCGGCGGCCTCGCCCGAAGGGCAGCTGGTAGACGAGCGTGTTCACCGTACGGTGGCGGCGGGTGGCGTAGACGTCGCCGCGGTCGGCGCGGCGGTCCAGAGAATTGGTGACGCGGCCGCCGCCGTTTTCGCCGGCGAAGCCGGAAGGCGCCGGGCCGGCATTGTCGGCGAGGTTCTTGGCCAACGTGTAGGCGGAAGTGAAAGCGAGGCCGGAGGCGAGGCGGCGGTTCACCTCAAGCTGCAAGGAATTGTAAAGGGCGTTGGCGCCCGCGTCGCGGCTGAAGATCAGCCCGAAGTTGGGGAACGGGCGCTCCAGGTTGCTGCGCTGGGAGAAGAAGCGGTCCGAGGGCAGCATCATGTTGATGTCCGGCGCCCAGGGCATCTGGTAGCTGCGGCTGCCGATGTAGGAGACGCGCAGGCCGGTGTGCGCGTTCAGCTCGCGGTCGATCGACAGCGACCACTGGAACATCTGCGGCGGGCGGAAGTCGATCTGGTTGGCGGTACGGAATTCAAAGGTGCCGATCGAACCGCCGCGCACGCCGCTGCCCGGCGTGCGGGTTTCGGGCAGCGTGAAAACGGGCTTGCCGTCGGCCCCGACGTTGTTGAAGTTGCGCACGTCGCTCTGCACGGTGCCGGTGAGCGAGTAGAAGACGGAGCCGAGGATGATCATGTTGTAGAAGCCGCCGCTGCCGCGCAGGGTGGTGCGGTCATTGAGGCGGTAGGCGAAGCCGAGCCTCGGCAGGAATTGCGTCTTGTAGGTTTTTCGCAGACCCTCGGGCAGCCCCGCCTCTTTCGCCGTGATGATGGGCGTGCAAGGGACTCCGTTGATCGCCGGCGCGGGGCAGGCGTTGAAGGAAAGCGCCGCCCCCGGGGCGACGTATTCCCTGGCTTTCGGGTCGGACATGATGATGACACGCCCGGTGACGGGAACGGAGCGGTCGAAGTTGGCGATGTTCAGGCCGTTGTCCTTGTAGCCGGGGTGAAGTTCGTAACGGACGCCGAGGTCGATGGTGAGCCGGCTGGAGACGCGCCACGTGTCCTGGGCGTAGAACTTGTAGTGCCACGCCTGGCCGTCATTGTCGCGGCTGACGACGGCGATGGCGCTTTGCGCCGGCACGCCCAGCAGGAAATCGGCGAAGCCGTAGCCGGTGAAGGTCGGGCCGAAGGCGAAATCCCCGTAATTGTTGCCGGTGGTGAAGCCGAGGTCGCTGCGGGCGCGGAGCTTGCGGATGTCGCCGCCGTATTTGAAGGTGTGGCGGCCGCGCGTGTGCGTCAGGTTGTCGATGAGCTGAAAGTTGTCCGAGATGCTGTAGCCCGGCCTTCCCTTGCTGAAGGCCGTATACAGGTCGATGCTGAAGTTCGGCAGCCCGTTGAAGAAGATATCGCGCTGAATGTCTTTCAGCCCGAGGCTGTTGGTGAACGAGCGGCCGTCGAAGTTGAAGATGCGCGATTCGTCGGACCGCACGAAGCCCATGCGCAACTCATTCAACAGGGACGAGGAGATCGAGTAGCTCCAGCTGCCCGTCGTCTGCCAGTATTTCTGGTCGACCGTGTCGGAGGGAAGCGTCAGGTTGTTCGGAGCCAGCGACGGCATCTTCTTGTAGAAGAAGCGGCCGAACACGCGGTGCCGGCTGCCCAGGTTCTGGTCGCCGCGAAACTCGAACTGGTCCGAATCCACCGACGTGGAGCGGTTTTCGCGGAAATTGGCCGCGGTGCGGCGGTCGGCGGGGCCGGTGTTCGGATCCGGGTAGAAGGGCAGGATCTGTTTTGCCACAGGGTTGATCCGCGACTGCGGGATCAGGTTGCCGGGGAAGGGCTGTCCGGTGAGCGGGTCGCGGATGTTGACGCCTTCCCGGCTGAAATCGCCGTTCTTCACAAATGCGGTCGGCACTGTGTTCTGGATCGTCTCCTGCCGCGGAAAACGCAGGGACTCCCATGTGAAGTAGAAGAACGTACGGTCCTTGCCGTTGTAAAGCCGGGGAATTGACAGCGGACCGCCGGCCGTGGCCCCGAAGGTGTTGCCGATTTTGGCGGGCAGCACGTTCTGGCCGTAGGAGCGGGCGTCGAACGCCTTGTTCTGGTGGTACCAGAAAAGCGCCCCGTGATAATCGTTCGAGCCGCTTTTCGAGATGATCGTGATGTCGCCGGGCTGGCCGAATTCCGCCGTGTTGCCCACGCCCTGCACGCGAATCTCGCCGATCGACTCCACCGAAAGAAACTGGTTTCGGTTCGGGCTGTTGCCGGTGACCTGTGTGATCGAAATTCCGTCGACGCTCGACTCGCTCTGGGCCGGCAGCCCGCCCTGCACCGAAAGCCCGAGCCCGTTGTCGGCCTGCACGCCCGGCAGCGTCTGGAGCAGCGCGTACGGGCTGGTGCTGCCCGCCCCGCGCACATTCGAGGGCAGATCGAGCACCTTGTTCGCCGTGAGATACGACGCAATGGCAGGCGTGTCCGTGGCGATGACGCCCGCCGAAGAGGTCACCTCGACGCTTTGCGCCAACTCGCCGACTTCCAGCTTTGCATTCACCCGCAGCCGCTGGCGCGCCTGCAACGCGAGTCCCGTGGCGCGAAACAGACGAAAGCCTGGCGCGGAGACGGTGAGCACGTAAGGCCCCGGCTTCAATTCCAGCAGCTCGAAATCCCCCGCGCCGTTGGTTGTCGCGGTGATTTCCAGATTCTCGGCCACGTTCAGCGCTTTGACCTCCGCGCCTTGAACCGCCGCGCCGCTCGGGTCGGTCACAGAGCCAAGAATCGTGCCCAGAGTGGTCTGCGCCATTCCGGCCGGGGCCAGCAGGCACGCGGCCGCGAAACAGAAACCCGACAATCGCAGAAATGACAAAGAAAACCCTCCTTCTCATGCCGGAATTGCATGGTTTGTCCGGCAAGCTTTGAGGTTAGTCCGGCGATGTCACAACCGGATGAACAGAGGGTTTCCTTCTTGCAACTTCGCCGGCGCGGCCGGTTCCGTCAAGCCGGACGGCGAGGAGGGTTCAGAACGGAACGTCGTCGTCGGTGATGGGGCCGGCCAGGTCGGGCTCCTCACGCACCGGCTCGGGGCGCGGCCGGGGCGGCGCAGCGGCGCGCTCTTCCGCACCCGATTCGGCCGCCGGGGCGTCGCCGCGGCTGCCGAGCAGAAAAACCTCTTCGGCGACCACCTCGGTGATGTAGCGCCGCTGGTTGGTCTGCGGCTCATCGTAGGAGCGCGTTTGCAGGCGGCCTTCCACGTACACCTGCTTGCCCTTGGTGAGATACTGCCCGAGATTTTCCTGGCGCCAGACAACGACGTTGTGCCAGTCGGTCTCATCCCGCCACTCGCCCGTGTTGGCGTCCTTGACGCGGCGGTTGGTAGCAAGGGTGAAGCGCGTGACCGGCACGCCGGTGGTCGTGTACCGCGTTTCGGCGTCCCGGCCGAGATGCCCGATGAGAATCACCTTGTTGACGCTGCGGTTGGCCATACTTCAGGAAGCGTAGCACAATGCCGGGCGCGCAGCTTGCTGTCAGCCTTGCGGCGAAGCCGGCCGGCGTCCCGGTCAGTTCGATGTCACCACCTGGAAGTAGAAAATGCGGCCATCCACTTCCACCTGGAAAACATTGGGGCCGGCAATCGGCCCCGTGCGAATCTCGACGAGCCACGAGTTGGGATAGACTTCCCCGGCGAAGCGGAGCCCTGACACGATGCCGCCCCCGCTGACCGGCGCAGCGCGCGGCGCCAGCTTCGAAAGCGGCAGTCCGGCGCTGTCATGGAACCGGAGATAGATTCGCACCGTGGAGGACGGTTTGGCCTCGCGGGGGCTTTGCCGGAGAACGACCATCGCGTCCGGCCCGCCGCCCTCGACGGCGTACCAGTAGGGCACGCGGATCTCCGGCATTGCCGCCTGCGGGTCCTGCTCCCCTGGCGGCGGCTCTTCGTCTTCGCCTTCGCCGCCCCCTTCGCCCTCGCCGTTCTCCCCCGTAACGGACAGGCGGCCGCCGGCCAGGCCCGCTGTGGCCGTGCTTCCCTCCGGACCGGTCTCGCCGTCTCCGTTATTCTCCCCGGCCGGCTTCTCCACGCGGCGGATTTTTACGAAGCCCTGGTAGGCTCCCGGGGCAAGGCCGCCTGCGGCAAAAGCGACTTTCAATTCGGCTGATTGGCCGGGCTCGAGAGCGACCTCCGCGGGTTCCACCTGCGGGCGCGCTTCGTCGCGGGACTCGATCCCGACGGCAAGCGTCACCGGCTTGCCGGACAGATTGCGGAGCAGCAACGGCAGCGATTTGTCGATGTCTCCTTTGCCGGCGCCGAAGCTGAGCGACACGGGCGAGGCGGCCACCATCGAAGTCACGGCGTTCTTCAGGTTCAGCATTCCCGCCCCGGCCGATTGCACCGGCGCGATGCTGCCGCTGGAAAGCACAAACGGCTGCGCCGAGTTGATCAACAGGCTGCGGTAGGCGTCGCCGTCCAGCCCCGGCCTCGCGCTTTTCAGAACCGCCGCCGCCCCGGCCACCAGCGGCGCGGAGAAGCTGGTTCCGCTCAGACTGGCGTAGCCGGAGGGATCGCAGATGTCGCAGGCGGACCGCTCGTCGAGCACCGCTGCCGTATACACGGGCGAGCCCGTGGCCAGCAGGTCCGGCTTGATGCGCAGGTCAACCGACGGGCCGCGGCTGGAAAACGAGGAGATCTGGTCGGGCGCAGCGTCCGGGTTCGGGAACTGGAGCGTGACCTGAAAATCCTCGAACGCGGCCGCCAGATCCTTGAGCAGAAGCCCGTCGCTGCGGCGGATGAACAGCCCGGGGATCGTCGGGTTGTCGTCCACATTCATCACGACAAGGCTTTCCGGGTCGCCGTTGGGCGGGTTGGCGGAGTTGAACACGATGGCCGCCGGCGCCCCCGCCGCGGCCGCATTGGCCAGCTTGTCGGCGAAGTAACACTCGCCACGTTCGATCAGCGGGATGCGCCCTTTGAGGGACTCGGGCGGGAAACCGGAGCAGGCCCGGGGATTCCCCAACAGCGCTGCATCCACCAGCGGCCCCATGACGGGGTCGAGCGAGCTGACATTGCTCGACGCCGCGGCCGGCATGGGCGCGCCGCGGGAGGGGATCACCCGAGTCACGTCGGCGGGCGTGGAATTGTTGGAGCCGACGCCGATGACCTTCTCCGAGCCGGCGGTGTCGTCAACCGTCATCGGGCCGGAAGTGTTGCCCGCGGCATTGACGACAATGAGGCCCGCCTCGACGGCGTTTCTCACGCCCTCCGCCAGCGGGTCGTCCTCCGAGCTGTAGGCGCCCACCGAGCCGAAGCTCATGTTGACGACGTCCATGCCGTCTTTCACCGCCCAGTCAAGCGCCTGGAGAACAACGTCGCTGTAGATGAGGCCATCGTCCAGGTTGCTGACGCGATACACGCCGAGCCGCGCGGCGGGCGCGATGCCGGAAATCACCCCGCGCGGACTCTCGTGCCGCACGCCGGCCGCGACCATCGCCACGGCGGTGCCATGCCCTTCCCGGTCCCGGGCGGAAGAGCCGTCAAAGCTCCGCGCCACCACGATCTTGGGATTCGTCAGCGCGAGGTTGTCCTCTTCCGGCGCGCTGACTCGCGGGTAACCCTCAGGCATCCTCCAGTCTTCCGGCGGCCGGAAGCCGGGATGGCGCGGATCGATGCCCGTATCCAGAATGGCGATTTTGACGTCCTTGCCCGCCTCGCCAACCCCGCCGGCGAGGTCCCAGGCCTCAGGCGCCTTGTGGTTGGCCAGGGCGCGGTTGAGGAAGAGCTCATAGGCGCGGACGGGCGTCACCCGCCGTACGCCAGGAAGGCGCCGCAGGGCGGCGGCGTCCGGCGCTTCCACCACAACCGCGTTGAGCACCGTGTCGACCGAAGCCACGACGCGCGCCCGCTGCGCGCGCAGCCAGCGCTCGGCCGCCTGGTGCTGATCGCGGATCTCCGCCCGCCGCCGCTCCGGCCGGGCGTGCCGCGCGGCCGGGGGGCCTTCCAGCTCGACGATGTAGCGCCCAGGGACAAGCTCTTGTCCGGGCAGCGAGAGCAGGAAAGCGAACCACCCGAGAAGCAGGAGTCGAAGTCTCATCGTCCAGCCCTTTTCACTTCGAGGCTCGGCCCGCTTCAGCCAGCGGGCGCCTTCCACCCAATTCCATCGGCGGGAGGGTCTGCAATCAGCATACCTCCGCGCCGCCTCCAGGGAGGATGCCTTGCCGGGGAGCTGTCAAAAGCCAATCATGGGGCAGGCGTGCACCTGCCCCATGGCCGTTTGCTTTCGTTCAATCCAGGTCTATTTCGAGAGGATGCCCGTTAGGTAAATGCCGGTCCATTGCCGCTGCCCGCGCGCCGTGCCGGGCGCGGCCCGCATCACCTTGAAAGCGACAGCGTCGCCGCGCTTCAGCGTCGACTGGATCCTCTTGACATCCTCGAACGAAGACACCGGCTGGCGGTTGATGCTGACGATGATGTCGCCCACCCGCATGCCGATCTCCTCGGCGAAGGAGTCCTCCTCGACCACCGTCACTTCGACGCCGCCCTCCAGCGGGAAGCCGAGGGCCTTGCGGCGATCCTCGGTCAGCGGGCGGATGCCGATGCCGAAGCGGGCGCTGCTTTCCCCCTGCTTGTCCTGGTCTTCGTCGACCATTTCCCGGCGCCCGCCGAGGGCGGCCAGATCCTCTTTGAAGACCTTCTCGCGCTCCTCGATGGTCACCTTCTTCGTGATGCGCTCGCTCTTGTTCGTGCGCGGGTCCTTGCGGTCGATCTCGAGAACCGCCTCCGAACCGATGGGCATTTCCGAAATCCGGTTGACCAGGTCGTTGCCGTCGCGCACGGGCTGCCCGTTGAGCGACAGGATGACGTCATCCGGCTTGACTCCGGCGCGCTCGGCCGGCCCGCCGGGCGCAACGCTTTCCACGATGACGCCGTGATCGAAGCCCAGGGCCTTGAGCGTGTTCTTCATCTGGCCGTCGTCGCGCGGGAAGCGGATGCCGATGGAGCCGCGGATGACCCGCCCGTGGCGGATGATCTGGTTGTAGGACTTGACCGCAGTGTTGATCGGCAGGGCGAACCCGATGCCTTCGTAGCCGCCCGAGCTGGTGGCGATCATCGTGTTCACGCCGATCACTTCGCCCTTGATGTTGACCAGCGGCCCGCCGGAATTGCCCGGATTGATGGCCGCGTCGGTCTGGATGAAGCGCTGGAACTGCTGCGGCGTCGACAGGTCGCGGCCGAGCGCGGAAACGATGCCCGCCGTGACCGTCGTCTCCAGCCCGAACGGCGCGCCGATGGCGACCGCCCAGTCGCCCACCTGCACGCTGTCGCTGTTGGCCACCTTCACCGGCTGCAACGGCCTGCCCACGTCGATCTTGATCACGGCAATGTCCAGCTCCGGGTCCGAGCCGATCAGCTTCGCCTTGTACTCGGTCCGGTCGCCGGTCAGCCGCACCTTGATCGTCGTCGCATCGCTGACCACGTGGAGATTGGTCATAATGTAGCCGTTCTTGTCGACGATAAAGCCGGAGCCGGTCCCTTCCCTCCGGCGCGGCATCGGCAAATCGCCGAAGGGCTGCTCGAAGAACCGCCGGAAGGGGCCGGGGAGAAGGTTCTGGTCTTCATCCTCGTTCTGTTCGCCCGGCTGCGGCGCGCGGCGCCGCTGCGAGGCGGGCCGCACCTTGTATTCGGAAGTGATGTAGACCACCGAGGGTTCCAGCATTTGCGCGATCCGCGTGAAGTCGTTGCCGAGCTTCACGACCGGCGGGATGGTGATCGGCGTGGCGTCCGGCGCCACGGCCTGGCTGCGCGCCGAGGTGACGCTGGAGGTGAGGGCCGCGCCAGCCACCACCAGCAGCGCGGCCAGAAACAGCACGCTGGCGGCCGCAGTCCATCGTTCTGATGCAATGCGCCGCATCCAGGCGAAAAACTTTCCCTCGCTCATACGGTTTCGTTGACTTCCTTTCTTGCCGGTCAAGCTCAAAACTCTGGATGCCCGCCGCGGGCGGCGGGTTTCAGTTCCACCAGCACAATGGCGGCCAGGATCAGGGCGGCGCCCGCCAGCGAGGCGGCCGTCCAGCGCTCGCCCGCCGCAGCCCAGGCCACCAGGCCGGCGAAGACAGGCTCAAGCGCGAAAATCAGGGCCGCCCGCGCGGCCGTCGTCTGCCCCTGTGCCCAAGTATAGAGCACAAAGGAAACGGCCGTAGCCAGCACGCTGGTGGCCAGCAGGGCGAACCACAGCCGGCCCGACCATGCAATACGCGGCGCTTCGCCGGCCGCCGCCGCCCAGGACAGCGCTGCCACCATGGCAATCTGCATCAGGCTGAGCCGCTCGAAATCCATCCTTCGCGAATACCGCTCCACCGCGAGCATGTGGCCTGCGAAGGCCGCCGCGCAGGCGGCCGTCAACACGTCGCCCCGGTTCCAGGCCGACGGCAGGCCGCCGCTCATCAGGGCGGTGCCGCAGACGGCCAGCGCCGCCCCGCCCAGCTCGGCCGGGCGCGGTCTGTTGTGATAGACGAGCGAGCCGAGCAAAGGTACCATCACCACATAAAGGCCGGTAATGAAAGCGGAGTTGGAGGCCGTCGTCCACCGCAGGCCGGCGGTTTGCAGGGCGTAGCCGAGAAACAGCAGCAGGCCGCACAGCGCCCCGCCGCGCCAGCCGAAGTGCGCCGGCTGCGCCAGCCGGCGCCGCAGCCAGAACGCCAGCAGCAGGCTGGCCAGCGTGAACCGGAGCGCCAGAAACAGGAAAGTGGACACGTCGTGCAGGGCTTCCTTGACGATGACGAACGTCGAGCCCCAGATGAAGGCCACCGCCGCCAGGGCCAGCTCGGCGCGCAGGCGGGACAGCGCCGCCCTCATGGCCGCGGCAGGCCTTCCAGCACGAGAGCCAGCAGCAGCGCGATGCGCCGCAGGCCCAGTTCGCGGCCCTCGGGCGAATACCATTCATTCGGCGTGTGCGCGCCGCCGCCGGCGCCGCCGGCGCCGATGGAGATCGCCGGCAGTCCCATGGAAAGGGGCACGTTGGCATCGGTGGAGGCGCAGTCCAGCTCGCTGCGGATGCCGAGACAGGCGTCGACGCTGCGGATGGCCGCCAGCAGCGGGCTGTCCGGGGCCAGCGCGCCGCCGGGACGCGAACCGGTCTCGCGCAGGCGCACGGAGACGCGGCCCGAGCGGGCCAGGTCGTTTTCCCGCTTCACCGCGCGCTCGAAGGCGGACTCGAGCGCCGCGGCCAGCTCGTCCAGCGCGGCTGCGCTCTGGCTGCGGAGATCCACCTTGACGCGCGCCGACGAGGGGATGGCGTTGACCGTCGCGCCTCCCTCGATCACGCCGAAATTCCAGCTGCTCGGCGCCTCGGGGCCGGCGGTCTCGCGCTCGTCGCAGAACCAGGCCACGGCGCGCGCCATGGCGTGCACGGGGTTGGCCATGCCGCGGTCGGACCAGCTGTGTCCGCCGGTGCCGCTCACGGTGATGTCAAACCGCCGGCAGGCCAGGGCCTGGGCCGTGATGTGGCCGATGTCGGGCCCGTCGAGGACCACCAGCGCATGAAGCCGCTCGGCCCATGGCGACTGCTGGCACAGATAGCGCATGCCGCTGAGGTTGCCCTCCCCCTCCTCGCCGACATTGGCGACCAGAAGCAGCTGGCCTGTCCGCATCGCCGCAGGGTGCTCGCTGAGGGCGCGCGCCACGGCCACCAGGGCGGCCAGCCCCGCGCCATTGTCGGCCACGCCCGGGCCGAGGAAAACGCCGCCCGGCTCGACGCGGATGTCGGAGGGCCGCCGCGGCGCAAGCACCGTGTCCAGGTGGGCCGTCAGGGCGGCCACCGGGCCGCTTTTGGCTGCGCCCCAGGTGGCTGCGACATTGCCGGCCCGGTCGATTTTCGCCGTCCAGCCGAAAGATTCGAGCAACGCCGCCACGGCCTCCGCGCGCGGGCCCTCCTGAAAGGTCGGTGCCGGGATGCGGCACAGCGCCAGATGCTGCTCGTCGATCCACTGCCGCTGGCGGGCGAACCACTTCAGCAGCCCGGCCATGGCCGGGCGCGCGGCGACCTCTCCGGCGCGCGCGGCGTCCTCGGCGCGGGCGGCAGCGGACGGGGATTTCATTTTTGCGGCCAGATCAAAAGGCCCGGGCATGCGTTTCTTTCAGTGTACCGCCCGCCTGCGCCAAGCCCGAGCGAATGTCTTCAAACCCGCCCCGCCTGTGCCGATACGGGATTCGAGGCCCGCGCCGGGCGGGCTTGCCTGGATATGTACATCATCATCGGTGCGCTCATCGTCCTCGGGTCCATCATCGGCGGCTATCTGCTGGAGCACGGCAACCTCCATGTGCTGCTCCAGCCGGCCGAGCTGGTCATCATCGGCGGCGCGGCGCTCGGCACGATTTTCATCGCCAACCCGCTGCACACGATCATAGGGATTTTCAAGGGGCTCATCGGCGCGCTGAAGGGCTCGCCCTACAATGCCGCGTTTTATCTCGAACAGCTGAAAATGCTGAACGATGTTTTCGTCTATGCGCGCAAGCACGGCATGGCGAAGCTCGAAAGCGACCTCGACGAGCCGGAAAAGAGCCAGGTATTCAGCAAATACCCGAAATTTCTCGCCGATCATCACGCGCTGCATTTCTTCTGCGACACGGTGCGGATGGCGATTTCGGGCGGCGTGGGCCACCTCGAGCTGGACCAGCTGATGGAGCTCGACATCGAGGTGCACCATCACGAAGGCGGCGAGCCGGTGGCGGCGCTGACCACCGTGGCCGACTCGCTGCCCGGCCTCGGCATCGTGGCCGCGGTGCTGGGCGTGGTCATCACGATGGGTTCGATCGGCGGGCCGCCGGAGGAGGTGGGGCACAAGGTGGCCGCGGCGCTGGTCGGCACGTTCCTCGGCATCCTGATGTGCTACGGGTTCTTCGGGCCGCTGGCGTCGAACATGAGCAAGATCAACGAGGCGCACGGCCAGTATCTGAACATGCTCCGCATGGGCGTGCTCGCCTTCATCAAGGGCATGCCGCCGTCGCTGGCGGTGGAGTTCGCGCGGCGCAGCATCCCGCCGCACCTGCGGCCCTCGTTCAAGGACACCGAGGCGACGCTGAAGGGCGCGGCCAAGGCGGCCGCATAGGGAGCCCCGCACCATGGCAGCGCAAAACGAGACGGCGCCCGTCATCGTCATCCGGAAAAAGAAAGGCGGCCACGGAGGCCACCACGGCGGGGCCTGGAAGGTCGCCTACGCCGACTTCGTCACCGCCATGATGGCGCTGTTCATCGTGCTCTGGCTGCTGTCGAGCGATGAAAAGGTGCGCAAAGCCGTCGGCGGCTACTTCCAGGACCCGACGGGCAAGGGCAACCTGATGGGCGCCACAATGAGCGGTGCAGGCGAAGGGCTGATGCTGTCGCAGGACGACATGAGCAAGCTCAAGGAGAAGCTCGAGCAGGCCATGCGCGAGCTGCCGCAGTTCGAGCAGATGAAGAAGAACATCGAGGTCACGGTGACCAGCGAAGGGCTGCGCATCGAACTGCTCGAAAAAGAGGGCGGCATGTTTTTCGAAAGCGGCAACGCGAAGCCCACCGAAAAAGGCAGCGAGCTGATCCGCATGCTCGGCGAGCAGCTCAAGGGAATTCCCAACAAACTGCTGGTGGAGGGGCACACCGACGCCAAGCCCTACTCGACCGACCGCGGCTACACCAACTGGGAGCTGTCCGCCGACCGCGCCAACAGCGCGCGGCGCCTGCTCGAGGAAAGCGGCGTCCCGCCGGAGCGCATCGCCCAGATCCGCGGCTTCGCCGACCAGAAGCTGCGCAACAGGAAGGATCCTTTCGACCCCGCCAACCGCCGCGTCTCCGTGCTGGTGCAATACCGCGAGCCGCAGGAGATCAAAGCGCCGCCGGCCAGCGGCCATGCCGCGCCCGCCCATGAAGCGAAAGCGCCTCCGGCACACTGATCACCTCCGCCATGGGGCCATCGTCCACCACAGCTTCGCCTGCGTGAAAGCCAGAGACGTCCAATACCGGGAAATGAAGCCGGACCGGGTCGTCATGGGGCGCTTCACCAGCCTGCTCGATTATCTGGCCGATAACAGCGACCGATTCGAGGTCACCACCATGGACGCGCTGGCGCGGGAACAGGACGAGGCGCTGGCCGCACCGGCAGTTGTGCCCTCGCTCGGCTACTTGCCGCCGCTGCTGCGCACCGTGCAGCAGGCCGTCAACCGCCTCTACATCGTCTGAATCTGGCGCCCCCGAGCGCTTCGATCCGGGTTGGCGCCGGAATTCCGCACTCCGCCGGGCCATATTGCCCGCGGGCGGGCCGGCGTTGGATACTGGGGTTGAACCCCTTTAAATCCAGGCAAGGAAAGCAGGTTGCTATGGCCCAGGATCAGAATGTGACCCTGTCGCCCGAGCGGCAGGCTCTTCGCGCCCGGGCGCAGGTCCGGCTCATCCGTCCCGAAGAGGAAGGCTTCGGGATCCGCCGCGTGCCAGAGGGCGTTTACGGTTATTCTTCCGCAGCCTCGAGCGACGAAATCCCGCTCTTCGCCAAGCCGATTTACGGCGCTTTCGAGGTCCACAAGCTGGCCGGCGGCGAAGTCGCCTGGGTCGGCTATGTGACCGAGGCTGACTTCCGCCGCTTCGAAGAAGGAGACGAGCCGTTCGCCATGGAGCTTTACCCGGAGCCATGGGGCGAAGCCACCCGGCTGGTGAGCGTGCCCGCCTCGCGGGTGGACCGCCGCAAGCCGCAATCGCGGGAGAACGGCATGCCGATGCGCGTGGAGGTCGCCCCGCGCATCGAGCGCATGGACATGGCCGCCCACGCCTGAGGCCACGCGGGCGGGCCTTCCCCGGCCGCGGCCTGCGGGCTGCGCGCGTTCATCCTTCCCGGAGGCCGAGGCGGCGAAGCTCCGCCCGCAGCCTCCGCCCGGAGACGGCTCCGAGCAGCTCGCCGTCTTCCATCATGGCCGGGGCCAGGGCGCAGTGCCCCAGGCAGCGCGACGCGGCGATGCGCACGTCGGTGCGCGCGCAGCCGCGCACCTGTTCAAGTTCGCCCAGCAGACTCATCGCCCCGCGGCGCCGGCATTGCTCGCCTGTGCAGACAACGAGAACATGACGGGCGCGGGCGGCGCGCGCGCCCTCTTTGCTGCGTTCGGCGATGGCAGGCATGGATCATCCCCCCGGAATCGAACGGCCTTCCTCAACCTTCAGCCGGCATGCGCCGACCGCGGCTCGTAGATGCAGAACGGCTCTTCGTCGTGGTAGTCGCCGGACAAGCCGTACGCTCTGGCGCGGCAGCCCATGCAGACGCGCTTGAACTCGCAAACGCCGCACTTGCCTTGCAGATTGTCGAGGTTGCGCAGGTCGGCAAACAGCGGCGAGCCGCGCCAGACTTCCTCGAACGTCTGCCGCCGCAGGTCGCCGGCCTCGAGCGGCAAATACCCGCACGGCTGAACCTTGCCGAGATGCGAGATGAAACACACGGCCGAGGCGGCCAGGCAGCCCCGCGTCATCTGATGCAGCGCGGCCGGCTGCCCTGAGTGGTTCGGGTGCGGCATCATGCCGGGCACGGCCTCGCCGGCGCGCCGCGCCTCGGCCCTGCGCTGCCGCGCGATCCGGTAATATTGCGGCGCGCAGGTCGCCTTCAGTTCCATGCCGGAATCCAGGCTCCGGTCGTAAAACCAGTTGAGGATCCGTTCCGCTTCCGCGCCGTCGACGCTCTGGTCCTCGGCGATCGTCAGCCCGCAGCCCACCGGAACCAGGAGGAACAGATGAAAGGCGTCCACCTTGAGCCGTTTGGCCAGCTCGAGCACCTCGGGCAACTGATGGGCGTTGTGCCGGGAGACGGTCGTGTTGATCTGGGTGGATACACCCACCTGTTGCAGGCACCGGATGCCGTGCAAGGCCGCCTGAAAGGCCCCGGGGTGGCCGCGGAAAGCGTCGTGCGTGGCCGCGTCGGCGCCATCCAGGCTGATGGAAACACGGACGATCCCTGCATCGCGGATCCGTTCCGCCATCGCCTCGTCCACCAGCGTCCCGTTGGTGGCCAGCGCCACCCGGATGCCGTGCCCTGCGGCTCGCCTCGCAATATCAAACACATCGCGGCGCCACAGCGGCTCGCCCCCGCTCAGCACAAGGATGAATGGGGCAAATGGCGCAAGCTGATCGACAATCCGGAAGCATTCATGGGTGTTCAGGTCATCCGGACTCATCAGCTCCGTGGCGCTCGCCCGGCAATGGATGCACCTGAGATTGCAGCCGGTTGTCAGCTCCCAGAACACCAGCCGCGGGCGGAATTCCATGCTCTGCACCGCCGAGTTCATACCAAACGGTATGCAATTCGCTCGCCATTCCCGGGCGGCAGCCGTCCCCCGGGCGCCGCTGCCGGGCGGCACTTCTGCTGAAATGGAGATAGCGGAAATGGAGATAGCGGAGCCTTTCCCCGCCCGGAACCCACTGTGACTTCCATCTTTCTGATTCGACATGGACAGGCCGGCACACGCGACGACTATGACCGGCTTTCGCCTCTCGGCCGCCGGCAATCGAGCCGCCTGGCGGAGTTTTTCCTGCGGGAGGGGATCGTCTTCGACCGGATCCTCGCCGGGGGTCTCCGGCGCCAGCAGGAAACGGCGGCGATCGTCCGCGAGGCATTGTCCGCAGCCGGCGCCGGGCCGCCGCCGATCGAGGTGGACCCGCGCTGGAGCGAGTTCGATCTCGACGAGGTATACGCGGGCATCGCGCCGCAGATCGCGGCGCACGACGCGGAATTCCGCGCGCAGTACGAGGAAATGCTCGAGCGGATCCGCGCCGGCGACGGCGCCATTCACCGGCAATGGACGCCGGCCGACACGGCGGTGGTGCGCGCCTGGGTCGAGGGCCGCTACGGCTTCGAGGGGGAGACCTGGGCGGCATTCGTGGGACGCGTGCAGGCGGCGCTTCGCGACGCGGCCGCCAGCGGCGCGCGGTGCACCGCGGTATTTACCTCTGCCACCCCGGCGGCAATTTCCGTGGCGTCGACGTTTTCGAGCAGCGACCCCATGCCCATTCTGCGCATGGCGGGCGCGGCCCTGAACACGAACTTCACCATTCTGGACGTCCGCGGCGGCGTAGCCGCGCTGGCCTGCTTCAACGCCGTGCCCCACCTTGGAGAGCCGGCGGTGCGCACACTTCGATGAACGCGCCGGTCCTCATTCTCGGCTGCGGCTACACGGGCAGCCGCGTGGCGGCCCGGCTGGCCGCCCGGGGCGTGGAAGTGCTCGCCGCGGGCCGCAGCTTCCGCCATCTGCCGGAGCTGCCGCACATCCGCCGCGTGGCGTTTGACGCCGCCAGCGGGGAGAGCCTGAACGCCCTGGCGAAACAGATGCCGCATCCGTGCGCGGTGTTGCACTCGATCCCGGTGCTCGACGGGCCGCGCGAAGTGACGGCCCGTCTGCTGGATGCGCTGGGCGGTTCGGCAGTCCGCTTCGTCTATCTTTCGACCACGGCCGTCTACGGGGACCAGCCTGAGGCAGATGAAACGACGCCCGCGGCGCCCCGCACGGCGGAAGCCTGCTTGCGTCACGAGGCCGAGCAGCGCGTTCTGTCGGCGCCCTGCTCTTCCATCGTGCTGCGCCCGGCCGCCATTTACGGCCCGGGCCGCGGCGTGCACGTCTCGATCCCTGCGGGGCGGTTCCGCATGGCGGGCGACGGCTCGGCATGGGTGTCTCGCATTCACGTCGACGACCTTGCGGCGCTCGTGGAGGCCGCACTCGCCAGCGATGTCGGCGGCGCGTGGCCGGTGGCCGACCTCGAGCCGGCGCGGCAGCGCGACATCGCGGCATTCGTCTGTTCTCTTCTGCGATGCCCGATGCCCGCGGGGGCCGAGCCGGGCTCGCTGCACCGCACGCTGCGTACGAACCGCCGCGTCGACGGGCGGGCCGTCTTCCGGCTGCACGGACTCGCGCTTCGATACCCTTCTTACCGCGAGGGCATCCCGGCCTGCCTTGCCGCCGAAGGCCGGCTTCCGCCTTCCGGCGCCCCCGCCGCGCTACAATCCGAGTCTTGAAGCGCCGCAGCAAAGCCGCCGCCAGGCCAGCGCCGGAGAAGCGAATTCTGAAGACGCTCGACCGCGCGCTTTCGCGGCTCGGCTTCTGCTCGCGCACGGAGGCGGCCGAATGGATCCGCAGCGGCCGGGTGCGCGTAAACGGCAGGCCGCAGACAGACCCGGAGACCTGGGTCGATCTCGACCGCGACCGGATCACCGTCGACGGGCGCCCGCTGTCGGCGGGCCGCAAGGTCTACCTGCTGCTATACAAGCCCAAAGGCTACCTGACCACCTGGCGCGACCCGCAAGGCCGGCCGACCGTTTACGATCTGCTGGGAAAAATGCGGCATTGGATTTTTCCCGTCGGGAGGCTGGACCTGGACACTTCCGGCCTGCTGCTGATGACCAACGACAGCGAATTCGCCGAGCTGGTCACCAACCCGGAATACCACGTGCCCAAGACATACCTGGTGAAGACCGCAACGCAGCTCAGCGACGAACAGGTGGCGGCGCTGCGGCGCGGCGTCGAGCTGAAGGACGGGCTGACCCGTCCCGCCGAAGTGGTGCGCCTGCGCGACAGCAGCGGCCGCACGTTTCTCGAGCTGACCATCACCGAAGGGCGCAACCGCCAGGTCCGGCGGATGGTGGAAGCCGTGGGCAGCAAGGTGCTGAAGCTGGTGCGCACGGCCATCGGCCCGGTGCGCATCGGGCGGCTGGAGATCGGCAAGTGGCGCGAGCTGACGCCGGCCGAGGTGCAGGCGCTGGTGCGGTGCGCCCGCCGCGGCGCGCGGCGCGCGGCGCGCTCAGGCTCACGCGGCGCCGGGCCTGCCGAGCCGGTCTGAAACGGCCGTCCAGCCGAGCGTCATGGCGAGCACCTCGCTGTCGCCGAGGTTGTATTCGAACAGGCCGGTGACGAGCACGGCGGCGAGCGCCGCCACGGCCGCATGGTGGACCCACCGCTCGCCGTCCGGCACAACCCGGGCGCGCCGCCACGCCAGCACGAGCTGCCAGAGGAAGAACAGCACTGCGGCCAGCGCCGCCGGCACGCCCCGTTCAGCGGCCCACTGGAGGTAGATGTTGTGCAGGTGCCCGTAATAGCCGGGCGGCGGCTCGGGCGCGAGATCCGCGGGGATGTGCTCGCGGAAGCGAACGCCCACGCGTTCCGGCCCCACGCCGAACCAGGGATGCCGGCGGACGATTTCCACGCCCGTGCGCCAGGTGTAAACGCGGTGGAGATTCGAATCGGTGACGCCGTGCGGGCGGATGATGGAGAGCGCGCGCTCGCGCACGCCGGGCGGGCCCAGCAAGAGCACGGCCGCCGCGGCGGCGGGCAGCGCCGCCACCGCCCAACGCCGCCATTGCCACAGCAGGTAAAGCGAGCCCGCAAAGGCGCCGATCCAGACGCCGCGCGTCATCGCCAGCACCAGCGCCGCGGCCATCAGCGCGAGGCCGAGCCACGCCGCGCGGCGCAGCCGCGGCTCGCCGCACGCCCACAGCGCCAGCGCCAGCCCGGCCATCAGCGCAATCATCATCTGGCCGCTGAAGGTCATCCAGTGGCTGTTGAAGCCGGTGATGCGCGCGCCGATGTAAACGGCGTAGAAGTCCGCCCCGGCCCGCTGCGCCGCCAGGTACTTCACGGCGAACTGGCCGCAGCCCCAAAGCGCCGAGGCCGCGCCGCCAGCCAGCCACCACCAGGCGAGCCAGCGCGCATGCCGCACGCTTTCCACTGTCGAAAGGACCGCAAGCAGAGTAAGCCAGACGTAGAACTTCCTGATCTGCGGCAGGCCGGCAGCCGGCGCGTCGCTCAACGCCAGCGCGGCGAGAGTCCACAGGACGAATACGGCCAGCAGGGGCCAGCCCTGCGGCAGCCGCCAGCGCAGGCGCGCGGCGAGCATGCACGCCAGCGCGGCCCCCAGCAGGAGCTGCGAAGCCGCGATCGAAACCACGGCGGCTCCGGCGGCGCCGAGGGAGCAGCACAGGGCGCCTGTCTGCCAGAAGGCGCTGTCGCGCAGTGCGGGCATCACCGGGGAGTATGACACAATACGGGGTGGAGGCTGTCGGCGTGGAGATCCTCCTGTTGCGGCACGGGATCGCCGAAGACGCGCGTCCGGGCCAGCCGGATGCGGACCGCGCCCTGACGCGGGAGGGAAAACAGAAGTTGCGCGCCTTGTTGCGGCGGCTGGCCAAGGCGGACGTGCGCCCTTCGCTGATCCTGACCAGCCCTTTCCTCCGCGCCCGGCAGACGGCGGAAATCGCGCACGAAGTGCTGGCGCCGGAGGCGATGATCGTGCCGGCGCGCGCGCTGTCGCCGGGCTCGTCCGCGCAGGAGGCGTGGGAGGAGATCCGCCTTTACTCGAACCAGCCGTCGGTGCTGTGCGCGTCGCATGAGCCGTTGTGCAGCGAGCTGGCGGGTTTTCTGCTCGGCGCGCCGGGGCTTTCCATCGATTTCAAGAAAGGCGCCATGATCCGCATCGACGCCGACAGCGCCGCGCTCCGGCCGCGCGGCACCCTCAAGTGGATGGCGGTCCCAAAATTCGCCTGACAAACTGTTCGGCTTCTTCGCGTGTCCGGATGCGTCCGGCCAGCTGCTCTTCTTCCAGGGCCTTGAGCGCACGGGAAAACGCCGGGCCGGGCGCGTAGCCCATGGCGACGAGGTCGCGGCCGCGCAGCAGCGGCGGCGGATGCAGCGCCTCGGGAGGGATCGAGGCCAGCCGCGCGAGGACGGCCTCGTAATTTTCCATGGACCGCCCGCTCGCAGCCAGATCAATGCGGTACAGCTCGAGCAGCGTTTCAAAGCCCGGCTGGCGGACGAAACGCTTGAAGGTGGCGTCGGACATCTTCAACGCGTCCTTGAACCGCATATGCTGCGCCACCAGCCACTCGACGCGCTCCACCAGCTCTTTGGGATAGCGGAGCCGTTCCAGAATCCGGCGCGCCATTTCCGCGCCTGCCTTCTCGTGCCCGCTGAAGCGGATCCGGTCCTCGAAGGTTTGCGTCACCGGCTTGCCGACGTCGTGCAGCAGGCAGCCCCAGGCCAGATCGAGGGGCGAGCCGCGCAAATGGCCGAGCATGGCCAGCGTGTGCGTCCAGACGTCGCCCTCGGGGTGGTACTCGGGCGGCTGCTCGACGCCCTTCATGCGCGCCACCTCGGGCAGGATCGGCTCGAGCAACCCGGTCTGGTCGAGCAGTTCGAAGCCGCGGCGGGGCGCGTTGCCGGTCAGGATGCGCGTGAGTTCGTCGCGGATCCGTTCGGCCGAGATCCGCAGGATGGCCGGAGCGAGTTCGCGGATGGCGGCGAAGGTGGCCGGCTCGATTTCGAAGCCGAGCTCGGCGGCGAAGCGCACGGCGCGCAGCATGCGGAGATGGTCTTCGGAGAAGCGCCGCCGCGGGTCTCCGATGGCGCGGATCCGCCGCGCCCCGAGATCCTGCAAGCCGCCCACATGGTCCACGACCTCGCCCGTGAACGGGTCCTCGAGCAGGGCGTTGATGGTGAAATCGCGGCGCGCCAGGTCGGCGCGGACGTCTGTCTCGAACCGGACCTCATCCGGGTGGCGCCCGTCGCGGTAAGAGGACTCGCTCCGGTAGGTGGCCACCTGCACTTCCGCGCCGCCCTTGCGCACGAGCACGACGCCGAAGTGGGCGCCGACTTCAAGGGCGTCGGGAAACAGGCGGCGCAACTCGCGCGGCGTGGCGTTGGTCGTCAGATCGCGGTCGTGCACAGGGCGGCCGAGCAGCCGGTCCCGGACGCAGCCGCCCACCAGCCAGGCCTCGTATCCTGCGGCGCGCAGCCGGGCGGCCACCTCGCGCGCAAGCTGCGCGCCGCGGTCTTCGCTCATGCTTTGATCGTAAGATAGGAAATGCGGCCCGTTTCGCGCGGCCGCCGTTTTTATGTCGGATCCCGGCACTCCTTCGCCGCAAGCTGTACAGAAGCACCTTCCCCGGATCGTCGTCGCCACGACTGTCGCCCTGTCGTTCATTTCCTTCTGGCGCGGCGCGGCCATCGTGTTGAGCGACCTTGCCTCGACGATGTTCTACGTCGGCGGCATCGCCGAACAGGCCCTGGGAAAGTCGGCACCGTGGTTCGTGCTGGCGGTGCTGCTGTTCGGCTTCGCGATCCGCTCCATTTATCTCGAAAGCTGCGGCATGTTCGTGCGCGGCGGCGTGTATGTGGTGGTGCGGGACGCCATCGGGCCGGTGACGGCGAAGTTTTCCGTCTCCGCGCTGGTGGTCGATTATGTGCTGACCGGGCCGATTTCCTCCGTCTCCGCCGGCCACTACCTGGCCGGTCTGATCAACGAGCTGTCGGCCCACCTGAATTCGGATTTCCGGGTGCCGCCCGCCGCCTTCGCGGTCCTGTTCGGCGTCGCCGTGACGCTTTACTTCTGGCGGCAGAACGTCAAGGGAATCCATGAAAGCTCCGGCAAGGCCCTGCGCATCATGCAGGTGACCACGCTGATGGTCGGCATGCTGCTGGCATGGGCGGCGGTGACGCTGCTCGCCCGGGGCGGCGTCTCGCTCCCGCCGCTGCCCACGCCGGAAAACATCCGCTTCGAGTCCCATTCCCTGGGCTGGCTGGAAGGGACCTTCTGGCCGACAATCTGGCCGGTGGCTCTGGTCATCGGTTTCGGCCACACGCTGCTGGCGATGAGCGGGTTCGAGACCCTCGCCCAGGTGTACCGCGAGATTGCGGCGCCGAAGATGAAGAACCTGATCCGCGCCGCCAATCTGGTTTGCGTTTATGCGCTGGCCGCCACAGGGACGGTCACCTTCGCCGCGGTGATGCTCATCCCGGACGACGTACGCCCGAAATACTATGACAACCTCATCGGAGGCCTGGCCGGCTATCTGGCGGGACCCGAGCTCATGCGGCTCGGCTTCCACATCTTTGTGGTGATCGTCGGCGCCATGATCCTGTCCGGCGCGGTCAATACCTCGATCATCGGCGCGAACGGGATCCTCAACCGGGTCGCCGAAGACGGAGTGCTGACGGAGTGGTTCCGCAGGCCGCACCCGAGGTTCGGCACGACCTTCCGCTTGATCGGCCTGATCACCGCAGCGCAGCTCATCACCATCCTCGCTTCCCGGGGCGACGTATATCTGCTCGGCGAAGCTTACGCCTTTGGCGTGGTGTGGAGTTTCGCCCTGAAAGGATTGGGTGTGCTTGCGCTCCGCTTCCAGCGGAAGGATCAGGAGTACAAGTTCCCGCTCAACCTCCGCCTCGGCCGCGTGGAGGTTCCCGTCGGGCTGGGCGTGACCACGCTGGCCCTGCTCATGGTTGCGGTGACGAACCTGCTGACCAAGCAGATCGCCACGATTTACGGGCTCTCGATGACCGCCCTGCTGTTCGCCGTCTTCACCGTTTCGGAGCGGGCCAACGCTGCCGCCCGGAGCCGGCACGGCGAGCAGGCGCTCGAAGAATTCAATCTCGACCACGAGCCGGACGTCGACCCGGAACGGTTGCAGGCCCGCCCGGGCTGCGTCCTGGTGGCCATCCGGGATTACAACCGCATGGACCACCTCAAAGCGGTGCTGCGAAAGACCAACGTCCGCCGCCAGGACATCGTGGTGATGACGGTGCGGCCCGTGGACGCCGGGGCCGGCGAGCATGAACTGGCCGAAGACCAGCTCTTCACCGATTACGAACGCGAGCTGTTCAGCCGTGTGGTCACCCTGGCCGAGAAGGAAGGCAAGCCCGTCGAGCTGCTGGTGGTGCCTGCCACGGATCCCTTTCTCGCCATGGTCCACACGGCGCAGAAGCTGAAGGCGTCGCGGCTGGTGACCGGGGTTTCGCGGGCGATGCCCAGCGAAGAGCTGGCGCGGCGGATCGGCCTCGCCTGGGAGCAGCTGCCCGAGCCGCGCCATCCGTTCTCGCTGGAAATCATCGCCCCGGACCGGCCGCCCACCTATGTCAACCTCGGGCCGCACCCGCCGCGGCTCTGGCCGGAGGACATCGACCGGCTGCACGAGTTGTGGCTCCGGCTGACGACCCGCGAAGGGTTTTCGGCGTCGCTCCACCACCGCGATGTCGTCGGCGCCGCGCTGCGGTATCTCGAAAAGAACCTCGACAGGAGCGAGCGCAGGGAAGAGGTGCTCGAAGAGATCCGCCGCCAGGTGGCCGCCGGGGAGGCGGCGGCCCGGCCTCAGGAGAAGCCCGCCGGCGGCTAGGACTTCTTGCGCCGCGCGGCCGCCTTCTTGGCCGGTTCAGGCGGCGCGGCGGGGGCCTCCTTGAGCATCTGTTCGAGCAAGGCAGCCTTTTGCAGTTCGCGCTTCGTCGGGGGGACGACGCAGCGGCGGTAGGGCCCTTCGTTGTAGCACGTGCGGCAGCGCACCTTTACGGGTTCGCCGTCGACGAGCGCAAGCACGGAGTGGTTGGTGATGCGCTTGCACTTGATGCAGTAATCGTCGACGTCGTCGCCAAGCCGCAGCGCGCCCATTCGCGTCTCCTCACGGTGAGCCTACCACCCGCGGGCCGTCCGGCTCAACGGGGCCGTCAAGAAGGGCGGGCGCGGCGGCGGCGCGCGGATGGCCTATCATCGAATCAGGATGCGCGGCAAGTGGGTCCTGTTCGCAGGCGTCGTTCTGCTGGGGGCGGCGGGCGCCGGCGCCTGGATGTGGCATCGCAAGCAGGCGCCGCCGAAACAGCCGGTGGCGAGCCGGGAATTGCCTGCGGGGACGGAAATCACGCTCGAGGGAGTGGTCCGCGCCGTCGAGCGGATTTCCATCAACGCGCCCGTGTCCGGGGTGGTCGAGGAGTTTGCGGTGGCCCCGGGCGACGAGGTTCACGAAGGGCAGGTGCTTGGCCGCATCGCCAACGACGCCATTCGCGAAGAGGAAGTGGAAGCGCGGCTGGAGCTGGAGCGGGCGGAGGCGCGGCTGCGGGCGCTTGAGGCGGAGCTGACGGCGCTGCGGCTGGAGGAATCGCGCCTGGCGGCGGATGCCGCGCGGGCGCGAAGCGAATTGGCGCGCACCGAGAAGATCTATCAGCGGCAGGCGACGCTGATCCGGGAAGGCGCCACGCCGAGGCTGGTGTTTCAGCGCGCCGAAGAGGACTACCGCGCGGCGCTGAAGGAGCGCGACCGCGCGGAAGAGCTCCTGGCTGCGGCGCAGGAACGGGTGCAGGCGGCCCTGGCGGGACTGGAGGACGCCCGCAAGATCGTGGCCGACCGGAGGCAGCAGCTGGATGCCGCGCGGGACCGCGCCGCGAGCTGCAACATCGTGTCGCCGGCCGACGGCATCGTCGTGCAGATCCGCAAGAGCGCCGGGCAGACCGTCGAGGAGGGTTTCGAGGGGCTGGTGGAGATCGCCTCGGACTGGTCGCATCTCGAGCTGGAAGCCGACGCCCCGGAGGCGTACGCAAAGCGGCTGGCGCCGGGCGACGCGGCGCTCATCGTTCTGGCCGAACTGCCCGGCAGCGCCCTGGAAGCGACGGTGAAATCGGCCGGGAAGAACACCGTGGTGCTGGCCTTCACCAGCCCTTCTTCGCTCGTGCGTCCGGGCATGACGGCTGTGGCGCGGCTCAGGCTGCGCTGAAGCCGGCAGGCCGCATGCCTTGCCCTTGCGGGCGCGCTTCCGGCGCTAGGATGGAACTTGGGCATCGAAAGGAGCCGCAGCCGTCATGGAATTCCTCAAGGACAGTCTCATCGCGCTGATCACGCAAACCTCGGTCAACCTGCCGCCGGATGTGCGCGCGGCCATGGGGATGGCGCTCGAGCGGGAGCAGCCGGGCACGCAGTCGCACCAGGCGCTTTCCATCATGGTGCTGAATACCGACATGGCATATGAGGACGAGGGGCCGATCTGCCAGGACACGGGCATGCCCACGTTCATTGTTCATACGCCCGTCGGCGTGAACCAGATGCGGATCGCGCAGGCGATCCGCGAGGCGGTGGCCGAGGCCACCCGCCGCGGCAAGCTCCGCCCGAACAGCGTGGACTCGATCACCGGCAAGAACTCCGGAGACAATCTCGGCGTGGAGACGCCGGTAATCCACTTTGAGCAACACGAGCGGGACGACATCGAGGTCAAGTTGATCCTGAAGGGCGGCGGGTGCGAGAACAAGAATATCCAGTACTCGCTGCCGTGCGAGTTGCCGAAGCTCGGACGCGCGGACCGCAACCTGGAGGGCGTGAAGAAGTGCCTGCTGCACGCCGTGTGGCAGGCGCAGGGCCAGGGCTGCGCGCCGGGCGCCCTCGGAGTATGCATCGGCTCGGACCGCGCCCACGGCTATCATCTGGCCAAAATGCAGCTGTTCCGGACGCTGGATGACACGAACCCGGACCCGGTGCTGGCGAAACTCGAGGCCGAGGTGATGGAGGAGGCCAACAAGCTGGGCATCGGTGCGATGGGGCTCGGCGGCGGCGTGGCGCTGATCGGTTGCAAGATCTGCGCGGCCAACCGGCTGCCGGCGTCTTTCTTCGTCTCGGTGGCTTACGATTGCTGGGCGTTCCGCCGGCTGGGCGTGCGCCTGGACGCAACGAGCGGCGCCATTACGGAGTGGCTGTACCGCGACCCGTCCCGGCCGGTGGAGCGGCTGGCCAAGGACAGCGGCTTCCCGCTGACCGGGCGCGAGATCGTGTTGACCCCGCCGCTGACCACCGAGCAAATGCGCGCGCTGAAGGTGGGCGATGTCGTGCTCATCCGCGGCGAGATGTTCACCGGGCGCGACGCAGTGCACGCCTATCTCATGAAGAACGAGCCGCCGGTCAGCCTGAGGGGCGCCATTCTTTACCACTGCGGCCCGGTCATGCTGAAGCAGGGCGAGACGTGGGTGGTGAAAGCGGCCGGGCCGACGACGTCGATCCGCGAGGAGCCGTATCAGGCGGAAATTCTGCGCCGTTACGGCGTGAAGGCCGTCGTCGGCAAAGGCGGCATGGGCAAGAAGACGCTGGAGGGCATGAAAGAGACAGGCGCCGTGTACCTGCACGCCATCGGCGGCGCGGCGCAGTTCTATGCCCGCACGGTGAAGAAGGTGCTGGGCGTGCACCTGCTCGAGTTCGGCATCCCGGAAGCGATGTGGCACCTGCTGGTGGAGGACTTCCTCGCGGTGGTAACGATGGACGCCCACGGCAACTCTCTCCACGCCAGGGTTGAGGAAGAGACGCTGGAAAAGCTGGCCGCCGCCAAAATTTGAAAAATCGGGTCAAATGGGGTCAGACACCCAATGCCCCATTTCATCTCCGACCGCCGGCTCCATCCTGTCAACAGGATACGGATGGCCTGACCCGCCAGGGCCGGGATGAAATCCGGGAATCGCGCGGCCCGCAATGTCAGGCTCGAACGGGCAGACGACCTGAGCCGACTTGGGTGTCCAGCCACAAGCTATTGCAGCGCAAGTGCCTGCTTGCGCCTTCAGCGCGGCGTGTCGGGATTCGCACGCAGGGTCGGACCGGGAAACCGGAAATGGGGCATTGGGTGTCTGACCCCATTTCATGTTCCGGCTGCGCCTGAAAGGCGGCGTGTCAGGATTTGGAAGCAGAGCCGGTGCGGGCAGCGAGAAATGGGGAATTGGGTGTCTGACCCCATTTCATGATGCGGGCCAGCAAGAGTGCGGCGAGAATGGCGGCATACAGGGCGGGTTGCCGGATGTCGGATTTCACGAGCCACCAGAAATGAACCACGCCGGCTGCGGCGGCCAGGTAAACGAGGCGGTGCAGCCGCTGCCAGCGCTGGCCGCCCAGCCGGATGATCCAGCCGCGCGTGGAGGTCGCCGCCAGCGGCGCCATCGCAGCAAAGGAGAGCATCCCGGCGGTGATGAAGCGCCGCTTCAGGATGTCCCTGCCGATCGCCTCCCAGTCAAAGAACTGGTCCAGCCACACATACGTCAGCAGATGCAGCGCCCCGTAAGAGAACGCCGCCAACCCCAGCGTCCTCCGGTACCGGATCAGCCACGGCGCGCCCAGCCAGCGGCGCAGCGGCGTGACGGCAAGCGCCGCCAGCAGCAGGCGCAGCGTCCACTGTCCTGTTTCCCGGGTGATTTTTTCGACAGGATTCGGCCCCAATGAGCCATGCAAAACACCCGCAAATAGAGCAATAAAAGGAAGAGAAATCAGGAAAATCAGCGCACAATGAATGAGAATTTCCCGTCTTGCGCGCCTGGCTGCCTGTGCGTGCATCAATAGTACTTGCGCAGATCCATGCCCTCGTAGAGCTGCGCCACCTCGTTGCCGTAGCCGTTGAACAGCAGCGTGTCGCGCTTGAAGAACTCGCCGATGCGGCGCTCCTTCGCCTGGCTCCACCGCGGGTGGTCCACCTGCGGATTTACGTTGGAATAAAAGCCGTATTCGCGCGCATTGGCCAGGTTCCAGGTGGTGGGCGGCTGGCTTTTCACAAGCCGGATGCGGACGATCGATTTGATCCCTTTGAAGCCGTATTTCCACGGCACGATCAGCCGGAGCGGCGCGCCGTTCTGGTTGGGCAGCACCTCTCCGTACAACCCGCAAACCAGCAAAGCCAGCGGATGCATGGCCTCGTCGAGCCGCAGGCCCTCGACGTAGGGAAACGGGATGCCGGCCCATGCTGCCTGCGGCATCTGGCGCGGGTCGTAATAACTTTCGAACGCAACAAACCTGGCATTCGAGTTGGGCTCCACCCGCTTGAGCAGTTCCGCCAGCGGGAACCCGATCCAGGGAACCACCATCGACCAGCCTTCCACGCAACGGTGGCGGTAGATGCGTTCCTCAAGGGGCGCGAGCCTCAGCACCTCGTCGATGTCGAAAGTGCGCGGCTTCAGCACCTCGCCGTCCACGCGCACGGTCCATGGGCGGGTGCGGAAATTCTTTGCGTTCCGCGCCGGGTCTTCCTTCCCTGTGCCGAACTCGTAAAAGTTGTTGTATCCGGTCACGGCATCGTAAGGGGTGAGCTTCTCGCCCTGTCCGTACCCGGTCTTCCGGATGTTTTCGAGCTTCTGTCCGGCCATGGCGAGCCCCGGCATGGCAAGCAGAGAAGCGAGCAAGCGGCGCCGGTTCAGATACACGCTTTTGGGCGTGACCATCGACCAAGGCAGCGAGTATCTGTCGCTCATTTGCACAGTCCTCCGCAGAATTCCGCCATCGTTCTGGTAGATGCGCCCGCCGCCGGGCGCGGTTCCGGGAGTTTCGTTCCGGCTTACGCGCGGAAGGGGAACCTGGCCTTCTCGATCGGCGCCCCGGCAACCTCGATCCGCCGCAGATCGCGCGTGCCCACGCCCAGCTCCTCGGCCAGTTTCAGAAAGCTGTCGCAGCGTTCAAACGGCGGCTGCCCGCGGTCCGCCATCGGGTCAAAGCCCATGCAGGCCGCCGCCACCGCATCCGTGCAGACAGGGTTGAGTCCGGCGATCAGCAGTCCGGGATGCACGGGGCGGCAGCCGGGAATCCACGGCCCCTCGCCGCCGGCCATGGTGTCGATGCCGTCGATCACCGTGAGATGCACCGGCAGCGCCGCCGACAGATCGGCGACGATGCGCGGCATGCGCCACTTGTCGTCGCGCGGCGTTCCGTCTTCCTTCGGCTGCGGGGCGCTGCGCGAGGGCGGGCGCCGGCCGTAATGCATCACCATCACACGGCCGCTGCGCGCGGCGGACTCGTCCGGCTCGTCTTTGCCGGCGTAGTCGCCGTAAATGGTCAGCGGCGTCGCGCCGAACATGTTCTTCATGCCAAGAGTGACGCCGCAGGTGGCGTGTTCTTTCAGCTTGGCGACGCTGACGAGGACGTCGCAGTCGGCGTAGGCGCGGTTCAGGTCGAAGCCCGGAAACAAATGTCCGCCGTGCGGCGTCAGGAAGCGCGCGTAGCCGCGATGGCGCCCGGCGATGTTGGTGTTCTCGAACAGAACCTGCCGGGCTGATGCGGCCAGCGGCGCGGGATCCCACCCGGCGGCGAGCAGGAACTCTTCCAGCGGCTCGTCGGAAGAGAAGCAGCCTTCGACAATCTGAACGCGCCTCGCGCCGGCGTCGCCGAACAGGCGGACCAGCGACCCGATAACGGCCGGGTGCGTGTACTGCGCCTTTTCCGCCGGCGTGACTCCGAGGCGCATCGTCGGCGAACCGGTGAGATTGATCTTCACCGTCACCGTCTTTCCGCCGACGAGCCGGCCCGCTCCGCCCAGCATGTCCAACAGGCGGCCCAGCGACTCGTGCAGGCCGCGGCCGTAGTCGTCGCATCGCGCAATGGCGACGCGCGCGGCGGGCGCCTGCCGGGCTTTCATCGGCAGCGCCGAAGCCAGCGCCGAAGCCATGAAGCCACGGCGCGTCGGCTGAAGAATCGTTCCCTCATGCATCCTCGTTCCCCTCCAGTTCCACGGCGCAATAGTGTTCAAACGGCTCCAGCGGCACCTCCCAGCCGCCGGCTTCCCGGCGCACCGCCGCGGCGCGGCGCTGACCGCCCGGCTGCTCGACCCAGGCGGCCCTCACCGGCTTCCAGGTCTGTAGCGCCACGTCGTGCGCGGCGCCATGCCGGCTGTAATTGAGCAGATGCACGAGCAGGCGCCGGCGATCCGGGCCCAGCGCGGGCCAGGCGAGGATCGAGCCGGGATTGAAAAGCCGCACCACGTCGTGGCGGCGGCTCATCAGCAGGTGCGCGTCCAGCGCCATCAGATACGGGTCGTCCCATCCCGTGCGGCTGAACGCGGCGCGGCCTTTGCCGCAGGCGTGGATGTCAAACCTCGGGTGTGTTTGTTCCGACGCCCGCAAACCGCGCAGGGCGCGGCCCGCCTCCGGCAAACACATCAGCAGCCCGCCGCGCAGCAGGAAATCCTGCAACTGTGCGAGCAAGGGCCCGGCCAGCGGCTCCTGGTCCACATACAGCACGGCGGCCATGCCGGCGAGCGCGGCCCCGGCTTTCTCCGGCAATGCGGCCCGCCAAGGGAGATTGCGGCGCGCCGCCAGGTTGAGAAACTCGGTGGCCGGGTATGCGTTCGGCCCGGAAAAATCACTGACGACCAGCAGGCGCGCCAGCGTCGGCCAGGCCGACCGGTCCGCTCGTTGCGCCCACCACTCCACCGCAGAAACCACGCGCCGCCACCAGGCGCGGGCTGCGGAATTGTCCGCAGCCAGCCCGGATGCCACCGCGGGCGGGACCCACACGGGCCGGCGGGCGCCGTGCGCCCAGGCCTCGCATTGGGCCAGCGCGAAAAGGCTCGCGTCCATGCGGGCGGCGTCTTCCGGCGGGCCGGAGCGAACCCATACAGCCGCCTGCGGGGCCAGGTCGCGCGCCATGCGGATGATCCAGCCGTTGGCCTCGAGCCAAGGCAAGCCCGTCGGGCCCGCCTCTGTCGAATCGCTGCCCGAGGCCGCGCCGACCGAAGGCCACACCGCATCGCCGATCAGAACCAGCTCCCCCGGCCGGCTCCAGTCGATCTCGGCCAGCTTGCGCCATGGCAGCGCCTCCCGCACCTCGAAGCGCCCGCGCAACTCCGCGCCAAGCGCGGCGGGCGCCTTCTCCGGCAGGAGGATGCAGTTGAACGGCCCCGGCCCGAGAAGCCGCGCAAGCGAAGCGTCTTTCCATGGCTCGGGCCATTCAAAGGGGATCAGCGCAGACGCGGGCGGCATAGAGAAGTCCCATCATAGCGGAGCCGCGCGGCAGCGCCGGGCCAGTTACTTCTTGCTGAAGCCGGGCGCGATGGACAGCGCGAGGTAGTTCACCACCTGGGCCTCGTTGCGGCAGGCGTCGAGGTAGGCGTTCCGCAGCAACTGCTCTTTGCGCGTGCGGAGCGTCTCGCGGATGTTTTGCTGGACGCGCGGGTCGTTCAGCTCGCGCTGGCCGGCCGGTTCGCGGGCGATCAGCTTGAGGATCTGCCACCCGCCCTGCGTGCGCAGCGGCGGGGAGATCTGGCCGGGCGCCAGCGACAGGATGACGCGGCGCGTCTCCGGGTCGGCCTGTTGCAGCGCAGACTCGGGGATGAAGCCCATGTCGCCGCCGTTGGGCGCGCTTTGCGGGTCCTCGCTGAACGCCTGCGCCACCTTGGCGAAATCCTCGCCCTGCTTGAGGCGCGCCTCGATCATCTGGATCTTCTTCCGGGCCTGGTCCTCGTTCTGGGCCTTGGAGCCGGAAAGGTTGCGCACCTCGGGCGACGGGCCGGAGGTGACCACGATGCGCGCGATGTGATAGTTCGTTTCAGGGAAACGGAACATCGCCTGGTTGGCGTTGTAGAACTCGGCGACATCCTTGTCGGTGATGACGATCTGGTTGCCGATCTCCTTGTTGAGGAGCTTCTCGATCGACAGCGAGCGGCGGATCTGGCTCTTCAGCTCCTCGAGCGTCATGCCCTGTGCATCGAGCTGCTTCTGGAACTCCTCCTGCGTGTACGGCGCCTTGATTTCGTTCAGCCGGGCCTCGACGTCCTCATCCCGGGCCAGCAGCCCGAGCTTCTCGGCCCGTTGCAGGAGAATTTCCTCGTCGATCATCGCGCGCAGCAGCTCGAGTTTCTGGAACAGGACCTGGTCGGGCGTCGCGCCCTCGGGCTGTTGCGGGAACTGGCGCTTGTACTGCTTGTCGAGATCGGCGTAGGTGATGGCGCGCCCGTTCACCGTGGCGGCGACATTCGGGGGCACGGATTTCTTGCACGCGCCGGCGAGCAGCGCGAGCAGCGCCGCCAGAGCGAGGACGGGCAATCTCGGCAGCATAAGGTTCGCCTTATTGTATCCAACGGCCGGCCCGGCCCACAGGACAGCGCGGCGCCCGCCCCGGCTGCGCATTCCTGCCGCCGGGGCGGCGCCCCCTGCCGCCCGGAGAGCCGGCGCGGCTGTGCGGGCAACCGCGCCGGTCTCCGGGCGAAACCTGCAATTTTACCCGAGAAGCTCGCGGACTTTGTCGAGGTCGGCCGGGTCGCCGAATTTTGCCGTGCGCACTTCGGGCGCAATCTGTTTCAGGAGCCCGCACAGCACGGCGCCGGCGCCGACTTCGACGGCGCGGCGCATGCCCAGCCCGACCAGCTTCCGCATCGAATCGGTCCAGCGCACGGCGCCGGACACCTGCCGGTAGAGGCCTTCGCGGGCATCCGCGCCCGTGGCGACCACTTCCGCGTCGACGTTGTTCACCAGCGGAACGGCGAGGTCTGCGAACGGCGTGGCGTCGAGATCCGCCTTCAGCCGCTCCTGCGCGGGCCGCATCAGCGGGCAATGGAACGGGGCGCTGACCGGCAGCGGCACCACGCGTTTGGCGCCCGCGGCTTTCAACGCCTCCGAGGCGCGCGCCACAGCGCCGGCATGGCCGGCGATGACCACCTGGTCGGGCGAGTTGAAATTGGCCGCGGCGACGGTCTCGCCCTGCGCCGCCTCCGCGAGGATCTGCTCCAGCTTATCCATTGGCGGCTTGAGCACCGCAGCCATGGCGCCCACGCCCGGCGGCACGGCCTCCTGCATGTAGCGGCCGCGGTTGCGCACCAGGCGGAGCGCATCGCGGAATTGCAGCGACCCGGCGGCGACCAGCGCCGAATACTCGCCCAGGCTGTGGCCGGCGACGAAGGCCGGGCGAAAGCCCTGTTGCTCCAGCACGCGGAATGCGGCGATGGAGACGGTCAACAGCGCGGGCTGCGTGTTTTCGGTGAGCCGGAGCTGCTCCTCGGGGCCCTCGAAGCAGAGCCTCGAGATGGCGAAGCCGAGCGCGTCGTCCGCCTCCTCGAAGACCTGTCGGGCTGCGGGCCATGTGTCAGCAAGGGCCTTGCCCATGCCCACGGCCTGGGAGCCCTGGCCGGGAAAGAGAAAGGCGATATCGGACATAGAACTCGTCATTTTCGCACAGCCTCCCGCGCCGGCGCTGGCCGGCGCTTCGCCGGGCGCCGCACGGCCCCGGGCAGCCGTAACTTTTGCTCGCGCGGCGAGCATCATAGTTGGTAAGGAGCTTTTCTATCCGTGCGCCTCACCGAGATCTGCGTCCAGCGTCCGGTTTTCGCCTTCATGCTGATCCTGTTCCTCGCCGTGATGGGGCTGTTCAGCTTTTTCGACCTGGGCGTGGATCTGTTCCCCAGGACAGACCCGGCCACCGTCTACATCAATACGCGGCTGCCGGGCGCCAGCCCCGAGGAGATGGTCTCGCAGGTCGTCATGCCGCTGGAAGAAGCGGTTTCTTCGATCAGCGGCATTGACGAGCTGCGCGCGATGGTGACCGAAGGCTCGTGCAACGTCATCGTCACCTTCGTGCTGGACAAGGACATCTCCGAGGCGGTCGAAGAGGTGCGCGAAAAGGCCGCCGGCGCGGTGCGGCAAATGCCTCCGAACGTGCTTCCCCCGGTGGTGCGCAAGGCCGACCCCGACTCGGACCCGGTGGTAACGATGGCCCTCAGCGGCGATGCCAGCGTGCGCGAGCTGACCGAGGTGGCCGACAAGATCGTGCGCCGCGGGCTGGAAACCGTGGACGGCGTCGCCGCGGTCAACATCAGCGGCGGGCGCATGCGCCAGATCAACATCATGCTCGACCTGAACAAGCTGAACGGCTACAACCTCACCGCCCAGGACGTGGAGCGGGCCATCCGCTCCGAAAACATCGAGGCCCCCGGGGGCCGCATCATTCGCGGGCCCCAGGAGTTGGGCGTGCGCACGATGGGCCGGGTCGAGGAGGTCGAGCAGTTCAACAACATCATCATCAAGAACGTCAACGGCGTGCCCATCCGCATCCGCGACGTCGGCTACGCCGAGGACGGCATGGCCGAGCGCCGCTCCTTCGCCTACTACCAGGGCAAGCCTGCGGTCCTGCTGGATGTCCAGCGGCAGACCGGAACCAACACCGTGAAGGTGGTGGACGGCGTGGTGGCCAAGGTCGCCGACATCAACCGCCAGCTTCCGCCAGGGCTGAAGCTCAACGTGATCAAGGAAACGGCCACCTACATCAAGAACTCGGTGCACAGCCTGGAAGAGCACCTCGTGCTCGGGTCGCTGCTGGCGTCGCTGATCATCTGGGTCTTCATCCGGGATTTCCGCACGGTGTTGGTCAGCTCGGTCGCGATCCCCACCTCGATCATCACCACCTTTTCGATCATGCGGTATCTGGACTACACGCTGAACTCGATGACGCTGCTGGCGCTGACGCTGGCCGTCGGCATCGTCATCGACGACGCCATCATCGTGCTGGAGAACATTTACCGCTATCTGGAAAGTTTCCCGGGCATCGACCCGAAAAAGGCCGCCATCGACGCCACGAAGGAGATCTCGCTGGCGGTGCTCGCCACGACGCTGTCGCTGGTCATCATCTTCGTGCCCATCGCCTTCGTCAGCGGCTACGCCAAGCGCTACCTGAACCAGTTCGGCTGGACGATGTCGTTCTCGATCCTCGTCTCGATGCTCGTCGCCTTCACGCTGACGCCCACGCTCAGCGCGCGCGTGCTGAAGCTGAAGCGGAAGAAACACGGGGAGGCGCCGCACGGCCACAAGGAGCAGCCCTGGGAGCGCTTTTACATGCGGATTCTCTCCTGGTCGCTCGACCACCGCCTGGTGATCGCCGCCCTGTGCGTGGCCACGTTCGGCTCCACGTTCATCCTCGGCCGCTTCATCGGGCGCGACTGGATGCCCCAGGAGGACCAAAGCGAGCTGGGCATCTCGATGGAGATGCCCGAGGGCTCGTCGCTGGCCGCAACGGAAAAGGTGGCGCTGGAGATCGCGTCAAAGGTGGAAAAGGTGCCGGGCGTGGTGACGGTGGTGCCCGCCAGCGCGGGCTTCATCGACCGCGTCACCATGGCCCGCATGACCGTGCTGCTCGTGCCGCCCAACCAGCGCGGGCCTCTCAACGAGACGGCGCAGCAGATCCGCGCCATCCTGCGCGAGTACTCGTATGCCCGCCCTGCCGTGACGTTCCCGAACGTGCTCGGCGGGCGCGACACGTTCGCTCCCATCCGCGCCTCGCTGATGGGGCCGGACTTCAATCAGCTGGTGCCGCTGTCCCGCGACCTGCTGGAGCGCCTGCTCAAGCAGCCGGAGCTGGCCGACATGCGCGCCAACCTGAACTTCAGCAACCCCGAGTTGCAGGTGCAGATCGACCGGCAGCTGGCCAGCGACCTCGGCGTCCGCGTCAGCGACGTCGCCAGCGCCGTCCGCCTGCTGATGTCCGGCGAGGACGAGATCAGCACCTACAAGGAACTGGGCGAGCAGTACCCGGTGACCATCCGCCTGATGCCCGGCCAGCGCGACGACCCGGAGGTGCTCAGCCGCCTGCTGGTGCCCTCGGCGAAGCTCGGCCTGATCCGGCTGGACTCGATCGCGCGCCTGGAGCGCGGCGTCGGCCCTTCGCGCATCGACCGCGTCGGCCGCCAGTACGCCATCTCGTTTTATGGAAACCCGGCCCCGGGCTACACGCTGGGCGAAGCCGCCGCGGCGGTGAACCGCGTTGTCGACGACATGGACTTGCCCGTGGGCGTGCGCCTGGCGTTCTCCGGACAGGTGAAGATCCTCGAAGAGACGACCGCCAACATGGTGCTGGCCATCGGGCTGGCGTCGATCTTCATGTACATGGTTCTGGCCGCCCAGTTTGAAAGCCTCGTCCACCCGTTCATCATCCTGTTGACGCTGCCGCTGTCGGTGCCGTTCGCCCTCATCAGCCTGATCGCCACCGGGCGGTCGCTGAACCTCTTCAGCGCCCTGGGCATTCTGCTGCTGCTGGGCATCGTGAAGAAGAACGGAATCCTTCAGGTGGACTACATGAACCGGCTGCTGGGGGCCGGCAAGCCGCTGCGGGAGGCGATTCTCGAGGCCAACCGCGTGCGCCTGCGGCCGATCCTGATGACGACGTTTTCGATCGTCGCGGGCCTGATTCCCACGGCGGTGGCGATCGGCACCGGGGCGGCGACACGCTCGGCCATTGCGGTCACTATCATCGGCGGCCAGCTGCTTTGCCTGTTGCTGACGCTGCTTGTCGTGCCGGTTTCCTATTCCTACGTAGAGGACGCAAGAGCGTGGCTGGCGCGGCGGCGCGCGGCCGCCGCCATCGCCCCCGCGGCAGGGGATTGATCTTTCCCGCCGGGCGTGATTAGCTGGAAACAGATGGCGAAAAAGACGAAACAGCCCGCAGGCCGCCGCGCCAGGCCACAGGCGGAACCGCCGCCGCGCCAGGAACGCAAGCGAAAGGGGTGCGTCGTCTGCGGCGCGGAAGTCGCGCCGTTTTCTTCGGAAAACCTCTGCTGGGTTTGCCGGCGGCTGAAGATCAGCGCCTGGCGCGAGATCGACACCCAGGCGATGATGCAGGAATAGCTCCTGCCCTCTCCTCCCCGCCTCTTTTGAGAAAATAGCCACCGGGAAAGGACGCGCCTGCCAGGCAGGCGCGCACGAACTCGCAATGAAGCTGGCCACATTTCTCAGCCCAGCCGGAGCCGCTCTCCCCGGCCTGGTCCGGGACGGAAGGATTTGCAGCCTCCAGCCGGCGGGCTTTTCCTCCGTGCTCGAGATCATCGCTTCGGCCCCTGCGTCGCTCGACCGGATCCGCCGTTATCTGGAAACATCGCCGGATCCCGGGATTCCGCTGGATGAGGCGGTCCTGCTGGCGCCGCTGCCGCGGCCGCCCAAAATCCTCTGCGCCGGGCTGAATTACCGGGACCACGCCGCCGAGGCCAAAATGGAAATTCCTCAGGTTCCGACGATTTTCAGCAAATATCACAACACGATTATCGGCCCCGGCGCCCCGATCATCCTGCCGAAAAACTCGAAAAAGCCGGATTACGAGGCGGAATTCGCCTTTGTGATCGGCCGCGGCGGCCGGCATATTCCGGCGGAAAACTGGCGCGGGCACGTCTTCGGCTATCTCTGCTTCAACGACGTCAGCGCCCGGGACTACCAGCTCGCCACCTCCCAGTGGCTCATGGGCAAGACCTTCGACAGCTTCGCGCCCACCGGCCCGTGGATCACCACGGCGGACGAAATCGCCGACCCGCACGCGCTCGACATCGAGCTCTTTCTGAACGGCGAGCGGATGCAGGCCTCCAACACGCGCGAGCTCATCTTCAAGATCGGCGACCTGATCGCCTTCATCTCCGGCGTGCTGACGCTCGAGCCCGGCGACATCGTCGCCACGGGGACGCCCGCCGGCGTGGGCTTTTCGAAGAAGCCTCCCCGCTGGCTGCGGCCCGGGGATGAAGTGGTGGTCCGCATCGAGGGGCTGGGCGAGCTGCGCAATCCGGTGGTGGCCGAAGCGTGAACCGGTTCTCCCGCCGCACACCCGGGTCTCTCCGGCCGAACGCCCTCGCCCGCCGCGCCGCGGAACTGGCCGCTGCGGGCGCGCCTGTGATCGACCTGACGCTCTCCAACCCGACGGCCGCGGGCATCGCCTATCCGCAGGAAGAGATTCTTGCCGCGCTCCCCGATCCGCGCTGCCTGCGCTACGAGCCTTGCCCGCAGGGCCTGGCCGCCACGCGCGAGGCCATCGCCGAATGGCATCTGCGGCACGGCGCGCGCCTGGAGCCGTCGCATCTGGTTCTCGCCTCGAGCACCAGCGAAGCCTACTCCTGGCTGTTCAAGCTGCTCTGCGATCCCGGCGAGGCGGTGATGACGCCGCGGCCCTCCTACCCGCTGTTCGAATGCCTGGCGGAACTGGAATCGGTCCGCGCGGTGCAATACCCGCTGGCCGAAGACTGGGGCTGGAGGCTGGATGTGGCCTCGCTGAAAGCCAGTCTCGACCCGGCCGCGCGCGCCATCGTCGTGGTCAACCCCAACAACCCGACGGGCACATACCTCCAGGCGGAGGAGTGGCTGCGGCTCCAGGAGCTGGCTGCGATGCGCGGCCTGGCCGTGATCGTGGACGAGGTCTTTTTCGATTACGCCTGGCGCGAGACCGCGCCGCGCATCTCCTCGCTCGCGCCCCCGCACCTGGCTTTGACCTTCACGCTGAGCGGGTTGTCGAAGACCGCCGGCTTGCCGCAGATGAAGCTCGGCTGGATCCATGTGGCCGGGCCGGAGCCGCTGCGGCGGGAAGCGCTTGAGCGGCTCGAATGGATCGCCGACGCCTATCTGCCGGCGGCGGCGCCCGTGCAGCTGGCGGCCGCGCGGTGGCTGGAGCTGGCGCCGCTGGTGCAGGACAGGATCCTCGCGCGCGTGCTTGCCAACCGGGACGCGTTGCGGGCCTGCGTGGCGCAGGCGCCGGCCTGGCGGCTCCACGAGCCGCAGGGCGGCTGGAGCGCGCTCATCGAGGCGCCGCGCATCCATTCCGAAGAGGAGTGGGCGCTGCGCTTCCTCGAAGAAGCCCGCGTGCTGGCGCACCCGGGCTACTTCTACGACTTCGGGCGGGAGGCTTTCTTCGCCTTCAGCCTGCTGCCGGCGCCGGAGCTGTTCCGGGAGGCGATGCGGGCTCTGTCACAGATATTCAGATCGATTTGACTGGAATTGGCGGGAATCGATAGACTTTTTTCAGGCAACCGCCATGTCCACACAAGCCCGTCCCGCCTCCCCGGCGTCCTCGAAAACGCGCACGCTGCTGTTGCTGGGCCCCCCGGGCTGCGGCAAGGGCACGCAGGCCGAGCGCCTGGCGAAGCACTTCGGGATCCCCGCCATCTCCACGGGCGACATGATTCGCGGCGAGATCAAGGCCGGAACCGAGCTTGGCAGGATCGCGGCCGGCGTCACCATCACCGGCGGCCTGCTCGGCGACGACCTGGTGAACCGGATCGTCCGCAGCCGCCTGAGCCGGGACGACTGCCGCAACGGCTTCCTGCTGGACGGCTACCCGCGGACCATTCCGCAGGCGGAGTTCCTGGCGTCGCTGCTCAAGGAGCTGGGGATGCCCGATCCGGCGGTGTTGCACATCGACGTGCCCGACGAGCTGCTCATCGAGCGGACCTGCAACCGCCGCTATTGCCCGCAATGCGGGGCGATCTACAATCTCGGCACCCGCCCGCCCCGGCAGCCCGGCCGGTGCGACGCCTGCGGTGCGGAACTGAAGCAGCGGGACGACGACTGCGAGGACACGGTTCGCAACCGTCTGGCCGCCTATCAGCGCAGCACGGCCCCGCTGATCCGCCATTACTCGAACGGGAATTACATCCGCATCGACGGCTCTGGCACGCCGGACGAGGTTTTCCAGGCGATCGTCGCCGCCCTTTCCTGAGCCGGGCCCCGTGAGACCCCCGGGGAACTTCAGGCGCTGACGCCCGCATCCGCCCTTTTTCTCTGCGGTGACGCACGGCGCAAGGGCAGTTGCCGCGGGCGTCCGTCGCGTGCCATCCCCCCATTTGCGGGGGGCGCCTTCCCCGCAAAGAATCCCCCGCAGACCCGCATCCGGAGTCTGGGTTTGCATGGGGCATTCCGGGCATAAGAGAAGAGTGCCCCGGCGGGCGCTCAGTCCTGCCGCCAGCCAAGGGCTGGAGGAGGCCAAAGCCCCGGGGAACGTGGAGTTTGTGGCTGCGCCAGGAGGTCCGAACGATGCCCGCAGGACGCCCGAGATCCGATCGCCAGCTGGCTCGCTGCCGGGAAGCGGGGCTGAGCTGCCGGGAGTGCGTCGCGGCGGCGGCGGGCAACCTGGCGCTGATCAGCACGGACCTTAACAGCTCGCTCGTTCGCCAGCTGTTCTTCCTCATGTATCCAGAAACCGCTTGCGCCCCGATGGCCTCCGAGTTTGTCCAAATCCTGCATGGACAGGCGGAAACGCGGGTTGGCGCGCCCGGCGCGCGCCCGGCCGGAGAGCCGCCGGCGCGGTGGTGCGCCGCGGTGGCTTGAAACGATTTCGCGGCCGCCGCGCGGCAGGCATCTGGAACGTTTCAAGCCCCCGGGACACAGGGATCCGGGAGCGTCAGATTTCTCTTGAAATCACATTCGACCAGTAATATAATCCCCCTATCCGCAGATCCGCCCGGTGCCGGGCGGCCCGCCTGCGGCGAAAAAACCGAAAGGGGTATCGCGAATGAGACCAAACGGGAGTTGGCTGCGCCGCATGCTGGGCGCGGCGATCCTGATCACGTTAGCGGCGGGTCTCTCATTCGCCCAGCAGATCTCCGGGTCCATCACGGGCGTGGTCAAGGACACGCAGGATGCGGTGATCACGGGCGCGCGAGTGACTCTGACCGACCAGGCGACGGGCGCGACCCGCTCCACGACGAGCGGCGCCGACGGCGCATTTGTGTTCACCCCGGTCCTGCCGGGAACCTACACAATCACAATCGAAGCCCCCGGCTTCAAGAAATACGAACAGAAAGACGTCAAGGTGTTCGCCAGCGACCGCGTGACGCTGGGAGACCTGGTGCTCAACGTAGGCGCGCTGACCGAAACGATTACGGTGGAGGCCAGCGCCGTGCAGGTGAGCACCCAGGGCGCGGAAAAGGCGGGCATTCTGACCTCCCGCCAGGTGCTTGACCTGGCGATGACAGGCCGCAATTTCCTGGACTTGGCCCGCACCATTCCCGGGGTTGTGTACACGGGCGGCCTCGGCGGCATCTGGTCGAACGGCAACCGCGGCAACCAGAACAACCTCTTGCTGGACGGCGTCACCAACGTCGACACCGGCTCCAACGGCGGCGTGCTGGC
>Ga0272448_1000941_pt1 | contig 41464 bp, 26 predicted proteins | sample YNPCB0191_FD_202220 | JGI IMG/M metagenome (GOLD analysis project Ga0272448, IMG submission 202220) | Hot spring sediment microbial communities from Yellowstone National Park, WY, United States - YNP-CB-019-1 | ecosystem: Environmental > Aquatic > Thermal springs > Hot (42-90C) > Sediment...
TCCGGCTGGAACAGTCGGGGAGCAGTTTCTGCTTGACATGGCCAGAAAAGTGGAGATGATAAAAGGTTAGTCGTGGCCGTAGGAGTTGGGTTGCAAGAGGGAACTGCGTTTGTGTGTTTTTCCCCTGTTTTTCGAAGGAGCCAAGCAATGTTGCAGCGAAGGTTTTGGTTGGGTGGGTTGGTTTTGGGGCTGAGCGGGGTTTTGGCCGCCAGCGGGGCGGTTCGGGCGGCCGACGAGGCCAAACCGAGCGCCGAACCGGCATGGAAACCGCTGATGGACGGCAAGACGTTGGCCGGTTGGCATCCGGTGGGCATGGGCAAATGGACGGTCGAGGACGGCGCCTTTGTGGGCCGGGCCAACAACGAAAAACTGTATGGACTTTTGTTCAGCGATCCAACATACAAAAATTTCGTCGTCCGCTTCAAGTTCCAATGCACCACCGGCGACAGCGGCTTTTATATCCGCACCATCTTCAAAGAGCCGGATCAGGCCCATGGCTTGCAGGTGCAGGTCGGTCCTGCCGGCAGTGGCTGCGGCGGAATCTATGAAAGCTACGGCCGGGGCTGGCTCTCCAAACCCCCCGTCGAACTGGAGAAAAAACTCCTCAAAACCGACGATTGGAACCTCATGCAGATCGAGGCCATCGGGCCGAAGATCGTCGTTACCCTCAACGGCGTGAAAACCGCGGAACTGGTGGATGAAAAAGGTCGCCCTGAAGGCCATTTCGCTCTGCAGATGCACGCCGGCTGCGTCATGGAAGTCCGCTTCAAGGATATTGAAATCCAAGAAAAGTAAAGAAAAGAAAAAATAACCCTTTAGCCGAATGGAGCAATTTGCTTCTCCCGCCAAGGGAGAGGCGGAGAGTCTGGGTTCCTGCTTGCGCAGGAATGACACACCGGGCCTCTCGACGGCCAAAGGAGAGAGGGTGGGTATTTTTCTCCCCTCCGCGGTCTTCATCCCTCTTGCCTTTGCAGGAGAGGGAATGCTTCGCCGTCTTACCGAAAGGGGCCTGCCAGTTGCGCGGGCGCCGGCGTATTGGAGATTGTTCCTAGGCACACCAAGTGTATTCTTTTGTTCCCGTAGGAGACCGAGGTTTCAGGGGGCAGGCTGATGGCGGGCGAAGCGTTTGTCTTTTTGCCCCCACAGAAAAGCCAATCGGCCGGCCAAATACGCCCCGAGGGTTTGCAGACTCAGCACACAACCAAACCAACTTGCCGCCCAAGGGCGAATTTGTCCTAAACTGCCAGGCAATAGTTTGGCGTCCGAAGCGACCAAGGTCAATGCGGTTGTCAGAGCACTGAGGGTGGCCCCGGCAGCAAACACCCCCATCACAATCCATATCGCCGTTCTGTGCACCGTCAGCCTCATCCAGACCACATAAGCCAGTTGGCACAACCCTACCAACACCACTGTTCGCGCCCAACCTGGCGCTAGGCTGAGCAGGAGGTGCCGGAAGGCGGGCCCTATACTAAACAAAACGATCAAACTCAACCACAAGGCCAACCATCGGACTTCGCTTTGCCGCAGAGAATCCTGGTCCACGGGCGCGGGGCTGCGCCACTTCGCCGTTTTTCCCCGACCCATCCAAGCCGGTGGGGGGACGTGGGGGTTGGGAGGGAGAGAATTTTTGGGGCTGGCAGCTCGGCCTGTGGGAACTTTATCTCTCCCCCAGCCGCCATCGCCGGCTAAAGGGAGCGGCTCTTCTGGGTTTTCCCCATCCAGAGTCGGCTGCGGGATCGGAACTCCGCTGAGCTTGGGAGCCTCTCCGAAGGCATCCCCCCTGGCCTGGTCTGACGCCTGGGCAATCATCGGCTGCTGGATCGGCGGAATCTGTTGTGTCGGCTCTTTGTGCGTCTGGTCTTCCAAGATAGGGGCCGAAAAATCCGTGGGCAAACCCTCTTGCTTGGCCGACTCGCCCGATCCTTGGATGATCTCCTCCAAAACGCTTCCCCAAAGCACATTTTCCGGAGGCAGTTGGAGACACTCCTCGGCAAGGAAAAAATCTTCTAAACAACCCGATTCTCCCATATTCTGCTGGCGGAGCTCCGGCGGCTCTTCCCTCTGCTCCAAAGACACCAACTCCACCAACGGAAAAATCGCATCGGCCATGCCGGGGCTTTCCGCGGAAGCCCCCCGACTCGGAACTCCATCCCCCTCGGGCCTCCCCAGAACACCCCAAGATGAACCCGTGTTTCCAGCACCTTCCGACGCCTCCGGCAAGGGGGGATTCCTGGGACTGACTAAGAGCCTATCCCAAAATGCCGTCCCCCTGTCCGATCCCTCTCTGCAAGTAGGTTTCCGGGGGCAGGATAAATCGAACCCACCTTGCGCCAAGCCCGATTTTGGGATAGGCTCTAAAGATTCCTCTCTAGCGACTGGTTCTAAAAGGGGAACCGGCGGCAGCGGGGCCGACTGCGTCGAAACATCGGCTGGTAAATCCCAACCTCCCGGCTTCTCCGATAGGGCCGAGGAACCAGTCGGACGATCCAGCCCAGAAACGTGGCTCATCGCCGAGATCCCCAAATCCACCAGGGGCACAATCACCCGCTGGCCGCAGGCCGGGCAATGCACCAGCTTCCCCTGCTGACTTTCCGGCGCATGCAGCCGATGGCCAATAGGACAATAAAACCGAATCGCCATAACCGGCCTCAACCACTCCGCTTGCCGTGGGGAAACGCCCCATGCGCCCCAATGGCTGGGCTTGTGGGAGTTTCTCTGGTTTCGGGCCATCCTTGGCAATGGATGCGGAAGATTTTCCTTCCCCACCCGTCGGCCCGCCCAACGGTACAGGGCTGCCACTGCTTGGCGGTCGATCGGGAGTAACATTTTAGCCGAATGAGAAAACCCTTGGAGGGACCTGCTTCGGATGTCCGATCCTTTGGAGGTATCTGCTTTGGATCACCGCTTTTGGGGGCCTGCCAAGCAGGTCCCTCCATTCGGCTAAAATGTTACGATCTGGAAAATTTTCCTTACAAGTCGTAGAGGGTTTCGTCCACTTCGGGCGGGAGCATTCTGCGGACCCACCCCCGCAGAGAACCCTGAGTTTTCTTTTCCGATCTGTTTTTTTCGGCGCTACTAGCTTCCCAGGGAGGTTCCAGTTGGTCCAATTCTTCGCCGAGGTCTTCTTCGATCTTGTCGGGGTCTTCGCCGGATTCCAGTCGGCGGATGGCCTCGGCCATGGGGCCTTGAATGGGCAAACCAGCCGCCTCGCAAACTTTTTTCATCATCCGGCCCATTTGCCGGGGATCGTCTTCGTCCAGATTGTCGGCATCGGCGGCCAAGTCCTCCATGACCCGCTCGAACTTCTCCTCGTCAAAGCCGGGCGGCAAATCGTCCCCCTCCGAATCGAAATCGTCCGAAGCACTTGGGGTTTCTGCCGATCTTGCCCGGACGCTGCCAATGGCAAACCGAGACATACACCGCTGCAATTTTGGCTGGCCACAGCGCGGGCAATCCGGCTGTTTGGTCGTGTTGATCGTGCGGGAAAAGAAGTTATAAATCCGATGGCACCGAGAACAGTAAAACTCGTAAATCGGCATGGAACCCCTCCTTGGCTTACCGAGAAAACCGTCTCCGCAATGTCTCTTCTACCCGGCGCAGAAACCGGGCCTGCCAAAGCCCATACATCCCTACCGGTTCACCCGCTTCGACAGGGGGGACAGGGGGATTGGTCAAGCCATGTTCCGATGCCCCCCATTAGTCCATTGTAATTGAGAAAATCCCCCCGGCAAGCGGAATCCTACCCTCTCCCTCAGCAAACCGACGGTATCCAAGGACCAAATTTCTGAAAACCGCCGACCGGGGCAGAGCAAGCAAAAAACTACCTCTTTATGCTTCCTCCAGCGGAGGAACTTATTCGTTTGAGTGTATCTACCCGGCCAAGCCCCCACAACTTGTAGGGGGTAAGAATCGGCTCAACCCCAACAGATGGTGGTAATGACTTCCGGTAGATACAGTCAAGTTAGGCTTCGTACAGCGGGAGGAACTTGGCTTCCAAGTGCCGCAAAAGCGGTTCGGGCGAAAGAGGCCGACCCGTAATCTGCACCATCAGTTCCCCGGCCAAATAGCGCTGGCCTTGTTGGTGGATTTTTGTTCGGAGCCATTCTCGCAGCGGCCGAAACTCTCCCCGGGCAATCGCCGCCTGCAGATCGCCCAATTCTGCTTCGGCCTGAGCGAACAATTGGGCCGCATACAGATTGCCCAACGCATACGTGGGGAAATAACCCACCAGACCGGCTGACCAATGAATATCCTGAAGCACGCCCTGAGCGTCGTCCGGCGGCTCCAGGCCCAGGTACTGGCGATATTTTTCGTTCCAGGCGGCCGGGGCATCCGCCGGCTGTAGATCGCCTTCCAACAGGGCCTGTTCCAGCTCAAACCGGATGAGAATATGCAGGTTATAGGTGGCCTCGTCGGCTTCCACCCGGATGAGCGAAGGTCGGACTTCGTTCACCGCAAAGTAAAACGCCTCTGGTCGAACATCTTGAAGGGCCTGGGGGAAATACTGCTGCGCCTTGGGGAAGAGGTGTTGCCAGAAGGCCCAACTCCGACCGACCAGATTTTCCCACAACCGAGATTGCGACTCATGAATGCCTAAAGAGACCGGTTCGCCCAAGGGGAGGCCGTACTGGTCTTCTGGCAAACCCTGGTCGTACAGGCCGTGGCCCGCTTCATGCAAAATCCCGAAAAACGCCTCTGGGAAGCTATGCTCGTTATAGCGGGTGGTGATCCGACAATCCCGGGGGCCCAGACCCGAACAAAACGGATGGGCCGTTACATCCAGCCGACCGGCCGTGAAATCAAACCCGATGGCAGCAGCCACCTCCCGGCCAAACGTCTCCTGGGCATCCCGGGGATAATACCGGCGGAGCAAGGAGCTGTCGGGTTTGCGGGGGCTGCCGACAATCCGTTCGACCAGCGGCACAAGCCGATCGCGAAGTTCGCTTAAAACCCGGGCGACCTCGGCGGTGCGGGTATCTGGTTCAAAGTCGTCCAGGAGGGCGTCGTATCGACACTCCGGATATCCGAGGGCCTCGGCCTGCTGCCGTTTCAGGTGGAAGGTCTTTTCCAGCCAAGGGAAAAAGGACTTCCAATCGTTCTGCCGACGGGCTTCCTGCCAGACGTGCTGGGCCAAGGAGGCAGTCTGGGCCAATTCTTCCACCAGTTTTTGCGGCAGTTTGACATCTTTGTCGTATTGGCGTTTGAGCCGACGGAGGGTGATGGCCTGCTCGGATTGGGGGTCGGCCATCAGGGGGCTGTCGGCCAGGCGGGCCAATAGATCCCCCCATTGGGGGTCGGTACGCTGACGGTGGACCAGACCGGCCAGGAAACGAATCTGCTCGGCCCGGTACGCAGCTCCTTGGGGCGGCATCATGGTCCGTTCGTCCCAACCCAGCAGGGCCCCAATCGAGGCAAGGAGGGCCGTCTGCCGAGCATGAGCACACACCTGCTCATACAACGCTTGCCAATTTTCGCTGTTCATACGCCGCTGGGCCTCGACACAAACACACGGAGCGTGAAACTCACCAACACGGGATCAAGCAGACAAAATAAGAGCGGCCTTGGGCCGCTCTGAGAAGTTCCATCTAATGGAATTTTTTCTGCCAAAAGGCTGTACCTAATGGGGTTTATTCGCCCACAAACGGGAGCAGAGCCATAATACGTGCCCTTTTGATGGCCCGGCTGATGGCATGTTGACTGGCCGCCGAACAACCCGTCTTCCGTCGGCCAATGATCTTGCCCTGCCGATTGATAAACTTCTTCAGCAGATCGACATCCTTGTAATCGACAAACAACGGCCGAGGCCGAACCCCATGGACACACAGAGGGTCCCGCTTTTTGGCCCGAGCCTTAGCCCGTGCCCGTTTCCGAGCCGTCTTACTTATTTTGGGAACCGGGGGTTTCGTCATACCCGACTCTAGCCTCCTTTGAACATAGACCCATTCTTGCAGTTCACTCGCTCTTGTTGAATCTCACCAGCTCAATCCCAAACCAACTCTATGGCCTCCCTTTTAGCTTTTAGGGAGAAAAAAGTGGAGTTTTTCGCTTTCCCCCGGAACAATACCCCTCCCTACCGGGAAGGAACCTGTCGGCATGCCCCAATGAGGGGAAAAAGTAACATTTTAGCCGAATGGAGGGGCACGCTGGTCGTGCCCGTCCAGCGGCGCTCCAAGGCAGGTCCCTCGGGGCATCGGACCTGACAAGCAGGTCCCTCCAAAGATATCTTCATTCGGCTAAAATGTTACGAAAAAAATAAGTCTATCCCAAAACTTCTTGTCTGCCAAGAGGTGGAAATCGAAGATTTTTGGGAATATCCCTTTTCGGGCAATAGGGAGCTGACTTATCCTCAGTTTTTTCGCGGGGCGGGAAAAGGGGCGGTCCCTCCGAACTGCTTTTGTAGTATCAACTTAGGTATGTTTATGTCCAACTGAACCCCCACGCAAGGAGGGGAGCCGCCATGAACAGGAGGGAAGCCATCCTATAAATTACCCGTCTATGTGAGGGATGAGAAAACCCCAGACCAAAACCCCAAAACCCCGGCGGATTGGGCGGCCGTGGCCGTCCGGATGGGCCGGGTCAGTCTGGCGGAACTTGGCCGACTGCTGGCCGGTGATGGGGAGCAGCAACAATCCCCCTGGGGCCTGCGGCCTGTTTTTCATTGGCCCAAAGAGGATTGGCCGATTGCAACGGACGTCCGCCCAAGGACTTACGGCTTTACTGGAAGCCCTTCTCCTAGAGGCCGAAAACTGCGGACAAGTCAGGGCAGTTGCCTCTTGGCGAGAACTCCTAGAATCTCCAGGATCAGCGAGTCGGGTACCACTTTAGCCGACTGGAGGAGAGCGATGTGTCATTCCTGCGTAAGCAGGAATCCAGACTCCTTGTGCCTACCTTGACTGTATCTACCGGAAGTCATTACCACCATCTGTTGGGTTGGAGCCGATTCTTACCCCCTACAAGTTGTGGGGGCTTGGCCGGGTAGATACAGTCAAACTACTCCTGTGTTTCTGCTGGGCAAGCGGGAACTCTGGAATACTTTCTGGACTGCCGCTTTCGCGGCAGTGACACCTTCCGGCCCGGCTTCGCTTCGCTCTCAGACGGCCTCTGGACGGCCAGGGGAGAGGCGAGTTGCTTCCTTCAGCTAACGTGTTACCGAGTCTGTTTTTGCCAGATCCGCCTTTCCGGCAGAATCATCCCTGGCTATCGTGTTTCAGAATGCTCGGCGGTGCCGGGGTGCTGCTGGCTGTTTCTAAGCTGTCCAGCGTCGAAGAATCTTGTCCACTGGGCAGCTCCGAGGGCGGCGCCGGAGGACGCTTTTCATAGCCTAGTTTCCGAAGCACTTCGAGGATTTCACTACAGGTAGGAAACATGCGACCGCTGCTCCGTTTATATTCATCTAACGCCCGCATGAATTCAATTTCTTCTAAAGTATAATCTCGTTCACATGTCGTCGGATCGATCTGACGCCGGCGGGGGACCTTCGCCCGACGCTCCAGTTTCCGCCGTTCCACTAGGACCGGTTCATTTCGGCTGCGGCGGTCCTGCCCACTCCGGCGTTCTCCTCCCTTGCGCCGCTCCATGACAATCACACACTTCCCCGCCTCATCTCCAGAACGAGATAATCCCTGGGAACCGCCGTTCCTCTGGAGGAGCGACTTTTTGCTATCCAAAATTGCTAAATTCGCTTTCTTTTTTTCCTTCGCCATCTTATTGCGGACTCCCTAGAAAACGTTCTCTTACCCGTAAGTTTCCCTATCAACGGCTTATGCATGATCAGAATCGGATGGAGCGCCTGGAAAAATTGATGGGTTAGGCAAAATGGATGATTTTGGCAATTGGCAGGGAATTGGCAAAATTCTCCTAAAAAACAATTCGTCCGATTGTAGCGAATATTCCGGTTTCCTGCCCCAACAAAATGCCCCCTTCCCCAATCCCTTCGCCCTCTTTTTTCTTGGGATAGTATCCATCTGTTCCATGGATTCTTTGGCACCCCCACATTTCCATAACTTGACTGTATCTACCGGAAGTAATTACCACAATCTGTTGGGTTTGAGCCGATTCTTACCCCCTACAAGTTGTAGGGGCTTGGCCGGGTAGATACAGTCAAAATAAAGGTCCCCCTGAGTACGACAGCGCTAAGGTGCGAGGAAACCACCATACGTTGACCTGAGCGGAGCGACAGCAGCCCAACCGGGTCATAGAAAAATGCCAACTTGGCGCTGTCGTAGTAGTTATCCAAACGTCCCTAGTTTGCCGGTTCCAGAAGATTGTCGCTCCGGATCGAGGCGAATCCAGGATGCTCGCTCTATGGGCAGCGGCCGCCGAGACTGTCACTACACTCCACGACCGAAGACCCTGGAGGGACTAAACCTCCAGGGCGCCACCTTAGGAAGCAACATCGGAAGCCGAGCATCTACTGGCCAGAAGGGATCGCCTCCTTAAAAGAAGAAAAAGGAGTCGATCCCTCAGTCCGTAATCCCGTGAAACGGAGCAACGGGAAAGATGCCCCCGCAGGAATCCCTTGGGAAGAGAAAAACTCGGGAAGAGACTGTCCGGTGGAATCCTTTATTCATGCCCTTCGATCCGGGAACGGATTTCGGCACAGATTTCCCGTAATTCCCGAATCGAAACATCCTCCAACCGTTTGCCTTCCCGATTGAGGTGTTCGTTGATTTTGATGGCGGTCTCTTGCATCAAGCCGTGGGTTTCTTCAGACCCGCCCACCAAAAAGAAGTTTTTCCCGCGGGTGATGCGCGTCTGTCCATCTTGGGCGTCGAATCCTACTCCCAAAAGAGCTGCGGAGCGTTCAGGTGGATCTGCAGGTTTCACCGAGGTGCTACTTTCGCTGAAGAAGCCGTCGCAACATTTCCGCCGCCGCCGTCCGACTATCCGGAGCGACGTTGGAAGGAGGCGTAAATTTACCAGGAATCTTAGGCTGCTGTTGGGGAGGTTCCTCCCGTGGACTCCGCTCCGGCGGAGAAGCCTCTTGAGTCATCTGAGCGGCGAATGTCTCCGTATCTCGCTCCTCCTCTTGAGCATCGGATTGTAGAAGCCATTCCACCAGTTCGGTTTCGTCTTCCTTCTTGCTGGCTCCCTGAACCACTCGGGTAGCCGCCTCTTCGATGTTTTTCACTTTCGGCTTTTTTTTGCCCCCCAATTCGATCCCAAACCGCACCTCAAATTCCAACGGTCCTACCAAAAGCCGATCCCCGGTCTTCAACTCCTTTCGACCGTTAATCTGTTGCCCATTGACCCACGTGCCGTTTCGACTTCCACAATCTTGCACCCAAACTTGGCCCCCTTCTTGAATAATCTCACAATGCCGCCGACTCACCTGGTCGCTATGAGGTCGAAGATGGCAATCCTCCCCCCGACCGATCCGAAACACCGGCGGCCCGACAGGAATTTCTTTCCCAGCCAATGTGCCGGTCTTGAGGATCAATTTCACTTCCATCTCTGCGCCTCCATCCGCGGCTACGCCCTCTGCCCCGGGCGGCTTCGAAGCGGACCTATCCCTCGACCTACCCGCTTTGGATCATACCAAGAAGTCCTCCTAAAGTCAAAATAGGACCACGAGGAAACGCAAACTTTTCCTCAATCCGCATCCTTCTTCCTGTTTGTCAGAAAGATACTCCTTAACTCATATCGTTTCCGCTGCCTTGGGAAGGATAAAAATCCCCTCCGATCTGGGAAGAAAAGCTTGCGCACCCCCCCTGGATGCATATTGAATCCGTTCTAAATGGGTATCAAAAGACCAATACGGACTCCTTTCCGTTCTCAGAAACCGCAAGGAAACCTATGAAAGACTCCTCAGGGATGAGTCTCCTCTACTCCGGTTTTCCAAGGACCTGTTGACCTCTTGGGGACCTTGGGAAAAAATGGAGTCTTGGCTGGCTTGATCCTGGTGTCATCAAGAATCCCAGTGTCATCAAGCGCCCGTAGCTCAACGGATAGAGCAGCGGATTTCTAATCCGCCGGTTGGGGGTTCGAGTCCCTCCGGGCGTGTTGGGGGCTGGAAAGGCACCTCAGAGGCGGTCCCGAAATGGGTAGCCCAGAGGCGGCCCCGAACCGTTTCCAAACCGTTCTGATTAACTTGACTGTATCTACATCTACCGGAAGTAATTACCACCATCTGTTGGGTTGGAGCCGATTCTTACCCCCTACAAGTTGGGGGGGCTTGGCCGGGTAGATACAGTCAAATTAGGCGGCTTTCTCTGTGCGGACGCTTGGGGGCTAGAGAGGCGGGAGGGGGTCTTTCTTTAGTCGGCTGGTGGGTTTCCAAGGGCAGGAAAACGTTGGGGCGAGGGGAAAGAGGGGCTTCTGTTGTCTATTTTTTGTGCACACTTTGCTTATCTAATGGGCTTTCTTTCTGCGTCCTCCAGGGGTTCGCAAAAATTCGTCATCTTAATTCTTTTCGAGATAAGAAGTTAAAGAAATGGAGATTCATTTCCTAAAAAAGGCATGATATTTGCTAATTTGCTGGAAATGTCCAAAGAAGAAGCACAAACAGAAGTGTTTTTTAGAGCGTTTCTCAAGAAGTCATTGGAAGAAATAGAACCGCAGAAAGGAGGGAGTACCATTTTAGTTTGACTGTATCCGCCGGAACCCATGGCCACCATCTGTGGAGTCCGAGCGATTTTAAGCCCCTACAAGTCGTAGGGTTCTGGCCGGGTGGATACAATCAAAGTGGCCGAATGCAGGAGTCTATGTGTCACTGCCTGCGCAAGGAGCAGTCCAGTGTTTTTGTACTTTCCCCGCACCCGGCCTGCTGTGCAGGCCGGTCTCTCGACAGCCAGGGGAGAGGCGGAGAGTCTGGGTTCCTGCTTGCGCAGGAATGACACACTGGGCCTGTTGAGGGCCAGGGGAGAGGCGGGTTGCTTCATTCGGCTCAAGTGTTACCTGGGATGTCCTGTTTCCTGGAATCTACGTTTCACGCCGTTAAGATAGTTTCCTATGTTGAGTCGGCAATCTTTGAAAAAAGGAGATGATAGCGTGACCCCCAAAGAAGTGTTAGCTCTCTGTCGAGAAAAAGAAGTCAAAGCCGTCGATTTGCGGTTCATGGATTTTCCTGGTCTGTGGCAACATTTTACGATTCCGGTCAACAAACTGACCGAAGAAGTGTTTCGGGAGGGGGTGGGCTTTGACGGGTCGAGCATCCGGGGCTGGCAACGGATCAACGAGAGCGATATGCTCGTGCTGCCGGACCCGGACACAGCGACGTTGGACCCGTTCTGTGAACTGAAAACCCTTTCGATGATCTGCAATATCCAGGACCCGATCACGCGGGAAGATTACACTCGGGATCCTCGGAACGTAGCCCGCAAAGCCGCCCATTATTTGCGAAGCACGGGTATTGCCGACACCTGCTATGTAGGGCCAGAGTGCGAGTTTTTCATTTTCGATGACATTCGGTTCGACCAGACGAACCATTACGGTTTTTACTACATTGACAGTGTGGAAGGGCAATGGAACCGAGGGCGAGAGGAAAAGCCGAACCTCGGCTCCAAACTCCGATTCAAAGAAGGCTATTTTCCGGTGCCTCCTTCGGATCAATTGATGGATATTCGCAATGAAATGATGCAGATGATGATCGAATGCGGTATTGAGGTGGAGGCTCAGCATCACGAGGTAGCCACCGGCGGGCAAGCGGAGATTGACATCCGTTTTGACCATTTGGTGGCAGTGGCTGATAAAGTGATGATGTACAAATATATCGTCAAAAACGTGGCCCGCCGCCATAATAAACTGGTTACTTTCATGCCCAAACCCTTGTTTGACGACAACGGGTCTGGGATGCACTGCCATCTGTCTCTTTGGAAAGGCGGGGAAAACCTCTTTTCCGGAAGCCGGTATGCAGGCCTAAGCGAAATGGCCTTGTACGCGGTGGGCGGGCTTTTGAAGCACGCACCGGCTCTGTTGGCTTTTTGTGCCCCTACCACCAACAGCTATAAACGGCTTGTACCCGGCTACGAGGCGCCGGTCAACCTAGCCTACTCGCAGCGGAACCGCTCTGCCGCCATTCGGATTCCCATGTACAGCCCGAATCCGAAGGCCAAACGCCTTGAATTTCGCTGTCCTGATCCGTCCTGCAATCCCTATTTGGCTTTTTCTGCCATGCTGATGGCCATGATCGATGGAATCCAGAATAAGATCCATCCTGGCGAACCGCTCGATAAGGACATCTATGATCTGGCCCCCGAAGAGCTCCAAGGGGTGGCCACGACGCCCGGCTCTTTAGAAGAAGCCCTCCAGGCCCTCCGCCGGGACCATGAATTTCTTTTGCGGGGCGACGTTTTTACCGAAGACGTGATCGACACCTGGATCTGGTACAAAACGGAACGGGAAGTCGATGCGATCCGCATCCGGCCGCATCCGTATGAATTCTGTCTCTACGCCGATATTTGAGCCAAGCAGGTTCCGGCCAGCGGCAAGTCCTTCGGTTGTCTCTGGGGGAATCATGGCCCAGGTGGGGCAAGCATTCCTCGCCGGAGGGCGTCTTGCAGCAGCCGCTGGATCAGTTCCCAAAGTGCCGGCACTTCCTGGGCGAAGGGGCGGTTGCGGTCCAAGACCTGGTCGATGCGGATATGGTGTTCTTGCCAGGCGGCGCCGCCGCTGTGGTAGTTATTCAGGATAGGTTGGAGTCGGTCCAAGGCGGCCACAAAGCGGGCTTCCGGCGTCTGGCAGGCTTCAAACTCTTCCCATAGAGATCGCCACTGTTGGGCCTGATCCGCCGGCAGGAGCCGGAAAAGTCGATCGGCCGCCTGCCGTTCTCGATCCGGTTTGTCAGCGCCTGCCTTGATGTCATATACATAAGTATCTCCTGCATCGATCTCTACCAGATCGTGGACCAGGGCCATCTGCAAGACCCGGCTAAGGTCCAGCGGACCGGGCGCATATTCGGCCAACAGCATACACATCGTCGCCAGATGCCAAGAATGTCCGGCCGCATCCTCCCGCCGGGACCGATCGACCAACCACGTCCGCCGCCCGACCGATTTCAGCTTGTCCAGTTCTACCGCAAAACGGATTTGTTGCTCCAGTCGTTCCCTCTGCATATGTCTGACCTCTGTTCACGCCGCCAAGGGGTTTTCCCATGGAAACTGGGGCCGCTCAGAATGTTAAAATCGCCCGATATGGCCTAACCCTCCCGAGGGCTTTTGTTTTCAGGAAGTTGGAGGAAAAGGGGAGTTCGACCGCTGCCTGGAAATCTTCTGACGTTCCTTAGCCCCCTAGAGGGATTTATTATACCGGAATCGTCCGCCGGCGGGGGCTATACTGGCCTTTCCAAAAGCAAAGCGTAGAATTTCTGAAACACGTTAGCCGAATGAAGCACCCAGCCTCTCCCCCGGCCGTCGAGAGTCCGGCTGAGAGCGGAGCGAAGTCGGGAGAGGCGGGTTGCTTCATTCGGCTAAGAGCCTATCCCAAAATCAGGCGGGTGCAAGCTGGGTTGGATTTATCTGGCCCCTGAAACCTACCTCCATGGGAGGATCGGACAAGGGGACCGCCATTTTGGGATAGGCTCTAACGTGTTACGAATTTCTTAAGACTCTCTTTGGGAGCCTAGGAAATGTTTTGCTCCGATCGGGCGGTTGTGGGAGAAAAATCGTTGCGGGCGGCGGTGATGGAGCGTGGGTTGCCCGAGCTTTGGCGGTGTTACCAGTGCCGAAAGTGCACTAATGGCTGTCCGTTGACGTTCGGCATGGACTGGATGCCGCATCAGGTGGTGCGGGCGGTACAGCTTGGATGGGAGGAGGTGCTCGGTTCCAAGACGATCTGGGTTTGTGCGGCCTGTCAAACCTGTTCCACCCGATGTCCGAACGATATTGATATAGCCCGGCTGATGGACTTGTTGCGGCAAGAGAGCCTGGTTCGGCAAGTTCGGCCTGGGCAGCCCGATGTGGTTGGTTTTCATCGGGCGTTTGTTGGGTCGGTGGGTCGGCATGGTCGGGTGTTTGAGTTGGGGATGTTGGCCCGGTACAAATCGGCGGCTTTGTTCCGAGAACTTCGTCAAGGCGTGCGGCTGAAGGATTTGCTGGGCCGATTGTGGGAGGACGTTCGGCTTGGGTGGGCGATGTTTCGGCGTGGCCGACTTCGGCTTTGGCCTGCCCGGATTCGGGCGAAGCAAGAAATCCGGCAGATGGCCCGCATCGCATCCGTCGCCCCGGAAGAACAGCCCTCGGCCGACCCTTCCTTGCCGGCAGCTCAGGCCCAGAGTGGCGGGAGACCGTCCGCATGATCCAAGTGGGTTATTATCCCGGTTGTGCGTTGCATGGAACAGCGGCCGAGTATGATGAAACTCTCCGGGCCGTCTGCCAGGCCTTGGATATCCACCTGGCCGAACTAGAGGATTGGAACTGTTGCGGAGCGTCGTCGGCCCATTGTTTGGACGACCGGTTGGCCGTGGAGTTGGCGGAGCGGAATCTTCGGCTTGCCGAGCAGACGGGACCGGAACTGCTGGTGCCGTGTGCAGCCTGTTTCCAGCGTCTGAAGTACGCCCAAAAGCACGGCCCAACAAGCCGCCTCGGCGGTGCTCGGGCCGACGCGGGCAATGGCCATTCTGGCTCCGCAACGGGCAGGGGCGATTCCCAAGCCCCAGACGCACACCGCGCTACGGAGGCCGTGGCGGTTTGGCATGTGAACGAATTTTTTAGTCGTCCGGAGTGGCTGGCCCGGCTTCAGGAGCGGATGTGTCGGCCTTTGCAGGGATTGGCTGGGGCGCCGTATTATGGATGTCTGACTCAGCGGCAGCCGAAATGGACCGACGCCCTCCAGCCGGAATGGCCCACCAGCATGGACTGCCTGATGGAAGCCCTTGGGATGGTCGTGTGCCGGTGGTCGTATAAGACGGATTGTTGCGGGGGCAGTCTGGAGGTGGCCCGGCCCGATTTGGTCCAGCATCTATGCGATCGGCTTGTTCAGGCCGCCCACGAGGCCAGCGCCGAGTGCCTGGTTACCGCCTGTCCCATGTGCCAGGCCAATTTGGACATCTCCCAGACCCAGGCCGCTTCCGCCGTAGGAAAATTGCCGGTCTTTTATATCACCGAACTGATGGCCTTGGCCTTGGGCGTGGGCCGACCGGAGCGGTGGCAGCGTCGGCACATGATCGATCCGCGTCCGTTGCTTGAGCAAAAAGGACTCTGGCAAGCATGAACTCTGTGCCCCAAAGCGGTTTTGATGACATCGGGTCCCGGTCTGGCAATACCCCTTCTGGGCAGCAGGAAGCAGGCCGGGGGCCTGCTGCGCCGATGGGCTGCTCAGCCCCTGAGAAATACGGTTCATCCGAATCGGCCGCGGCGGAACGGGCCGGGGCAGACGGCGGGCCGATCGGTGCCGTGTTGGTGGTCGGGGGCGGCATCGGCGGTATGCAGGCCGCCTTGGACCTGGCTCAGGCCGGGTTTCATGTAACTCTGGTTGAGCAGAGTTCGGCCATTGGCGGTCACATGGCCCAACTGGACAAAACCTTCCCCACCAACGATTGCTCCATGTGCACCCTATCGCCCAAGCTCCTGGAGGTGGCCAAACATCGCAATATCGAGCTTTTGACCCAGACAGACGTGGTATCGGTGGAGGGGCGGACGGGCCGGTTTCAGGTTCGGGTTCGGACTCGGCCTCGGTATGTGCTGTTGGACAAATGTAACGCCTGCGGCGATTGTCTGGCTGTCTGCCCGGTGGAGCTACCCAACGAATTTGACCAAGGTCTTTCCACCCGAAAAGCCATTTTCAAGCTCTATCCGCAGGCGATCCCGGCGGCGGTGGGCATCCGCAAAGAGGCTCGGCCAGCCTGTGTGCAGGCTTGCCCGGCAGGGGTGAATTGCCAGGGGTATGTGGCCCTGGTGGCCCAAGGCCGATTTGCCGAGGCGTATGCCCTGATCCAGCAGGCGAATCCTTTCCCCTCGGTGTGCGGCCGGATTTGCCATCATCCGTGCGAACAGGCCTGCCGACGCAGCGAACTGGACGAACCGGTGGCCATCAATCCGCTGAAACGGTTTGTGGCCGACTGGATGGCTCAGCAGCCAAAACAGGCCCAGTCGGCAGGGCCGACAGAAAAAGGCGGTGCGCCGCTGGAGAAAGGCCCGACCGACCGTCGGCTTGGACGGGTGGCCATAGTCGGCGGCGGACCAGCCGGTCTGACCGCGGCCCGAGACCTGGCCGTTGGCGGCTACTCCGTTACCTTGTTCGAGGCGGCCCAGCAACTCGGCGGCGCCATGCGATCGGTCATCCCTCGGTATCGCCTGCCGGACGAAGCTCTGGATCGGGACATCGAAGCGATTTTGGCTACTGGAATAGAAGTTCGGTTTGGTCGGGCTTTAGGACGCGATTTCTCCCTGGAGGACCTTCGGCAGGAGGGGTTTCAGGCGGTGTTTTTGGCTTTGGGCTGCCCCCGGCCCATTCCGCTCCGCACCAATACCGAAGGCGGCCCCTTGGAAGGCCGGGACCTGCCGGGCGTGTGGCTTGGCCTGGATTTTCTTCAGCAGGTCAAACAGACGGGGCAACCTCGGCTTCATGGTCGGGTGGTGGTCATTGGCGGCGGGAATGTGGCGATCGATGTGGCTATGTGTGCACGTCGCCAGGGCGCCCAACAGGTGGAAATCGTCTGCCTGGAAAACCGAGACGAAATGCCCGCCCACACCTGGGAAGTTATGGAAGCGCTGGAGGAGGGAATCCAATTGCGGCCCGGCTGGGGAGTCCGTCAGATCAAGGAATCCGACGGCCAACTGACCGGTTTAGTCTTGCAGGAGTGTGTGTCGGTCTTGGATGCGCAGGGACGGTTTGCTCCCAGGTTCGGACCTCGGCGGCAGGAAATCCCGGCCGATTTTGTGCTGATAGCGATCGGGCAGCAGCCGAACCTAGACTTCTTGGCCGAACACGATCCTTTGCGGACGTCCGATGGTCGCCGGGTGCAGGCCGATCCGCTCAGTTTGCAGACGCCGTTGGAGTGGGTGTTTGCAGGTGGAGATTTGATCACTGGACCTAGCTCCGTCGTGGATGCCGTAGCGCAGGGACACCGGGCCGCCGAGTCCATCCATCGGTATCTCCAAGGCGAAGATATGCAGGCGTATCGGTCCCGGCTGCAGCAGACCGTCCAACCGGAACCCGCCCCTCGGCCGGACCGATGGTTTCCGAGGCTGCCGCGTGTTCGGCCTGTTCGATTGCCGGTGGACCAGCGGCACGATTACCAGCAGATCGAGCAGACGCTTTCGGCCGAAGAGGCCATGCGGGAGGCCCGGCGATGCCTCAGTTGCGGCATGTGCAGCGAGTGCCTGGAATGTGTCAAAGCCTGCAAAGCCGAGGCCATCCTCCACCAGATGCTGCCGGAAGAACGCACGTTGGAAGTGGGGGCGGTGGTCTTGGCGCCGGGCTTTGAGCCGATGCCCGGCAACATCCGGCCGGAATATGGGTACGGCATCTATAAAAACGTGGTTACCAGCCTGGAGTTTGAACGGATTCTGAGCGCTTCAGGTCCGACGCAGGGGCATGTGCGTCGGCCTTCGGATCAGAAGGAACCCAAACGGATCGCCTGGATTCAGTGTGTGGGTTCCAGGGACCTACAACTGGGCCATGACTATTGCAGCGGCGTCTGCTGTATGTACGCCCTGAAAGAGGCCACGATGGCCGTGGATCATGTACCCGGATTGGAGGCGGTGATTTTTGCCAATGACATTCGGGCGTTCGGCAAGGGGTTCGAGGGGTATGCCGAGACGGCCCAACGGCAGTATGGGGTTCGGGTGGTGCGTGGGTTGCCGTCGGCAGTCAAAGAGAGGCCCCGGAGCGGGAACCTGCGGATCGGTTATGTCGATGAAGCGGGCCGAACGGTCGAAGAGGAGTTCGATCTGGTGGTGCTCAGTGTGGGGCTACGTCCGTCGGCGTCTGGAGTGGAATTGGCCCGGCGACTGGGCATCCGATTGGACCCGAGCGGATTTTGTCAGACGGAGCCGGGCGCTTTGTACCAGACCAGCCGACCGGGTGTCTTCGTGGCCGGTGCGTTTGCCGGTCCGGTGGATATTCCGGAGACAGTCATGGGCGCCAGTGCGGCGGCAGCCGGAGTGGGCGAACTGTTGCACCCAGCCCGAGGCAGCTTGGTGCGGAAAAAGGAGTTCCCGCCGGAGCGGGATGTGTCGGCCGAGCCGCCCAGGATCGGCGTGTTCGTCTGCCGATGCGGGACCAATATCGCCCGGGTGGTGGATACGACGGCAGTGGTGGAATACGCCCGCCGATTGCCCAACGTGGTCTATGCGGAAGAAAACCTCTATACCTGTTCGACCGACACGCAGCGGCGGATCATCCAGACGATCCAGGAGCACCGGTTGAATCGGGTAGTGGTGGCCAGTTGTACCCCACGGACCCATGAACCTCTTTTCCAGGAAACCCTGCGAGAAGCCGGGCTGAATAAACATCTGTTCGAGATGGCCAATATCCGGGATCAATGTTCCTGGGTGCATGGGCGCTGGCCGAGCGAAGCCACGGAAAAGGCCAAGGACCTGGTGCGGATGGCCGTGGCGCGGTCGGCCCGATTGCGCCCGTTGGCCGAGATACGGGTCCCGATCGAACAAAAAGCCCTGGTGCTGGGGGCGGGCCTGGCAGGGCTGACCGCCGCCTTGAGCCTGGCCGAACAAGGTTTCCCGGTCGCTTTGGTGGAAAAAGAACCTGTGCCGGGCGGCCTGGCACGTCGCCTCCACCGCAGCGCCGACGGCATGGATGTGCAACGCCTCCTGGCCCAGCTTGTCCACAAGGTCCAACAGCATCCGAACATCCAGCTTTATCTGGGCGCTGAGTTGGAAGAGTTTGGCGGTCATGTGGGCCGATTCCGGGCTATGGTTCGGCGCCAGGGACGTCCAGAGGAACTGTTGGCCGGTGTGGTGATCGTGGCCACCGGCGCTGCGGCGTATCAGCCCACCCAATACGCCTACGGCCAACACCCGGCCATTCTGACCCAGTTGGAATTGGAAGAGCGGCTCATGCGCAGTCCGGAGTCGCTCCGGCAATGGCGGCAGGTGGTGATGATCCAATGTGTGGGTTCCCGAGACACGGAGGCGCCGTATTGTTCCCGGGTCTGCTGCAACCAGGCGGTGAAAAACACCTTGGCTCTTTGGGAACTTGATCCGAAGCGTCAGATGTATGTGCTCCATCGGGATATACGGACCTATGGTATGCATGAACGAATGTATCTTAAGGCGCGGGAATCCGGGGTCCTTTTCCTCCGGTTTAGGGCGGATCGACCGCCGGAAGTCCAGGTCGGTGCGGAAGGCCTGAGGGTGCGGGTGCAGGAAGAGGGGATGGATCGGCCGATGGAACTTCGGCCGGATGCGGTGGTGCTGTCAGCCGGTGTACGGCCGCATCCTTTGGCCCGTCAGGTCTCCCAACTGCTCAAGACGCCCTTAAGCGCCGATGGATTTTTCCTGGAGGCGCATATGAAACTTCGGCCGCTGGATGTGGCCACGGAGGGGATTTTCCTGGCCGGGCTAGCCCATGGGCCGAAACTAGTTTCGGAGAGCATGTTGCAGGCGAAGGGGGCGGCCAGTCGAGCCGCCGCCTTGCTCAGCCAACAGGTACTGGACCGGTCGGGCATCGTTTCCCAAGTCGATCCGAAGCGGTGTGCGGCCTGCTTGACCTGTGTGCGTTTGTGTCCGTTTGATGTGCCAACCATTACCGAAGAGGGCGTGGCGTGGATTGAACCGGCCCAATGCCAAGGGTGCGGATTGTGTGCGTCGGCCTGCCCACGCAAAGCCATCCAGACCCACCACTACGAGGAGGAACAACTCCTGGCTAAATTGGAAGTGATCTGGGAAAAACCGCCTCCCAGTCCGGAGAGGATCGAATTGTCCCTCCCCTCCGGCAGATGAATTCCCATGGATCAGCGAATCCATCGTGTTTTCCATTTTTGAGGAAAGGACCTGATGCAGGAGAACGTTTCTGCCCATTCGCAAGGTGTTTCGGAAGCGGAGGCAGGCCGCTTGGCCGACTGGAAGCCGAAAGTGGTGGCCTTCTGCTGCACCTACTGCGCTTATACGGCGGCGGATTTGGCCGGGGCCATGCGCTTGGAGTATCCGCCCCATGTGCGGATTGTCCAGGTGTTGTGCACCGGTAAGATAGAAACCGCCTGGTTGCTTCGGGCGTTTGAGGAGGGGGCCGACGCCGTGTATGTGGCCGGCTGCGCCTTGGGCGATTGCCATTTTCTGGAAGGCAATCTGCAGGCTCTGCGCACGGTGGCCTATGCGAAACAGCTTTTGGCGGAAGTGGGGCTGGAACCGGACCGGCTGGAGTTTTTCCATATACCGGCTTCGGCCGGGGGACTGTTTGCCCAGCGCGCCCGGGAAATGACCGAACGAGCCCGTCGCCTAGGACCCAATCCGCTCCGAAAGGCCCTAGGAAAAGCAGAAACCCGAAAAATCCTCCTGCCGCCGGACCCAAAACCGCCGCTTCCACCGGCCCAGTTCGGTCGCCGCATCCAAACCGAATAGGAGGACTGTATCCACCGGGACCAATGGCCACCCTTTGGGGAGTCCGAGCGATTTTTAGCCACGACAAGTTGTAGGGGCCTGGCCGGGTGGATACAGTCAAAATAGAAAGGTTTCCATCGCCCAGATTATCCGAGCCGAGAAAGAAATCACGTATCCGTTTTCCTGGATACACTGGATCGTAGGGGGCGAGAACCTAGCAGCTCCCATCTGCCGATACACCAGGAATGTCCAAAATCCCGATTCGCCAAGAACGTCCCATCCCAGGAACGTGTACCATCCCTAGAAGGACTTGACCATGATCGTTGCCGAACGAAAACCGCTGGAGGAAATCGAGGCCATGCTGGCCGGAGCGGAAAGGATTCTGGTGGTTGGCTGCGGCACCTGTGTGGCCGTATGCATGGCCGGCGGGGAAAAGGAGGTGCAGTTGCTGGCCGAGGAGCTTCGCATGCGTGCTGCATTGGCGGGCCGACAGCGCCGAATCGACTGGGTTACGCTCACCCGGCAATGCGACCGGGAATACCTGGACCCGTTGGCCGCCTATGTGGAAGAATATGATGCGCTGGTTTCGACGGCCTGTGGGGCCGGGGTGCAAATGCTGGCGGAACGGTTCGAGGGGAAATGGGTGCTGCCGGCCTTGAACACGCGGTTTCTGGGCGTGGCCGAAGGGCCGGGCGCCTGGAGCCAACGCTGTTTGGCGTGCGGGCAATGCCTGCTGCATCTGACCGGCGGCGTTTGCCCGGTAACCCGTTGCCCCAAGAATCTGCTCAATGGGCCTTGCGGCGGAACCAACCGGGGCAAATGCGAAGTGAACCCGGAAAACGACTGCGCTTGGACGCTCATTTACCGAAGACTAGAAAAACTCGGCCGACTCGATCTGCTCGAAGCGATCCAGGCGCCGAAAGACTATCGGCCCATGACCAAACCGGGCCGAGTGGTGCACCCGGCATTCCGGACAGAAACGCCGAACGTGCCGAAGTGAGGCTCTTTTCGCAAAAGGTCGGATCGTGGCCCTCGGTTTTTCCAGGAGGTTAGTAACATTTTAGCCAAATGCAGGGGTCGAGGTGTCATTCCTGCGTAAGCAGGAATCCAGGCTGCTTTGTGCCTGCTACGGTGTTCCTGTGGGGCAAGCGGGCCCAAGGCAACATGGAGTCCTCCTTTTTCTGGATTCCCGCTTGTGCGGGAATGACACACTGAATTTAGTCCGCCAGGGGAGAGGCGAGTGGCTCCATTCGGCTAAATGTTACGGAGGTTAAAGGAAAACCCGTATGGTGCGTCCATTTCGAGAGGTATTGCAAGAAAAAGAGTTTCTGATCACTGCGGAGATCGGCCCGCCCAAGGGGACCGATGTAAGCCGATTGATCCACCATGTGGAGATTTTGCGGGATCGGGTGGATGCGTTGAATGTTACGGATAATCAGAGTGCGGTGATGCGGGTCAGTTCGTTGGCGGCCTGTCGGCTCATTTTGGAACACGGCGGCGAACCGATCTTGCAGATGACCTGCCGGGATCGGAACCGGTTGGCGTTGCAGTCGGAATTGCTGTCGGCCTGGGTGCTCGGGGTGCGGAATGTCCTTTGCCTGACGGGCGATTATGTCACGGTGGGCGATCACCCGGAGACCAAACCGGTCTTCGATTTGGATAGCGTCCAGTTGCTCCAAACGGTGCAGTATTTGAACCAGGGGCGGGATTTGGCCGGCAACAAGCTGGAAGGGGCTGCCGACTTTTTGGCCGGGGCGGTGGTTACCCCGGAAGCTGATCCGCTGGAACCGCAAATGATCAAGTTTTTTAAAAAACTTCGGGCCGGCGCCCGGTTTTTCCAGACCCAGGCTGTGTATGATCTGGATCGGTTTCGGCATTTTGCGGAGCAGGCCCGCCAATGGATGAAGCGGGCGGAGAATGGACCGGTGAAAATTTTAGCCGGGATTGTGCTGTTGACCTCGGCCAAGATGGCTAGATATATGAATGAACATGTACCCGGGATCACCGTTCCGGAGTCCTTGATTGAGGAATTGGCCTCGGCCGAAAAAGGCCAATCACTTCAGGTAGGCATCCAAATTGCCGGCCGATTGATCCGCCAAATCTACCAGCAGCGCCTGTGCGACGGGGTGCACATCATGGCCATCGGCAAAGAGGACCGGGTGCCGGACATCCTGGCTGCCGCCGGTTTGGCGTAATCTCCAGCCCCAAAATGTAACGGAGCAACCAGTAGGACGCTGGTTGGCAGAGACGATTTCGAACGACAGCGCTGAGTTGCCATTTCCTACGACCGGTGTGGCTGCTGGGGGGACTATCAGCCTAACCGATGGGGGTTTCCTGGTAACGGAGCGGTGTGGTATTAGTTGGACTGTATCTACCCGGCCAAGCCCCCACAACTTGTAGGGGGTAAGAATCGGCTCCAACCCAACAGATGGTGATAATGACTTCCGGTAGATACAGTCAAGTTAGGTGCGGCTTACCGGTGGGTGGTGGATTTAGTTTGGGCGGCCATTTCGGCGAATCGGCGGGCCTCGGCGTTTCGACCCAGGGTCTGGTGCATGACGGCCAGGTTGCTGTAGGGGACAGCGAGGATGGAACGGTCGGCCATACCGCTGCGAACGGCCTGTTCCATCAGGGCCAGGCCCCGCTGGGTGAGGTCCAGGGCCTTTTCCCGCTGCCCCACTTCCCAATAAGAAACCCCCATACTGACGAAAGTCTCCCCATGCCGGGCGAGCTCCGAAAAGCCTTCCTCCGGAATCGGCAGCGAAAGCAACGGGACCGCCTTGTCGTACCAACTGACCGCAGTCCGATGATCCTCCCGGCCTACGGCATGGAGGGCTCCGAGCCGAAAATACACCCGGCCGAGTAAATAATGATAGGCAAAGGTCTGCTGCCGCTGGGGGCTGCACTGCTGGAGTGTTTGGCGGGCCAGATCGCCGTAGTGGACGGCTTGGGTGCTCTGGCCCCGAAACTGATACACTTGCAAGGCGTCATACAGGGCGGCGCCCAGTTTCCAAGCGATTTGGTCTTTCAGGTGAACATCTTCGGCGGTTTGGAGTCCCTGTTGGCCGGCTTGGAGGGCTTTTTCGGCCCAGGGGGTGGGGTCCAATTGGCCTTGCAGCCCTACATAGGCGGCCAAAGCCCGGCAAGCGACATGAAACCGATAGGCTTCCGTGCCGCCTTCGTTGGCGATGATTTCCTCGGCAAAAGCGGAGGCGCGGTCGAGCCATTTCGGCACGGCGACTTCCTTCTGTTTAAACAGACCCCAGGCGATCACGTAGGCGGCCCCTAAATGGGCGTCCACCAGGACGTTTTTAGCCGCCAATCGCACCGCCGGATGCGGCGAACTGCCCAACGACTCCGCCGTCTTGATGGCCTCGACATAATAATCCAGGGCCTGCTTCCAATCCGGCTTGGGGCCTCCGGAGGCCAAATCACCCAACAGACAAAGGGCCTGCGCTTTCACATGGGGACGCCGTTGACTGAGCTGGATGGCCTGTTGGGCTTCTTGACGGGCTTGGTCGATGCGACCTGCTTCGCTGAACAATTGGGCGCAGGTAAGCCGATAATGCGAATTGCTCGGATCCAAACGCACCGCTTCCTTCCCGAATTCTAACGCTTTGCTGATCTGCCCCAATGATCCCAACACCCGGGCCTGGAGCCAATACGCCCGCGCATGACGAGGAGCGAGTCGGAGGACCTGTTCTAAGTCGGCCTGAGCGCGGCTGGGATGGCTGTCCAGATATGTTTCCGCCCGAAGCAGAAATAGTTCCGGCCCAAGGGGTTCCAGGATGATTTGGATCACCTTTTGGCTGGTTTTGCCGGGTTCTTTGGCTGGCTCGAAGCCGAGGATGACTCCCCGTTCCGGATACCCTTGGCCGAGGATTTCGCCCAGCTCATTGGAGATGAACACGGGCTGAATCCGGGCCAAATCGAGCTGTTCGGCCACTTGGTTGGCGGGGAAGGGTTCCTCCAACCAAATGATGATCGAGGAGACTTTGTCTTCCAGCAGAGCGACTTCGATCCGTTGGAAGGGATCGATACTATACAAATGAATCTCTAGTTCTCCCTGCTTCTGAACCTGCTTCGGTTTCCCCCAGGCCGACTGAAGTTTCTGTCGAGTGCTCTGGCCCGGAGTGATTCCATTGAAACTGGCCGGCTCCGGGGAGACTTCACCTCCGAATCGAGAATCCGGCTTAGGTTCCAGAGGCGTGTCTTGGACGCCCTCTGCGGAGGCAGACTGAGAAGAAGTCTCCGAAGAGGTCCCCGCCGGAACTTGCTGCACACGTCCAGATGCTGGAGCGGCTCCTGGGGAGGCTTTTTCCGGTTCCGGTTGATCTCCAGAAGGAGCACCCGGATTCTTTTCGGAAGACTTGGAGGCGCCTAGTTCCAATCGAAGCGGGGGGGAACTTTCTGGCGCTTCGGGAATGGAGGATTCCGAAGCGGCCTTTTCCTCTGCGCGAAGGATTGATGTACAAAAACACATTAAACTTTGGGATATTTCTATGCCCCCCCATCCGTATATCCACCCGCTCAGGATGATCCCCATCCATCGCCTGGCCAGCCATCGCCGCATCATGCCGATTTCCTCCATGAAAAGGCCCGAAGCCATGATTTGCCCACAAACAGGGCGTTCCTCCTGGAAAATCATCTCCCCGATGATCCCACCACCCAGCCATTCCCAGAAGAGAAAACGCACAAATTTAGTCAAACGTTTCTCCTTAAGTCCAGATCAATTTGGCGAAAATAGGAATTCCCTGAGCCGGTTGCGTGGTGGCCTTAGAACCACTACGGCTAGCGAAGCCTCCATGTCAGCCATCTACCTATTGTGGCCGAGACGTTCCATCGCAACCGGCTTGAATTCCCTCGGACTCTCCCATGGGATGGTTTTTCTCTAGGGAGAAGCTGCCCAATTCCAGAAAAACCACCAATTAAGGGGGGCTAACGATGTCTTATCATCCTCCATAAAGGGGGTGCGTAAAACTATATCGGGGTATTTCTGGAAAATATCCCATGGAGAGGGGGCTTAAAATAACCTGCAAAAACAGCCGCTCGGGCCGGATTTCCCTAGGAAAACGCCCCCCAGATTCATTGAGCGGCCCTTGCCTGCCTTCGGCGGTCCGTACCGCTTCGGTGGGCCAGCGGAGGAGATTTCCATAGAGACGCTAGGACGTCCCCAAAATATACAGCAAGGAGCAGACCGCGGGGATTTTACAGAAATTGCCCAGATTGCCTAAGCTGCAACCTCTTTGCCGTCAAGAAATTACGACGTAATTCTGCTCTGTGCGGCCCCCAGAAGTGCGGGAAACAGGACTTGAACCTGCACGGGCTTTTGTGTGCCCACTAGGCCCTCAACCTAGCGCGTCTGCCAATTCCGCCATTCCCGCAAGGAAAACCACGATTCCAACGCCTCTTTCTTGAGTTTACTCCTTCTGGCCAGGCCGTCAAGAGATGCAAGCGGAGGGACCTTTGCTTTATCATGGACCGTTGGGTTGAGGAGGAGACGGACCCTCATCGGCTCGGATTTTCGTAACATTTTCGCCGAATGAAGAGACCCTTGGAAGGACCTGCTTGTCAGGTCCGATACCTTGGGAGGTATCTGCCTTGGAGGTCCCACGGCGGGCGTGACAAGCACGCCCCTCCATTCGGCTAACATGTTGCAGCCTTTATAATTTGACTGTATCTACCCGGCCGGGCCACTACAACGGGTAGGGGCTAAAAATCGCTCGGACTCCCCAGATTGTGGCCATTGGTCCCGGTGGACCCAGTCCACATCATGGCGTATGGACTGGGATAAGTCCCTACGGAGAGGGTGGGAGCAGCCAGAGGGGAATTGGGGAGCTTGGAAAGAGAAGAAGACAATCACCAGGAGGTATCCGGTGCGTTCCATTGCGGTGATGAATCAAAAAGGCGGGGTGGGGAAGACGACCACGGCGGTCAATCTTGGGGTGGCCTTGGCCGAGGCGGGCCATCGGGTCTGCTTGGTCGATCTGGACCCCCAGGCCCATGCTTCGTTGCATGTGGGGATTGAACCTCGAGGGGATCGGCCTTCGGTGTATGACGTTCTCGTGGGGGATTGTCCGATTCGGGAAGTTCGGCAGGAGGTGTATCCTCGGTTTTGGGTGATTCCGTCGGATTTGGACCTGGCGGCGGCCGAGGTGGAATTGGCCGGGGTGGTGGGCCGGGAAATGATCCTCCGCGATAAACTTCAAGAAGATCACCCCCCGTTGGATTATCTTCTGGTGGATTGTCCGCCTTCGTTGGGGGTGTTGACGCTCAACGCCCTCACCGCAGTCCGGGAAGTGATCATCCCATTGCAACCGCATTTTTTGGCCCTGCATGGGCTGGGCAAATTGCTGGAGACGATCGAACTGGTGTGCAAACGGCTTAACGGGTCGCTTCGGGTAACCGGGGTGGTCTTTTGCATGTACGATGCGACGACTCGCCTGGCGCAAGAGGTGATCCGGGATGTGGAAGAGTTCTTTGCAGCCAGACCGCAAAAGCCCTCTGCCTGGTCGGAGGTGCGGATTTTTCAGACTCGGATTCGGCGGAACATCCGGCTAGCAGAGGCCCCCAGTTTCGGACAGTCGATTTTCCATTACGCCCCGCAATCGCCCGGAGCGGAAGACTACCGGGCTTTGGCCGATGAATTGCTCCGAACCGACCCCAGGGAAATCCCATCCCGTTGATCTTCGCAAATTGTAGAAACACTCACCTCCCTGGTTTTCAGCCGCATTGGTGTCCCTTGGGTTTGCGAAGATCAATAAGCCTGATGGGGCAGCCCGACTGGCAAACCGGTGCGGGCAGCTAGTCGATCCCCCAGTTGGGAAGTCCCATCGGGGAGACTGGGATGAGGATCGTGGGAACCAAGGTATTCTGAGCGGAGTGCGTGCGACGGGCTGGGAATTGCTCCACGGCTCCTGCGGACAGCGTCTGGTCCCAGCTCCAGCGACGGCAGTGCCTACAGTCTCAGGCGGTGGGGTCAGGGGCTGGGATGCTATGCGGGTTATATGGGTTTTGTCGAGCCTGCGGCCCGGATGGGTTAACGAAGGCTGGCCGTTAGCGCCGATTGGGCCGAGGCAGCTCGCAGCAAGAGGCGTCGGTAGGCGGGAATTCAGCGAATTCTTCCGGGGAGGCAAGACGATTTTTTGTGGGGAAGAGTTCGATTCTCTCTGCCAAGGAGTTAGGCCATGAAAAGGATCCTCCCCAGCCTGTGGATCCTCCTGATGATCGGGGCCATGGAAGCCAGGGGGCAGAGCGGCTTATACGGGGCGCCGGAAGTGATTCCCTTTCCGCCGACGGACGCTGTGCCGTTGCAAGGGCGGGTGCTGCCGCCGATGGAAACGCCGCCTGTCTCTCCGTCTTGGAATGAGTATCCGAATGCTTGGAGGCCGGATCAGCGTCGGTCTGGACTGCCCGCTCCGGATTCGCAGGGCGTCAGCGTGCCGAGTGGGTCAAGGTATTCGGCGGCGGGTGCTGTACCGTATGGAGTTTCGGTCCCTGCCCCTAGGAGGTCGAGCCAGCCGATCGGCGCCTATCGGTATGCCCAGGCGCCGGGACCGTATGGGGGGGCCGGCTCTGCGGCCGGGATGGAACCGGAGGCCACTCCCATCGAAGCTCCTCCCGGAGTAGGCGTTCCGGAGCAAGCTGCTGAGACCTCCTTGCCCTATGGGGTTCCACGGGGGGCGTCGGCTCTTCCGACCCGGTCTGGTTTGCCCGTGCCGGATGCGGGTTTAGGCGGGCGAAGCGAAGTCTTTTCGGGGGGCATGACAACCCCCGAAAGGTCTTTTGGCCCAGCCAACCCCTCTGCTCCATCCGGCCCGAGCGCTGCCTCGGCCAATCTGGTCGATCGGATGCTCCGGGATTCCGAACCATCAGCGGTGTTTACCGGAGTGGGGACCGAAGAAAGCCCCTTGGCCAAGGCCCTGGACGGAGGTTGCGCGGAATCTTGTGGATGCTGGGGGTTTCCCATGGCCGACTGTCCTTGGTATGCCACGGTGTTGGTCTTCATGATGGGCCGGGATAACCCGAACCGCTTTTGGACCAGCTACGAGACGGACAACAACCCGAACCAACTGATGCACACCAACGATATTGGGCTGGCCTGGCGTGTGGGCGGGGAGGTGCGGTTTGGCCGACGGTTCGGCTGCTGTAGTAGTTGGGCTATCGAGGCTGCCTACTGGACGCTGGACCCGTTCGACGGACGGACGGCAATTTCTCATCCTAACGGGGTGAGTACGCCGATCAATTTAGAGCAGGTATGGTTTTACCGGTCAGCGGCGGATTGGGACATGGCCGCCGACTTATTTGATAATGCGATTGAGCATCGGCTCCGGCGGCGGAATGAATTCCATAATGTGGAGGTGAATTTCCTGCGGTTGGAGCGGCTGGCGGATTCGAGATTTCCGTTGGATATTCACTGGGGGTTGGGCGTCCGTTGGTTTCGGTTTGAAGAGGAGCTTTTGTTCGGCTCGCTGCGCAGGGGCACCTGGGGCGCCGCGGGCGGCGTGAACGAGGCCTACATCGATCAGGAAGTGAAAAACGACCTGATCGGCGCTCAACTGTCGGTGGACATGACTTACTTTGTTCACCGGAATTGGAGGATTTTCTTAACGCCCCGAGTGGGGCTTTATAATAACCATATTCAGTTGGATTTCCAGGTCTATCGGGGAGATGGTACAGCGGCTAGTCCCCAGCCGGGGTCTGGCGTAACCGGCACCTATCCGGTCCGCGCCAACACCGATACCCTTTCCTTCCTGACCCAAGTGGATGCAGGCGTGGAATGGCGATTTGCCAAGAATTGGACCGCCGCTATTGGGTATCGGGCTATTGTGGCCACCGGCATAGGACTGGCCGACAATCAGTTCCCCGCTTACCTGATCGATCTGCCTGAAGTGGGACACATCGACCACAACGGCCATCTGATCCTACATGGAGGGTTTGCGAGCCTGACGGTGAACTTCTAAAAACAGAACAATCCTTCTGAGAGGTAGGAAGGCGGGAAAGGTGTTTTCGGAGGGCTCGGGCTCCGGAAAACCCACGCTCGCCCTCGGAACCCTCTAAAGGGCGCCCACCCCAATCCCGATGAAGCGAAAAACCGAGGGAGGCTTCGGGCCTCCTCCGCTCCGGGTTACCGCAGATGGACCAGACCGGGCGCTAAGACCGGCCGAGAGGACCACCCAGCCGGGCAGCCTGAGACTGCTCGGCTGGGTGTTTTTTTATCTGGACTGGGCCTTTCTTGCCTGAGCTGCTCTGCTGGGGACCCTTTTTCTGAGAGGCTGTCCCGAAATGGGTAGCCCAGAGGCGGCTCGATTCCTTTCCCAACCGCTTTGCTTGACCCAAATGCCGTTTTCTTAGGGGTTGGGGAGGCTTGGGGCCGCCGGTGGGTCGGTGCATCCCGGCTAAAAATGCAATTGCGGGACAGCCTCTGAGGGAAAACGGCCCGGGGGGTATCTAGGCAACTGGCCCTCGATCGGGCACAATACGTAGTTTGATCTATCGTAGGGAACGGGAATGGTTTTTTGTCTGGTCTTTAGGGATAGAAAGAAGGCGAAGCGATGAGTTCCACAATCATTGACATTCATGGGCGACAGATTTTGGATAGTCGGGGCAACCCGACGGTGGAAGTAGAGGTTACGTTGGCCGACGGCAGTTGGGGCCGGGCCGCTGTGCCCAGCGGCGCTAGCACCGGCATCCATGAAGCCCTGGAACTCCGGGACGGCGATGAGAAGATGTATCTGGGCCGGGGAGTGCTCAAAGCCGTCGAAAACGTCAACGAAAAATTGGCCCGAGAACTGGCCGGTATGGACGCCCTGGATCAGATCAGCATCGACCAGCGGATGATCGAACTGGACGGCACAGAAAACAAAAAGAAACTGGGCGCCAATGCGATTTTGGGTGTTTCGCTGGCCGTTGCGCATGCGGCGGCCGATTATTGCGGATTGCCGCTTTTCCGCTATCTGGGCGGAGTGCATGCACGGATGCTGCCGGCGCCGATGATGAACATCCTCAACGGCGGGGTCCATGCGGATAACGCCGTCGATGTTCAAGAGTTCTTGATCATGCCGCTGGGCTTTTCCTCCTTTTCGGAGGCGATCCGGTGCGGCTGTGAGGTTTTCCACAGTCTGAAAAAAGTGCTTAAAAAACGGAAGCTGGCTACCAACGTGGGCGATGAAGGCGGTTTCGCCCCGGATCTGAAAAGCAATCAGGAAGCCCTGGACCTGATCATAGAGGCCATCCAGCAGGCCGGTTACCAGCCGGGCCAACAGGTCTATATCGCCCTGGACCCGGCAGCGAGCGAATTCTACGGAAAAGAGCAGAAAAATCGGTACTCCATCGACGGTCAACAACTGGAACCAGCCGCCTTGGTCGAAAAATACGCCGAGTGGGTCCAAAAATATCCCATCTGTTCCATCGAAGACGGCTGCGCCGAGGACGATTGGGAAGGCTGGAAACTGCTCACCGAGCGGTTGGGCGGCAAAATCCAGTTGGTCGGCGACGACGTGTTTGTGACCAATACCCAACGGCTCACGGAAGGCATCCGCCAAGGCGTGGCCAACAGCATCCTGATTAAGCTCAACCAGATCGGCACCCTGACCGAGACGCTCCAGTGCATTGAACTGGCTCGGCAGAATGGTTATACCTGTGTCATCAGCCACCGCAGCGGCGAAACCGAAGATACGACCATCGCCGATCTGGCCGTGGCCACCGGCGTCGGACAGATTAAGACCGGCAGCGCCTCTCGAACCGATCGCATTTGCAAATACAATCAACTGCTCCGGATTGAAGAGATGCTCGGGCAGACGGCCTGCTACGGCGGCGCTTTTTTCTTCAAAGTGCGGAAGGCGTAAGAAGGGCAAACGAAAGGCCCTCGTTCGTGCTTGGTTCCAAACGTTCCAGGGATGCAAGTCCGCCCCTGGAACCGGCATATGTGTCGGAGCGGCGATCTGGCCAGCGAAAACGACCTCCCAAGGGGCCGAGGAGGCGACTGCATGAATCCGCCAATAAAAGTTCATATTCTCGGGATTGGGGAAGATGGTTTAGTGGGTCTGACCGAGTCAGCCCGGCAGATTCTGGCTCAGGCCGAACTGCTCATCGGCGAAAAACATGTGCTGGACCTCGCGCCCGGCGCTGGAGCAGCGCGATTGGTCGTCGGTCCGGATTTAGACCCAGCCGTCCAGGAGATTACCCGCTCGCCCACCAAACGCATCGTGGTTTTGGCCGAAGGCGATCCGCTCTTTTATGGCCTGGCACGGTATCTGTGCGAACGGTTGGGTAAAGACCGCTTCGAGGTGGTGCCCCATGTGAGCACCATGCAATTGGCCTTCGCCCGGGTGAAAGAAAACTGGGAAGATGCCTTCCTGACCAACCTGGCCACCCATCCGTTGGAACAGGTGCTTGAACCGATCCGCAGCGCCGAAAAAGTCGGTCTTTTTACTACGGAAACTTATACCCCTGCTGTGGTGGCCCAGACCCTACTGGACCAAAAGATCGACTATTTCATCGCCTATGTATGCGAAAATCTCGGCGCCCCGGACGAACGGGTTACCCGGGCCGAACTCCGGGACCTGCTCGGTCAGCAGTTTTCCCCCTTGAATGTGATGGTCCTGGTCCGCAAACCCCATGTGCCGGACCGACCTTCCGAGGCCATCGGCCGACGCATCTTTGGCAATCCCGATGAAGTGTTCCTGCAGTCCAAACCGAAGCGGGGCTTGCTCACCCCGGCGGAAATTCGGACCATTGCCTTGGCGGAGATGGACCTGGGTCCGGCCAGCATTGTCTGGGATGTAGGCGCCGGAAGCGGTTCGGTGGGGATTGAGGCGGCTCAACTGGCCCGGCATGGTACCGTCTATGCCATCGAAATGGATCCGGACGACCATCAGTTGATCGTCGAAAATGCCCGCCGATTCGGCCTGACCAATCTGGTGCCCATCTTAGGCCGAGCGCCGGAGGCCTGGTCCAATCTGCCCGATCCAGACGCCGTTTTCGTCGGCGGCAGCGGCCGAGGCATCTGCCGACTGGTCGAGGCCGCCTACCAGCGGCTCCGCCAAGGCGGCCGATTGGTCGCCACCATGTCCAGCATCGACAACTTGGCCGAAACCCACCACATGCTCCACGCCCACGGCCTGGACGTGAAAGTCTGGCTGATCCATATCGCCCGCGGCAACTACCAACTGGAACGCATCCGGTTCCAGGCCCTTAATCCGGTCTTTTTGGTTTCGATTGTCAAACCGATCTAGCTACCTATGAACACAGCAGATTCTTCCGGCCAGGGGCAGAACCGCCGGGAGCCGCACCGGCCGCAAACCGGCTCTGCGGGCGCTACCCGTTCTTCTGGCCAAAACGGCGGCTCGGCAAGCGTGGGTGCTGGGAGAGCCGATCCGCCTGGGCGGCCTTGGTGGCGGGCCATCGGACCGGCGCTGATCACGGCCTGTGTGGTCTTCGGACCGGGCAGCCTGATCATCAATGCCAATGTGGGCGCAACGTATGGATACCAGTTGGTTTGGCTGTTGGTGTTGACCGGGGTGCTTATGGGAACATATGTTTCTATGGGCGCCCGCGTAGGTGTCTGCGGAGGGGCCACGCCCTGCACCTTGCTGGCCCAACGCCTAGGCCGACCGATGGCTTTTCTCATCGGCTTGACCCTCTGCCTGGTCTGCACCGCCTTCCAATTTTCCAACAATCTGGCGGTCGCCCTCGCTGCCGGCGCTTTCCTGCCCGAAACGGTCTCGCTCTCCCCCGGCACGGACCTCGTCCTGCTGCCTGTCAAGCCGATGGTGGTGGTAGGTTTTAATGCCCTGGTGATTTTGTTTTTATTCACGGCCAGACAGGTCTATCAGATTTTGGAACGGGCCATGAAAATTCTCGTGGCCGTCATTTTGATCTGCTTTGTAGTGAATCTGTTGTTGGTCCGGCCCAACGTGCTGGACGTGCTGAAAGGTTTTGTGCCCAGTTGGCCGGAACAACTCCGCTTCGAAGTGCCCAAAAAGATCGAAGGCGGCATCGAGGACCCGATGATCCTGGTGGCTTCCTTGTTGGGGACTACCTTTGCCGTGGCCGCCGCCTTTTTTCAAGGAAATATGGTGCGGGAAAAAAACTGGACGCTCCCCGACTATGAAAACGGCATCGTCGATGCCATCGCCGGAGTGGCTGTGCTTACCTGTGTAAGCATGATCATTATGATCACCACGGCCACGGTGCTGCCGGGCCAAAAACTGGAGGATGTCGGTCAATTGGCCCAGGCGTTGCAGCCGCTGCTTGGGCCGACCGCTTTCACGCTGTTTGCCATGGGGCTTTTTGCCGTGGCCATGAACCCGTTTGTCATCAATGCCGTGATCGGCGGCACCATCCTGGCCGATGGGCTGGGGCTGCCAGCCCGGATGAGCGATCGGGCGTCCCGGCTTTTTACGGTCCTGGTGATGCTGGTGGGCATGGCCGTGGCCATGTGGGCCTTGGTAACGGGCAACAAACCGGTGCCGCTGATGATCTTCGGTCAGGCCCTGACCGTGGTCGGAAACCCGCTGATGGCGGCCGCCTTGCTCTGGCTGGCCAATCGCCCCGACATCATGGGCCATCGCCGCAACCGTTGGCCTACCAATCTGCTGGGCGGGGTGGGGTTTCTGGTCGTCCTCCTCCTGGCCATCCGGGTCCTCTGGCGTGTGGTACTCCAACTGAGCTAGACGGCGGAGAAACTCCCCTCTCTTCCGGGCAGGATACATTTGTTGTCTCATGCCATACGATCAACAAGGACGAACCATCGTCATGCCTTCTGATCCGAGCACGGTGGGCAGCGCCCTGCTTTGGGCGGCCTTTTTTGGAGTGGCTTTTTTCTATGCATTGGTTGGCCACGGTGGGGCCTCCGGTTACCTGGCGGTGATGGCCCTGGCCAATTTTCCCCCGGAAACCCTCAAACCGACCGCCTTGGGCCTGAACATCTTGGTCGCCTCGATCGGAATGGTCCAGTTTTGGCGGGCGGGCTTTTTTTCCTGGCGGCTTTTCTGGCCCTTTGCCCTGGGTTCGGTCCCCATGGCCTTTGTGGGCGGATATATCCAACTGCCCACGGGGATGTTCCGACGGCTTTTAGGGGCCGTCCTGCTGGTGGCGGCTGGCCGACTGGCTCTTCGGCCGCCGGCGGAAAAGTCCCCCCGGCCTACCCCCTTTGGGGCGGCCTTGGCCGTCGGAGGAGCCATCGGACTGCTTTCCGGGCTAACCGGCACCGGCGGCGGCATTTTTCTCACTCCGCTAGTCATCTTGGCCGGCTGGGCCAACGCCAAACCTGCGGCGGCCCTGTCGGCCGCCTTCATCTTGGTCAATTCCCTGGCCGGCTTGGCAGGTCATCTGACCGCCACGGTGCGCCTGCCAGACGATTTTCTTTGGATCGCCTTGGCCGCCGGCAGCGGCGGTCTGCTAGGCTCGTACCTGGGCAGCCGACAGGTCAGCCCCCAGAACCTCAAACGCCTGCTGGCTGCCGTCTTACTGCTAGCCGCCGCCAAACTCCTGCTAGGGGCATAACCCGGCCCTTTCTGCGCCCTTTACAGAGAAAACCCGATGAGGTTTTCATCTGCCAGGTTTATCTGGCCGCAAAGGCCGCCTTCCGGCACTCTGCGGAGCAATTAGCCAAGCACTCCCCCCACACACCAGCCCCAAAATCCCAATGATCACACCCACGGTGAGCCAATTTCGTGCGGCAGCCAATTGTCTTTTGTATCGGGTCATCGGGGCGTCCGAAAGGAGGTCTAACTGCCGGGGCAGACTCTCCCAGGCCAAATAGCTTTCCAAAAGGGTCAATTGCTCGGTCGTTTTTCGGAGCGGTTCTTTTTGGCCGGGCAGCGGCGGCGTTTGCCAGGTAATGGGGTCCGGCACTTGGGGTTTCTCCGGCCACTGAAGCACCAAGACGCCTATCCAAACCAGGGCTGCCAAAACGATTAGACCTCCGAGGCTAATCAACCGCTGGCGAATTCCCCATCGGCCCTGCGGCGACGGAGGCGCATCCGTCGGCGCCACAGGCAATTTCCGAAGTTCCAACATGCTGGGCACTTCCACACGCCGACCACATGGGCATGTGATCGACTGGCCCGCTTGGGCCGATTCCACAGGGAACTCCAATCCGCACGAACACCGTAATAAGTATTTTTTACCCACGGCAATTATCCTGACATATCTGTTGGGGTTGGTCTCCAGACCAGAGGGAAAAGGCGAAAGGAAGCCCTTGGGGGAATTTCCGTGCCGCCCAGGAAACACTCCGAAAATGTTCTCCCCTTCCAGAATCGGGTTCCCTTAGGTCTGTTTTTGATAGGAGTTTTTTTATTTGAACCAAAACTTCCTTCCAGCAGAAGGATTCCGGCCTTCTCGTGTGAGGGGAGAGAGGTGCAAGGACATCTGTTCTGGGGGTGTGCTTGCTGTTTGCTAGGATGACTGTATCCACCGGGACCCATTGCCACCCTTGGTGGAGTCCGAACGATTTTTAGCCCCTCCAAGTTGTAGGGGCCTGGCCGGGTGGATACAGTCAAACTAGAAGTCTTGGGATGGCCTAGGATTAGATACGGAATTGGCCCGGGAAGTGTTTACGGCATGGGGATTTGCGTTATCTATATTATCCATTTTATCTATATTAACTTTCTGTACCTTGAAAAGTAAAGAAATTGTTTATGAAGTACTAGACCTTCTTAACTTGGTGATTAGAATAAAAATAATCCCGGATGCCCTCGAGCTGAACCAGCCTTCTCTGGAAGGCGCCTGGGTGATTTTTTGGGTTTCGCCCAACCCACTTCCGTGAAACCGAGGGACCATGGGGAGAGGATATTTGTGGTCTGCTGGAGGCCCCAGCAGACGGAATTAGACTCCCGTGGGGGATGATCAGGCGGAAAGAGGAAGTGCGTGCGGAATGGCTCCCACCTAGGAGGCCAAGCGGAACCAACGGCACTCTCTGGGCGAAAGCCTTTCTGGTCAGCCAACCTAGCAAGGACTGCCGAGACAGAATTTTTTACCAAATCTTCGGCCCAAACAACCGATTGGGTAGCGGGTGGTAGAATTGGGGTGATGGGGATCTCAGGCAGCTTCGGGCAAGAGCCCTCCTAGTGTTCCGACGCTAGCTATGGATGTTTATGCTGTTTATTTTTTAACGGGATCGGCGCCTGGGGAGGCTCCGTCTGCGCTGTCTGACCAACCAAGGAGGCATGGGAACCGTAATCATTTCATGGGCGCCCACGGCGGTAGTTTCTGAGAGACTTCAGGAGACCATCGTTCTATGGAGCTTCACGAAAGGAGGAGTAGTCCCTTGTACGACATGATCCTGGACGATTTGGATGATGATGTGGACGTTGTAGGCGATGAGGCCCTAGATTTAAAAGATTCTCATCTGTTTGAGGATGTCTTAGACGCGGAGGTCGAGGACGAGTTGGAATTCGAAGAGGACGAGCACGAAGCCCAACTCCAGGAGGAGGAAGAAGAGATCGGCCTCGAGGCGGAAGAAAGCGAATCTTGGTCGGATGATCCTGTACGAATGTATCTAACCCAAATGGGCGAAATCCCGCTCCTGACCCGGCAGCAAGAGATCGCCCTGGCCAAACAGATTGAACTCAACCGGGCCAAATTCCGTCGCCGGGCTTTGGAGTGCGGCTATGTCTTGCAGATTGCGGTGAAAATTCTCCGCCGCGTGCTGGATGGTTCTTTGCCGTTTGATCGGACGATTCAAGTTTCGGTCTCCGACCGCCTGGAAAAAAACCAGATTCTAGGACGATTACCGCAAAATTTGCGCACTCTGGAGGTCCTGATCAAACGGAATCGCCACGATTATCAGATCGCCGTCAGCCGCACTAAACCCATGGGCAAACGCCGGGCCGCTTGGCGCCGTTTGGGTCAACGCCGCCGTCGGGCGGTCCGTCTGGTTGAAGAGCTCGGCCTGCGCACGCAGCGGATTGAGCCGATGATCAAGGTCCTGGAAGATTTCAGTCGGCGGGTCGATGAACTGAAAGCCCGTATCGACCAGCATCGGGCCCAAAACCGCCCCCCGGAAGAACGCGAGCCTTGGCTGGTGGAATTCCGGAATATCCTCCGCAGTTTGGAAGAGACCCCTACAAGCCTTCGCAACCGGGTGGCTTATCTGAAGCAGATTTATCAAAAATATCAAGAGGCCAAACGAGGGCTTTCCGAAGGCAATCTGCGGTTGGTAGTTTCCATCGCCAAAAAATATCGCAATCGCGGGCTGAGCTTCCTGGATCTGATTCAAGAAGGCAATGCCGGCCTGATGCGGGCCGTCGATAAGTTCGAGTATCGCCGAGGCTTCAAGTTCTGCACCTATGCCACCTGGTGGATTCGCCAGGCCATTACCCGGGCTGTAGCCGATCAAAGCCGCACCATCCGTATCCCCGTCCACATGGTCGAAACCATGTCCCGGGTGCGGAATGTGTCCCGAAAACTCCGGCAGTCGCTCGGCCGGGAACCCACGCTGGAAGAAATCGCCCAGGCATCCAAAACCGGGGTGGATGAAACCCGACGGGTGCAAAGCATGAGTCGGTATCCGATCAGCCTGGATCGCCCCGTCGGCAATAGCGACGACAGCCACTTCGGCGATCTGTTGCCCGATGGCGACGTCGAAAGCCCCGCCGCCGGCGCCACCCAGGAAATGCTCCGCCGCTCCATCCACAAAGTCCTCAAAACCCTCAGCTACCGAGAACGGGAAATCCTCAAACTCCGGTACGGCCTGGGCGACGGTTATTGTTACACCTTGGAGGAAGTGGGCCATATCTTCAAAGTTACCCGAGAACGCATTCGGCAGATTGAGGCCAAAGCGGTCCGCAAACTCCAACAGCCCAGCCGAAGCCAAGAATTGGTCGGCTTTTTGGACTGATGGGGGGACACCCCACCCAGAGGTGGGGATTTTTCGGATAGATTCTAGCGGTAAGCCAAAGAAGGGGGGCTCCCCCTAAAAAGTGGCCTAAACCTATTCAGGGCCTCTTCCTTTGCCGGAGGAGGCCTTTTTATTTGGGGGAAAGCCCCTTTGCACTTTGCATAATGTTTTGGTAAAATAAAAGCCCAAGGGTAGTTGCCCGGCTTCCGTTTCTCTCCCTTCCTCGATTCTCCTTCCTTAGCCCTACAAGGAGTCCTCACGATGGACGTTGGGAAACATTCCTTGCCGCCGATCGTTAGGAGATGGTCTTTGGTCTTTAAGCAGCCTGGTCTCTGGCCCAAAGTGTTCCGATGGGGGGTGGTGGTATTTTTCCTCATAGGTGGTGGGATGTGGCTGAGCGGGGCGGCGGGGATGGCTGCCGAAAAAAGCACCCCAAAGCCTCCTCAACCGATCCCTTGGAGTCCCCAGGAGTCCCCGGAACTTTCGCTTGATCCCAATCAACTTGGTTTTGACCAGATCGTGTTTGTCAAACGTCGGCCGTATTCTTCCGATCACTACTACACGGACATTAACAACGGCACCGCACCGGACCGGTTTGATCCCCGAAATGGCATCTACATCTACCATTTGCGCACTCGCACCGAGCGGCCGGTGGTTACCGCAGCGCAACTGCCTGGCGGCAAAGGGTTTATCGGCTATATCAGCTTATCCTTCGACGCCAAGAAGGTGCTCTTTGATTTTCGGGAGCATCCGGGGGCAGGGTTTCGGATTTGGGAGGTCGGTTTGGACGGCTCCGGGCTTCGGCCGCTGCTAGGCCCTCCGCCCGATGAAGCCGAAAAAGTGGCCCGCTGGGGCCGTCCCTTCCATACCGACGATATCCATCCCAATTATCTGCCCGACGGCAAAATCATCTTTTCTTCCAGCCGATGCGAGCATACCATCCTGTGCGGCGGCTCAGCCCACCTGGCCGCTCTGAATCTCTTCCGCTGCAATCCCGACGGCACTCAGGTGGAGCAACTGACCCGCAGTCCGGTAAGCGAGTTCTGTCCGGTAGTCCTGGACGACGGCCGGGTCATGTACCACCGGTGGGAATATGTGGATAAAGGCGCCCGGGTGGCCAAAACCGTCTGGACCATGAACCCCGACGGCACCCATCCGCAGGAACTCTACGGCCTGGCCGACGATACCACCACCGTCTATATGTATCCCAAACCGCTTCCGGGAAGCTCCGAGCGCTTCGTCTGTGTGGGCACCTGCCACTTTCCGCAGGGGGCCTGTTTGGGGGCCATCTTGCTGGTCGATGCCGGCAAGGGTCTGCGCATTCCGGGGCCGTTGCCGCACGAGCCCGGCTTTGTCCCCTTGGATTTCCGCTGGCCGGTGGTCAACATCACCCCCCATGTCTGCATTGACCGACGCACGGAGCCCGGCTGGTTCTTCCGCACTCAGGACGGCCAATATGTCCATGACAAAACTGGGCAGAGCGGACATCTTTACACCCATCCGTATCCGATCACCGATCGGCTCTTTTTGGTCTCCTATAAATATGATCCATCCCACCATGCCCAGCATACGCCCAACGCCTATGCGATCTATTTGTTGGACATTGAGGGTCGGCATCGGCTGGTGCACAAGGATCCGGACCTTTCCTGTTGGCATCCCACGCCGATTCGGCCACGCAAAGTCCCGCCGGTGATCAAAACCGTTCGGGATCCGGAATATGCGGCCAATGGCCAGGCCGTCTGCATCCTGACCAACGTTACCCAGGGCATGGACGGAGTCAAACCGGGCGAGGTGAAATGGCTTCGGGTCAACGAGGTATTGCCCCGCTACTGGTCCACCGGTCGCCGCTGGAACCCGCACATCAGCAGTTCCTCCTGGCGGGCAGCCCTTTGGCCGAGGGTCCAGTGGGGTGTTGTCCCCGTGGAACCCGACGGATCGGCCCATTTTGTGGTTCCGGCCGGCCGGGCCATCTTCCTGCAGGCCCTGGATGAGAACTTCCGAGAAATCCAGCGGGAACGGACCTATGTGAACTATTCGCCGGGCGAAGTCCGCTCCTGCACCGGTTGTCACGGCCAGCGGAATTACACGCCACCGCCGCTCGGGCCGAACCCGCCGCTGGCCCTGCGTCGACCGCCCAGCCCGCTTATGCCCCAGCCCTGCGACCTGGTCGAAAACGGCGGGGACGGCAAACCCGGGCAGGTCATCCATTATCCGACGGATATCCAGCCCCTCTGGGACGCCAAATGCGTCTCCTGCCACGGCGCCCAGAACCCCGCTGGCGGACTGCGGCTTACCGGCGAAGTTACCGAAATGTACAATGTTTCCTATGAGCAATTGGCCACCAAAGAGCTGGCCGGCCCGCTCATCTCCGAGTTCATCTCCTTCCTCAAAGGCGATCAGGGCAATTATAACGGGGCCTACCTGCCGCCTCGGAGTCTAGGCTGTGCGCAAAGCGTACTCATGGCCGTGCTGACGGATCCGAAACATCCCAAAAATGCCCAAACCGATCATACGAAAATGCTCACGCCGATCCAGCTCCAGCGCCTGGCCCGCTGGGTAGATTCCAATTATCAGTTCTATGGGAGTTACTTCGGCCGACAACACGCCCACTGGGTCAACCCCGACCCGAACCAACCGGCCTACAACCCGGCCACGGACTTCCGACGTCGGCCCACCTTCGAAGAGGCCATCGGCTTCCTGGCCCCCGCCTGGCACCATTAAACCCCCTGTGTCATTCCTGCACCCTACGTGTCCTTCGCGCGCAAGCGGGGAGCCAGGGTCTTTGCGTCTGCCCCCTGTGGGCGCTCCTGCCCCCTGTGTGCCCTCCTGCCCCCTGTGTCCTTCCTGCGCAAGCGGGAACCCAGACGCCTCTCCCCAGGAGCGGGAGAGGCCGGCCTGGCCTTCGGTCCTGCCTTCCGGCAGGGAACAGGCCTGCCGCCTGTCATCCCTCTCCGCCGGCCTCTCGACAGCCAGGGAAAAAGCAACCGGACGGCCATTTTCGTGGCAGTGACATCCAAGGGCGGCCCCGCTTGCACCTTGGAAAACCCTCTTCATCCCTCTGCGGAGCTTAGAGGCTGTCCCGAAATGGGTAGCCCAGAGGCGGCCCCGATCCCTTTCCAAACCGTTCTGACTGACCAAAATGCCGTTTTCTTAGGGTTTGGAGAGGCTTGGGACCGGATGTTGC
>Ga0272448_1000942_pt1 | contig 41451 bp, 40 predicted proteins | sample YNPCB0191_FD_202220 | JGI IMG/M metagenome (GOLD analysis project Ga0272448, IMG submission 202220) | Hot spring sediment microbial communities from Yellowstone National Park, WY, United States - YNP-CB-019-1 | ecosystem: Environmental > Aquatic > Thermal springs > Hot (42-90C) > Sediment...
CGAACCGAGCGCCTGCCCGCCCGTTCTTTGCCTTTGGGACTGCTGGAGGATGCCGTCTATTGCGTGGATGAAGTGCGCTTGCGACCCGGTGACCGCTTGTTCATATACAGCGACGGCGTCACAGACGCGCGCAATGCCGCCGGAGAGTTCTTCGGCCTGGCTCGCTTGGAGCGAACGCTCTCGCAGGTGACGGTCAAGGGCGCTGAAGCGCTCAGCCACGCCGCCCTCGCCGCCGTGGACGCCTTCACCGGGGGCGCCGACCAGCCCGACGACCTCACGGTCCTGGCGCTTGAGTACGGCGAGGCCCGCTAAGCGCCCGCCGCCGTCCCGCATTTCAGGCGAAAATCCCTGTATGCGTACCCTGGCGGCAACTCTGCTCCTGACGGCGCCTGCCTGGTGTCAGACTCAATTCCTGCGCGCTTCGCGCAACGACGCGCTTATTGAGATTGACGCCGCTCGGCGGGCGCCCTACCGGATACCTCGCACTATATTCGGGACCTTTCTGGAACCGATCGGAAACGCCATCTACGGCGGGCTGTGGGCGCAGGTCCTCCACAATCCGAGTTTCGAAGACGTCTTCTGGAGCGCCGAACGCCTCCGGCGCGAGGTGGACAACGAACCGGCCCTGTTGCGCTCCTCGCGCATTGGATTGCCCCTGCCCTGGGAGCCGCTGGATTACGAGCAGGGCTGGCGTTACGAGCCGCGCTTCGGCGACGCGGCCAACGGCTCGCGTTCTTTGCTCATTATGGCCCTGCCTGGCGCCGAGACCGGCGTGCGACAGCGCGTCTATTTGCCCGTGCACCGAAGCTTGCGCTACACGGGCAGCTTTTATGCCCGACACCTCAGCGGCCCCGCCGAAATCGAGGTCTCCTTGCGCCGCCGCAACCGGCCCGATCAGGTGCTGGCGCGCGCCACGGCGCCGCTGACCGGCGGGAGCTGGCGGCGTTACCAGTTTGCGCTGGAGCTGGCCGGCCGGGCGCCGGCCCGGTTGGAGCCGGTTGATTTCGTGCTCGCCGCCCGCGATGAAGCGCGCGTGCTGGTGGACCAGGTTCTGCTTTACCCGGCCGATGCCATTGACGGTTTGGATCCGGATGTGGTGGCCATGGCCCGCGCCTTGCGCACCCCCCTGGTGCGCTTCGGCGGAAATTTCACTTCCGGTTACCACTGGCGCGACGCAGTGGGCCCGCTCGATCAACGGACGCCGATGCTGAACCAGGCTTGGGGCATCCCCGAGTACAACCACTTCGGCACGGACGAACTGTTGCGCTTCTGCCGGCTGATCGGGGCTGAACCGCAGATCGCGCTGAACCTGGGCAGCGGTACGCCGGAAGAGGCCGCCGAATGGGTGCGTTACGTCAACCAGCGCTGGGAGTCGCGCCGCGGCGGCCTGCTCTGGGAGCTGGGCAACGAGCTGTGGGGAACTTTTCAAATCGGCTACCCCACCATCGAACGCATCGCCGAACGCACGCGCATCTTCAGCCAAGCCGTGCGCCGCGTGGATCCTCAAGCACGGCTGATCGCCACCGGCCAGGATCCTGACCACTTTCGCGAGTGGAATGCTCGCCAGCTTGCCCTCGGGCCGGAAGTTTTCCAGTACCTTTCCACTCACTTCGTGGTCGGCGCGCAAGTGCGCCGGCGCGATCCCTCGCCGGAGTTCGTCGCCCTGGCGTCCCTGGCGCTGCCCCTGGGGCTGGAGCGCCAACTGCGCCAGATGAAAGCCCAGATTGACGCCGATCCCCGCACGCGCGACCGAGTGAAGATCGCTTTTACCGAGTGGCTGTTCCACGGCCCGGACGATCGCGTCCCGCGTTTCACCAACCTAGGCGGCGCGCTGCTGGCTGCCGGCTTCCTCAACACGCTCATATGGGTGGCCGACTTTACGCCCGTCGCGGACATGACCGGGTTGGTCGAGTTCGGCGGCATCTGGCAGAAGCGCGGTCAGGTTTACGCAGTGCCGGCCTATTGGGCCTTTCGCATGTACTCGACCGCCGACGTCGCCGTGCCCCTCCAGACGCGCGTGAGCGTCGAAGGCTACGACGTCCGGGACGGCAACACGCGCCTGCCTGAGATCCCGGATGTGCCGTTCCTGGACGTGGTGGCGGCGCTCAACGGCGCCGGCGACCGCTTGACGGTCTTCGTGGTGAACCGCCACCTGGAGCGCGACATTGTCGCTGAGCTTCGCCTGAGCGGTTTCGCTCCTTTGCCCGAAGCGCGCGTTGAAACCCTGGCAGCCGCCAGTATTTATCAGGTCAATGATGAAGTGCGCCCGGAGGCGGTGATTCCGGTCTCAAGCGCGCTCCAAACGCCGGGACCCGCTTTCTCCTACACCTTCCGCCGCGCAAGCGTCACGCGTTTGGATCTCCGCCGGCAATAACGGCGCGCCGCCGAGCCGTCATTGGACCGGCGTGCCGTAAGGGATCACGGTGGGAACGCGCTCGGCCGCATCCACCCGAGCTATTCGCCAGGTGCGTCCCACTTTCTCGAGGTACATGGTCTGTGCTTCATTGCGGTCCTGGTAGACGTATTCGACTTGCAGGCGCACCTCGCGCTCGCTCAGCCGCTGCGGCTCGGTCACGGCCACGCCCTTGATCGGACGGTGAAGCTGTCGTAAGTAAGCGCCGAAGTCGCGCTCCGTCTGTTCGGCAATGGCCGCCTTCAGGGCCGCTTGCATCTGCACGGTGTAGGCTTCCAAGTAGCGGCGCACGTCGCCCCGGCGGGCGGCTTCCAGCATCTGGTAGACGGCATCCTGCGGCGTCGGTTCGCGCGGCGGCTGCGGCGCAGCCTGAGGAAAGCGAAAACCGCTTTGCCGCAGCAGAACCCCTGCCAGGGTCGCGGCCAGCACTGCGAGAGTCAGCAGATGGGCCTTGCTGCGGGCGCTCATTGTGGTCCGCGTCCTTCGGCGGGCGGCTGTGCGCCTTTGCGGATGATGGTCAGATCCAGGTTGCCGCGCTTGTCCAGGATCAGCTTCTTGATGCGTGGCAGTATTTGCTCCATCGTTTCCACATAAAGGCGGTGGCCGTTGAGCTCTGCGGCGCGTGCGTATTCGGCGGCTAGTTGGGTGAAGCGGGCGGCGTCGCCCTGAGCCTCGTTGATCCGGCGTTGCTTGTAAGCCGCGGCCTCTTCCAGCATCTGCTGCGCCTCGCCCCGGGCGCGCGGGATCACGTCGTTGGCGTAACCTTGGGCCTCGCTGACAAGGCGGGCGGCGTCGGCGCGCGCTCCGGCCACGTCGCGGAAGGCGTTGGCGACTTCCGGCGGCGGCGCGGCGCTCTCAATGTTGACGCTGGACAGGATCACGCCCAGCCGGTAATCGTTCAGGTGTTGCTGTGCAGCGCTGCGGACCTCTTCCTGGATGGCGACCTTATCGGTGGTTAACACCGCGTCTACGCCTCGCCGGCCGATCCGGCGCGTCAATTCCTCCTCGACCGCTGCGCCCGCCAGACGCGCGGCCTCCTGCGCCTGGAACAGGTAGTCCGCCGGGACGCCCACGTAGTACTGCACTACCACGCGCAAATGGATCAGGTTCTGGTCGCCGGTGAGAAACTGCGAGGCCGGCGCCTGCGCCCGGCCCAGCACGCCGTCGGGAACCTCGCCGCCTATCACCAGCCTCTGCAACTGGCGCACCTTTAACCGTTGGACCCGCCCAATCGGCCAGGGCAGGCAGTAGTGCATGCCGGGCATCACGCGCGGCGCAACCACCCGCCCGAAGCGCGTCTCGACCGCCTGCTGATCGGCGGGCACAATGTAGATTCCGCTGGCCAGCCACAGTAGCGCCGCGGCAGCCGACAGGCGGCGGCGGCTCCACGCCGGCCTGCGCGGCGCCTGTGCCGGCAGGACTTCCAGTTGCCTCGGGCCGGCCTCGATCGCGCTCATTGGGCTCCGCTCTCGCCTCGCATCAGAATCTTCAGAAGCTCGGAATCGGAACTAAGGATGGCGGTCGTCTTGTCGTCAAAGATCTTCTTGTACGCTTCCAGCGTGCGCAGCAACTTGTAGAAACGCGGGTTGCGCGCGTAAGCCTGGCTGTAAGTGCGCGTGGCCTCGGCGTCCCCCTCCCCACGGATCCTTTCCGCCTCCCGGTAGGCCGTCGAGAGGATCTCCTCCTTCTGCCGGTCGGCCTCGGCGCGGATTCGCAAGGCCTGCTCCTCGCCTTCGGCCCGGTACTGCCGGGCGATGCGTTCGCGCTCGGCGCGCATCCGGGCGTAGACGCTTTGCTTGTTTTGTTCCGGCAGGTTCAGCCGCTTGATTCGCACGTCCACCACCTGGATGCCGTATTTCTCCAGCGCGGCCTGATCGGTGGCCGCGGTCAGGCTGTGCAGCACCTGCTCGGCCTGAATCTTCTCCGCGCCGGTGGAAACGATAGCGTCCAGGTCGTGCTGGCCCAGCACCGCGGAAAGACCGCTCCAGACGATGTCGTGTAACCGCATCTCGGCGGCCGCCGGATCGCCCACCGTTTCTATGAAACGCTGCGGATCGCGGATTCGCCAGGCGACGTAATTCTCGATCACTAGATTCTTCTTGTCCCGGGTCAGAAATTCCGAGGGCCGCGGATTGTAAATGCGCAGCCTGCGATCGAAGTAAGTGGCGGACTGGAAGAACCACTTGGCGTGCAAGCCCGCCTCCCTGACGGTGCGCACCGGCCTGCCGAACTGCGTCACTAGCACAAACTCGGTCTCGCGCACGGTGAAAAGCGTCCGCCAGAGAAACACCGCGCATAGCAGCGCGGCTAGCGCGCCGTAATGTCCTCGTTCGAACTTCATCGTTCCTCCCGGAGAGTGGCGGCAGGTGGACTGAGGGGCGCTTGCGGAAGCAGCACGCCTTCCTCCACCAGCATCAGTTGGCGGCGCGCTTGCCCGGCGTCCACAATGATCTTCTGTTTGCCAGGCAGGATCTGCTCCATGGTTTCCAAATAGAGGCGCATCTGGGTCGTGCCGGGTGCGGTCCGGTAGGCTTGCTCGGCCAACTGGAAACGGGCGGCGTCGCCGGCGGATCTGTGTTTGCGCGCCAGCGCATAAGCCCGGGCGCTCGCCAGACGCGCCTGGGCGCTGCCGCGGGCCAGCGCCACCTGCTGGTTGCGGTAGGCTTCGGCTTCGTTGATCAAGCGGCTCTTTTCTTCCAGAGCCCCGGCTACCTCCCGGAAAGCGTCCACCACCTCCGTGGAGGGATGCACGTCCAGCAACTTGACGCGCAGTACGCGCACGCCCGCTTGGTAGCGATCCAGCCGCCGTTGAAGTTCGGTCTCCGCGCGCTGTTCGATCGCCTGGCGGCCTACCGTCAGGATCTCATCCAGGGCGGTGGCATTGATGACCGCTTGCAAGACTGACTCCGCCGCGGTCCGCACTGTCAGCTCGCCGTCCAGTTGCCGATAAAGGAAATCGTCGGGGCGCGCCGCCTGGTAATGGACCACGGCGTTGACTTCCAGCATGTTCTGATCGCCGCTCAACATGAGCGATTCTTCCGGCTTGCGCTGGAAGCGGCCTGCCCGGTGTTGCACGTTCCACTCGTAGGCGGGCGGCTCCAGTTCCGGCGCCGCCACATTGGAGCGGAAACCGATCTCCACCACCCGGACCCGCTCGGCCTGGATTCGCGTCAGCCGCTCCACGGGCCAAGGCCACTTGTAGTGCAGACCCGGCCCGCGGTAGGGTAGCTGCTTGCGGCCGAAACGCTCGATGAGGCCGATCTCGTCGGGACGCACAATGTAGAATCCGTTCAGCGCCAGGATCGCCAGAGCTGCGGCCAGCGCCGGGCGCGCCAGGCGCCGCCGGTTCTCCACCAGCCGGTTGAAGGCTGCCTTCGGATCCAGCCCGGCCGCCCGCCTCCAGAGGCTGCGCCCGTGCCGGCGGATCCGGTCCGCGACGATCCACTGCGGCCGCTGCTGGCGGTGCAGCCGCCCAGGCGCCAGCAGCCTGAGGGAATTCAGCATCACCAACAAGGATGCTGCTTGGTGCGTGGCTGCGGCCGCGATAGGTCCCAGCCGCCCCGTAGCCGCCGCACCCACCGCCGCAAGGTTCACAACTCCCGCGAACACGATGATGTTCTGCCAGGCCAGTCCCACCGCGCGCCGAGCCACTTCGATCAGCTTGGGCAATCCCTCGAGCGAATGCGGCAGGTAGACCACCCCCGCCGCTTCCGCCGCGACGTCGGCCGCGCCGGCCACCGCCACTCCTACTTGGGCGGCCGCCAGGGCCGGCGCATCGTTGATCCCGTCGCCGATCATCGCCACCCGGCGACCCTGCGCGCCGAGCTGCCGGACGCGGTCCAGCTTTTCTTCGGGCAACAGCTCGGCCTCCACCTCGGGAATGCCCAGCTCGCGGGCGATTGCTTCCGCCGCCCGGCGGCGGTCCCCCGTGAGCATCACCTGCCGGCCGATGCCCAGCCGCTGGAAGGCCTTGACCGCTTCCCGCGCGCCTTCCCGCAGGCCGGCGCGCAGCAGGATGGCGCCCGCCAGTCGCCCGTCTTCGGCTACCAGCACCGTGGTAGCGCCCAAGCGGTCGGCTTCTTCGAACAATGCGTCGCCGCCCGTGATGCCGTGCTCGGCCAGGAAGGCGGCGCTGCCCGCGCGCACCGTGCGCCCCTCCAGCGTGCAGAGCGCGCCGCGTCCGGCCAGAACGTGCGCACCGCTCGATTCGGGAACGCGCAACCCGCGGCGCCGCGCTTCTTCCACGATCACGCGCGCCAGGACGTGGTCCGAGCCGCGCTCGGCGGCCGCCGCCAACTCCAGCAGCCGGTTCTCGTCGGCCCCCGCGGGCAGCAGCTTGACGATCTCGAAGCGGCCTTCCGTCAGCGTGCCTGTCTTGTCGAAAACCACCGTGTCCGCTTCGGCCGCCTGTTGTAAGACGCTGCCGCCGCGCACCAGAATGCCGCGTCGGGCCAGTCCGCCCATGGCCGCCACCATGGCCGCCGGCGTTGCCAGGATAAGGGCGCAGGGGCAGGCCACGATGAGCACCGAGACGGTCCGCAGCCAGTCCCGCGTGAGCCAAAGGGTGGCCGCCGCGGCCAGCAGCACCGCCGGCAGAAAGTACCGCGCGTAACGGTCGGCCAGGCGCTCTATCGGGGCCCGTCGCTGGCGCGCCTCCTCGACCAGCCGGATGACCTGCGCCAGCGTTGTTTCTCCGCCCGCCCGCGTCACGCGGATTTTCAGCAAGCCGTCGCCGTTGAGCGAGCCGGAAAACACTTCGTCCCCGATTTGTTTTTCTCGAGGAAGCGGCTCCCCGGTAATGGAACTCTCGTCCACCGCCGAAGCGCCCTCAACCACCACCCCGTCGGCCGGCAGGCGCTCTCCGGCGCGCACCAGGATGACGTCGCCCGGCTTCAGCGCGCCTGCCTCCACGTCTTGCTCGCCGCCGTCCCGCAACAAGCGCGCCCGCCGGGGCATTTGCTCCACGAAACTCCGTATGGCCGACCGTGTCCGCTGCGCCGCGTAGCTCTCCAGTCCTTCGCCTATCAGCATGATGAGCATGGCTTCCGCGGCGGCCAGGTACTCGCCGATCAGCAGCGCCGCCGCCACCGCCAGCGAGACCGCCAGATCCGCGGAAAGCCTCCGCTCCAGCAGCGCGGCCACGGAGTTGTAAAAAGTGCGGTAGCCTGCGGCCAGTGCCAGCAGCGCCGCCGTGTCCAGGCCGGCTATGCTCTTGAACCATCCCAGGTAGTTGAGCGCCAGCCCCAGGCCGACCGCGCCTGCGAAGCCGAACTGGCGCAGCAGTTCACGGCTGTGATCTTCAGCCGGCGCGGCGCTGCCAACCATGTGCACGACGTTCGGACCTCGACGGACTTCAGATATTCTATCCCGCGATCGGCGAGGCCGCCCGGTGTCGCTTCTGCCCGCGCTTGACATCCGGGCCGGCTTCAGGCACGCTAGGTTAGTTGAACCGCCCCGGGCGACCTTTCCGCTGACCGCCACCGATCGGTCCCTGGAGCGCAATCAGCAAACATACCGAGGCCAATGTGGTTCTGAGTCTGGTTCTCCAGCAGCAACAGGCCCCTTCCGGCGGCCTGGGCTTCCTGATTACCGTCCTGCCCATTCTGCTGATCTTTTACTTCCTGCTGTTCCTTCCCATGCAGCGGCAGCGTAAACGCCAGCAGAAAGTGCTGGCCAGCCTGGAAACCGGGCAGACGGTCTTGACCAACGGAGGCATCATCGGAACCATTGTGGCCATTAACCGGGACGACGACACCCTGGTGCTGCGGGTCAAGCCGGACAATGTGAAGCTCCAGGTCACCCGCAGCGCGGTGGCGGCCCTGGTCCCGGCCGAGAGCAAGAAGTAATCTTGAAGCCAGCGCTATGCAAAGGAATCTGACCACGCGAGTGATTGTGATCGCGGCCGTAATCCTGCTGTCGGTCATAGGCCTCACCGGCTTGCCGCGATCCCTGGGCCAACTGAAGAGCAATCTCCGGGAGAACATACGCCTGGGCCTGGACCTGCGCGGCGGCAGCCACTTGATACTACAGGTGCGCGTGCATGAGGCCGCCAAGGCGCGCGCCGACATGACCATCGAGAGCCTGCGGCAAGAGCTGCGCCGGGCGGGCATTGAGTTCGCCTCCCTGGATCGCAGCGATCCTCAGCGCGTCGAAGAGACCGACTCCATCGTGATTCACCTGCGCGGCGTGCCTTCCACCCGCGCCGGAGACCTGCGTACCATCATCAGCCAGCGATTCCAGAGCTGGGTCCTGACGGCGGTCAACGCGACCGACTACCGCCTGACCATGCGTCCCACCGAGCTGCTGGCTTTGAAGCGCGAGACCGTCGAGCGGACCATCCGCACCCTGGAGCGCCGCATCAACGCCTTGGGGCTTACGGAACCCGTCATCCAACAGCACGGCTCCAGCGAGAGCGAGTACCAGATCCTGGTGCAGTTGCCGGGCGTAGATGATCCGGCGCGCGTCAAGCAGATCATGGGAACCACCGCCGTGCTTGAGATCAGCGAGGTGCGCGACGGCCCGTTCGCTTCCCGTGATCAGGCTCTGGCCAAGCTCGGCGGCGTGCTGCCGCTGAACACTAAACTGGTCCCCGAGATGCGCCGCGGCGGAGAGGCCGGTGAAACCTGGTGGCTGGTAAGCCGCGTCCCGGTGATCACCGGGGAGGATTTGCGCAACGCCCGCCCCGGGCGGGACGAATTCGGCAAGTGGGAAACCGACTTCACGCTGGGGCCGGACGGCGCACGCCGTTTCGCACAGCACACCGAGCGGAACATCGGCAATCGCCTGGCGATCATTTTGGATAACCAGGTGCGTAGCGCACCGGTGATCCAAAGCCGCATTGAAGACCAAGGACGTATCACCGGGGCCTCCAACGAACAGGACGCCACCGATCTGGCTCTGGTGCTTCAGTCCGGCTCGCTGCCCGCGGGCATTGACTACCTGGAAGAGCGCACCATCGGGCCCTCGCTCGGATCCGACTCCATCCGGCAGGGCCTCTCGGCGGGTTTACTGGGGCTGATCCTGGTGGCGGCCCTGATGGTCGTCTACTACAAGAAGAGCGGAGTCAACGCCCTGGTGGCGTTGACCATGAACGCCCTGATCACCCTGGCCGCTTTGGCTTACTTCGATGCGGTCTGGACTTTGCCCGGCATAGCCGGCTTCGTGCTCAGCCTGGGCATGGCGGTGGATTCCAATATCCTGATCTTCGAGCGCATCCGTGAGGAGCTGCGCGGCGGCAGAGGCGTGATCGCCGCTGTGCAGGCGGGCTTCGAGCGCGCCTTCATCACGATCATTGACACCCATGTGGTGACGGTGGTCTCCTGCGCTTTCCTGTTTATGTTCGGCACCGGACCGGTGAAGGGCTTCGCGGTGACCCTGGTGGTGGGCCTGGTGGCCAACGTGTTTACCGCGGTGTTCGTCTCCCGGACCATCTTCAACTGGGAGTTGTTCCGGCAGAGGGAGGCGGTTCGCCTGAGCATATAATGATGATCGGGGTTTCATGTGGTTGGCGTCTGGCGGCGGCCCGCGGGGGCCGGGTTGGGTACCGGGCGCTGGAATGTGATATTTTCTTGACTGCGGTTGGGAACTTCCCGGAGGCCGGCGGTGTCCAACCACAGAACACCGGCCTGCGCTGACAGAATGGAGCTGTTTCGGGAACCAAAGATCAATTGGGTGCGCTGGATGCCAGCGGGGGCGGTGTTGTCGCTAGTTCTGGTGGCCGCTTCTATCCTAAGTCTCGTCCTCAAAGGCGGTCCGCGCTGGGGAATTGACTTCCGCGGCGGGACTCTCGTCTACGTAAAGTTCCGGCAGCAGCCGCCGCTGGAGCAGATCCGCCGGGCGCTGGCCGGCCGGATCCCGGGCGAAGTTACCGTCCAGGAGATGACCGGCGCGCGCGAAGTCATCATCGGCACAGAGATGCGCAGCGAGCGCGAGCTGGACCAGGCGCGGCGCACCATCACCGACACCTTGGCGGAACGCTTCGCGGCTTCCTCCGGCAAGATTGACCTGAACAACGCCGGACGCGAAGCGTTGGTTGAGCGGCTGCGCGAGCCGTTGCAGCGCAACAACGTGGCGCTCTCCGAGCAACAGTTGCAGGAACTGGTAGGCCGCATCGTGGACTTCCGCGATCGCGAGCGCTCCGGATTGTTGGGATCCTTCGAGGAACTTTCCGGCGTACAGGGCGTGACGCCGGCGGTGATCGCCACCCTCAAGCAGGAAGCCATCCTTGCGCCTTTCACCATCCGGCAGGTTGAGATCGTAGGGCCCAAAGTGGGCGCCGACCTGCGCCAGAAGGCGCTGCTGGCCACCTTGTACGCGCTGGGCGGCATGCTGGTATACATCGCTTTCCGCTTCGAGTTCGTGGCCGGAGTGGGTGCGGTCATCGCTAGTTTCCACGACGCCATGCTCACCATCGGGGTGTTCTCCTGGTTGGATCGCGAGATCTCGCTGACCGTGATCGCCGCCATCCTCACCTTGATCGGTTACTCGATCAACGACACGATCGTGGTCTACGACCGGGTGAGAGAGAATCTGAAGTTGCGTTTCAAAGAAGCTCTGCCGGAGGTCGTCAACCGCAGCGTAAATCAGACCCTCAGTCGTACGGTGCTGACTTCCGGCACCACCCTGCTGGCCGCTTTGGCCTTGTTCGTGCTCGGCGGACCGGTACTGCACAATATGGCGCTGGCCCTGTTGGTGGGCGTCGTAGTGGGTACTTACTCTTCGGTTTTCGTGGCCAGTGCGGTTGTGGTGGGATGGCATAATTTCACTGAGCGTCGCAAGAAGCAGGCGGGCACCCTGGCGGCGGCGCCGGTGTCCAAAGCAAAGGAGGCCGCCCGGAAGGGTTCCCGGGCGGTGAAAAAGGCTTGAAAGTGACGGGCGTTAGAAATAAGGTTGCCGGCCGCGCAAGAGCAGACGCGTCGGCATCCGCGCCTCAGGCAAGGAAGGGTGAGAGTTATGTTTGAGCAGAGTCTCCTGGACACTGCGGTGAAGACCCGCAGACCGTGGACCGTGGTGGTCTCCTTCATCGGGCAGAGCTTCCTGGTGTTGATCCTGATTTTGATCCCGCTGATTTACACCGACACGCTGCCGCGCGGGACGCTGACCAGCTTCCTGGTGGCGCCCCCGCCCCCGCCGCCTCCTCCGCCCCCGGCGGCGGCGCCGGTCAAAGTGGTGAAGGTGATCCCGCGGCAGTTCGACGCCGGGCGATTGATGGCGCCCAGGCAGATCCCCAAGGAAATCGCCATGATCAAAGAGGATGAGTTGCCGCCGCCCACGGCCGGCGCCGTGGGTGTGGTGGGCGGCGTGCCCGGCGGCGTGCCGGGCGGCGGCCCCGGCGGCGTGATCGGGGGCATCATCTCAGCGGCTCCGGTGGCCGCGCCTCCGCCTCCTCCTCCCAAGGTCGAAGTGCAGAAGCCCAAAGAGATCCAGCGCATCCGCGTGGGCGGTAACGTCCAGCAGGCCAAGCTGGTTTACCAGCCCAAGCCGGTCTATCCTCCGCTGGCCAAGCAGGCCCGCATCCAGGGCGTGGTCCGGCTGACGGCGGTGATCGGCACCGACGGAACCATCCAGAACCTCCAGGTCATCTCCGGGCACCCGCTGCTGATCCCGGCGGCCCTGGAGGCGGTAAAGCAGTGGCGTTATCAGCCCACGCTGCTGAACGGCGAACCGGTGGAAGTCATCACGCAGATTGACGTGAACTTCACCCTGAGCCAATGAAAGGTTTTACAGACGTCGCAAGACGGATTTCAACTCGCAGGAGAAGACAACAATGCTAATGCAATTGCAGGTCTGGTCGTTTCTGCTGCTGCAAGAAGCGGGAGCGGCCGTAGGTTGGGACGTGCGCTCTTTGTGGGCGCAGATGGGTCCTCTGGCCAAGGCGGTGGTGATCATCCTGTTCTGCATGTCAGCCTGGTCGATCGGCGTGATGATTGACCGGCTGCTGGCTTTCAACGCGGCGCGCAAGCAGTCGCGCCTGTTTGCCCCGGCGGTGGCCGGAGCGCTGCGCGAAGGCAAGCTGGATGAGGCCATCAAGGTGGGCGATCGGTACAAGAAGAGCCACTTGGCCAAGGTCGTCGTGGCGGGCCTTCAGGAGTTCCGCGCGCATCAGATGAGCTCCGAGATACCAGGTGAGGACATCGAGGCCTCCCGCCGCGCCCTGGAGCGCGCCGAGGCCATTGTGCACGCCGAGCTGAAGCGCGGCGTGCCCACGCTGGCCACCATCGGAGCCACCGCCCCGTTCGTGGGTCTGTTCGGGACCGTGGTGGGCATCATCAACGCCTTCCACGGCATTTCTACCGAGAAGTCTACGGGCTTGGGTGCGGTGGCGGGCGGCATTTCCGAAGCCCTGGTGACCACTGCTATCGGCTTGTTCGTGGCCGTCCCGGCCTTCTGGGCGTTCAACGCTTTCACCAGCCGGATCGAGGGCTTCGACGTCGAGATGAGCAACTCCAGCTCGGAGCTGATTGACTACTTCCTGAAGCGGTCTCAGCGAGTAAGCAAGTAACAGGACCGCACCCGGCGAGTTGAATCCCATCCACGGCGGGGCCGCCTGCGCGGCTCCGCCTGTCAGGGTGGGCCGGGGGCGAAGGAGTTGCGACCATGGCAAGAAGAGTGCCGACACCGCCGGTTTCCACGCCCAACGTGGTTCCCATGGTGGACGTGATGCTGGTGTTGCTGATCATCTTTATGGTGGTCACGCCCATGCTCACCAAGGGCATAAGCGTGGACATGGTGAAGACGCGAAACCCCATCGCCATGCAAGGGGCCGACAAGGATGATGCCATCTTGATCGCTGTGATGCGCGATGGCCGGACGTATCTGGGGACCACTCAGATGCCTCCCGACCAGTTGCCCGGCAAGGTCAAGGATCTGCTGGCGAGCCGCCTGGACAAGATGGTCTACATCCGCAGCGACGCCCGGGCCCGTTACGAGCGGGTGGTGGAGGTGGTGGATAACCTGCGCGCTGCGGGCGTAGATCAGATCGGGTTGTTGACCGAGCAAATCAAGGAGAAAAGAGCCGCGGCCGGCGTCGAGTAAGGCCAGCCCGCTCGGCGCGGCGATCGCTCGAGGAGAAGCTGTTATGGGAATGCAAGTCAGCAGCGGGAAAGGCCCGGTGGCCGATCCCAATGTCGTGCCGTTTATTGATGTGCTGCTGGTTCTGCTGATCATTTTTATGGTGATCACGCCGACCACGCCCTACGGGTTGGATGCGCTGGTTCCCCAGCCCCCGCCTCCGGGCGCCAAGGCGGACGCCGCCGATCAGCGTACCGTGGTCATCGTCATCAACCGCGACCAATCCGTGATGATCAACCAGGAGCCCAGCAACTTCAATATCCTGGGACGCCGCCTGGAAGAGATCTTCAAGACCCGCGCCGAACGAGTCGTGTTCGTCAAGGGTGATCCGGACTTGGAGTTTCAGTTCGTCGCCCGCGCCATTGACATCGCAAAAGGCGCCGGCATCGACAAAATCGGGTTGATGACCGCCAAAATGGAGGCCGGCCAGTAACCGGCCCCCGGCCTGAGATTCTGCGGATCAGGAGCGAGCATGAGAACCTCACGCACCGTGTTGATCGCCTCCCTGGCGGCTGTCGTAGCCTTGGCCGGCGCCGGGTGCCAGAAGCTTAGGGCCCGCGACCACCTCAACAAAGGTGTCCAGGCCTACAAGAACGCCCGGTACCCGGAGGCCATTGAACATTTCAAGCAGGCTATCGCGCTGGATCCGACCTTCCCGACCGCCCGCTTGTACCTGGCCACCGCTTATATGGTCCAGTACATTCCGGGCGCCGAGTCGCCGGAAAACCTGCAACTGGCGCAGAACGCCCACGAAGAGTTTCTCCGGGTCTTGCAGCAGGATCCCAAGAATGAGGTGGCCATCGCCTCCATTGCCTCCCTCTACTTCAACCAGAAGAAGTTCGACGAGGCCACTCAGTGGTACTCCAAGCTGATCGAGGTCAGTCCGTCTAACAAGGAAGCCTTCTATACCCTGGGGGTCATCGCCTGGACCAAGGCCTTCCAGGACAACGCCGAGGCCCGCGCCAAGCTGGGCATGCGCCCCGAAGATCCAGGGCCTCTTAAGGACAAGAAGGTTCGCGATCAGCTCCGCCAAAAGAACCTGGAGATGATCGAGACCGGCATGAAGAATCTGGAGAAGGCGCTCCAGATAGATCCCCAGTACGATGACGCCATGGCGTACATGAACTTGCTCTACCGTCAGCGGGCTGACCTGCAAGAGAGCGCCGACGCTTACAAGCAAGACGTGGACGCCGCTGATAACTGGGTGCAGAAGACCCTGGAAACCAAGAAGCTCAAGACCGGCGGGGCTGTGCCCGCTCAGTAGTTGTCTCGTCCTCCTAAGATATAATGGCTACGGGCGTCCCGGGGCCCAGGCGGCCCCGGGGCGCAGGCCATTCCTCACATGGGGGCGGATTCCAATCCTCCGCTCGACTTGCCCTCTCAGGGGTCAGCGCAGCAGCCTGCCGCGCTCCTAACGCCCCCGGACCTCGACCTGGACGTTCTTTATCGAGAGCTGGAGGCCAAGCTGCACGGGTCCCGTCCCCCGGAGCATCTCGCGGCGGTCGAGAGGGCTTACCGCTTCGCCGCCCGTTACCACGGCGCCCAGCGCCGCGATTCCGGCGAGCCCTACATCGTGCACCCCATCCAGACCGCCATCATCCTGGCGGAAATGAACATGGACTTAGTATGCCTACAGACCGCCCTGCTGCACGATGTGGTCGAGGACACCGAGGCCACCTTGGAAGAAATCCGCCGGGAGTTCGGCGACGAAGTGGTGCGCTGCGTGGACGGCGTCACCAAGCTCGGCAAGCTGGGGCATTACTCGCCCGAGCAGCGCCAGGCTGAAAGCGTACGCAAGATGCTGCTGGCCATGGTGGACGACGTCCGCGTGGTCATCGTCAAGCTGGCTGACCGCCTCCATAACATGCGCACGCTGGGATTCCTGGCGCCCGACAGCCAGCGGCGCGTCGCCCAGGAAACCCTGGACATCTACGCACCCATCGCTCACCGCCTCGGGATGGGCAGGATCCGCGGCGAACTGGAGGATCTGGCGTTCGCCCACCTGGAGCCGGAGGCTTACCAGGAGATCTGCCAGGCCATCGAATCGCGCCGTCAGGCCGGCGAGAATTCCTTGGAGCAGATACGCCGGGAGCTGGAAGCGCTGCTGCGCCGTGAGGGCATACCGGCGCGGGTGGAAGGACGAATCAAGCGCGCATATTCGGTTTACCAGAAGATCAAGCGCCAGAAGATTCCCATCGAGCAGGTTTACGACCTGATGGCGGTCCGGGTGATTACCGATTCCGAGAAGAACTGCTACGCCGCGCTGGGAGTCGTTCACGGCAACTGGCCTCACATCCCCGGACGCATCAAAGACTTTATCAATATCCCGCGCCCGAACCTGTACAAGTCTTTGCACACCTCGGTAATGGGGCCGGGCGGACAGCCTTTCGAAGTGCAGATCCGCACCGAGGAAATGCATCGCGTGGCCGAGTACGGCATCGCCGCCCATTGGAAATATAAAGAGGGCGCCAGGGGCGGGGAACACGAGGAGGAACAGCGCATCGCTTGGCTGCGCCACCTGCTGGAGTGGATCCGGGAGGTGCGCGACGCCGGCGAGTTCATGTCCACCTTGAAGGTGGATCTGTATCCGGAAGAGGTTTACACCTTCACGCCCCGCGGCAAAGTGATTGCCCTGCCGCGCGACGCCACGCCCATAGACTTCGCCTACGCCATCCATACCGAGGTGGGACACACATGCGTGGGCGCGAAGGTCAACGGCCGCATCGTCCCGTTGCGTTACAACTTGCGCAACGGCGACGTGGTCGAGATACTTACTCAGCCCGGCCACCTGCCTAGCAGGGACTGGCTGGCTCTGGTCAAGACCTCGCGCGCCCGTCAGAAGATAAAGGCGGTCATCAAGGCTGCCGAGCGCGCCAAGGCTATCGAGATCGGCCAGAAATACCTGGAGCGCGAGGCCCGCCGCCTCGGCGTGCAACTGGCTAAGACCGCACGCGGCGAGCTGGAACGCGTCGCGGGCGAGTACGGTTACGCCAAGCTGGAGGATCTTTACGCCGCGCTCGGCTATGGCCGTTTTTCGCCCCGCAAGATCCTCCAGAAGATCGCGCCGACCCCAGACACGCCCGCCGAGCCGGCACCCGCCCCTCCGCCGGCCGCACCCATTGCGGCGCCGCCGGCTGCCGAAGCCGGCGACCTGGTTATCCGCGTCAAGGGCTTCGACGATCTGCTGGTCTACCGCGCCCGCTGCTGCAATCCCATTCGCGGTGAGCCGATCGTGGGTTACATCACGCGCGGTAAAGGGGTGGCCGTGCACACCACCAGTTGCCCCAACGTTCAGAACCTGCTTTATGAGGTCGAGCGGCGCATTGATGTTGAATGGGGCCTCCCCTCCGGCCAGCCTTTCCCGGTAAAGCTGGTGGTGCATATTGAAGACCGCCCGGGCATGCTCAACCAGCTTACGACCGTGCTCTCCCATGAGAACATCAACATCCGCAGCCTGGAAGCTCACTCGGACTTGGGCCACGGCGACGGGGGCGTGGTGGACATGACCGTTGAGGTGCGCGACAAAAAGCAACTGGAACGTTTGGTTTCGGCCATGCGCCGCGTCTCCGGAGTCCGCGATGTCGAACGCGTCTGAAGCTGCTGCGCGCTCGGATCCCGCGCGAGTTTCCGTCTCCAAATCCAAAGGCGTCACTATAGAGTGGCGCGACGGCCATCGCAGCCAGTACTCGTTGCAGCATCTGCGTGATCACTGTCCCTGCGCTAGCTGCGCCGGAACTCACGGCGCGGCCCCCGCTTCCCCGTCGCCGTTCCCTATCTTCAAGCCTGCCCCACGTTTGGAGGCCGTCGAACAGGCAGGCAACTACGCCTTGCGATTCATCTGGAGCGACGGCCACGACACCGGCATTTACACTTGGGACCACTTGCGCAGCATCTGCCCTTGCCCGGAGTGCGCCCGGCGGCACCCCGGTTAAGGCAGATTGCTGTTATTCTGATCGCATGTCAAGCTTGGCTTTGATGCTGGCTCTGTTGATCGGCGTCGCTTCTACGGACGTCTCCGGCACTTGGAATTTCACCGTCGAAATACAGGGTGGGACCGGTAACCCGGTCTTCGTGTTCGAGCAGAAAGGCGAGAAGCTGACCGGCACTTACAACGGTCTGTTAGGAAAGGCGCAGTTGAGCGGTACGGTGAAGGACGACAAGATTCAGTTCGAATTCACCGGCTCTTACGAGGGGCAAAGCATCCGATGCCGCTACTCCGGCATCATCGAGAGCCCCACCCGGATGAAAGGGACCGTGGAGTTCGCCGAACTGGCAACGGGTAGCTGGACCGCAGTGAAGCAGTAAAACTTATAGCAGGCGGAAGTTAACCTCGACCTGCGCCTGCACCGCCACCGGTTTTCCGTCTTTGTAACCCGGGCGGAAGCGCCACTTCGAGACCGCCTCGATGGCCTTTTCATCCAGGCCTAGGCCCAAGGGGCGGACCACTCGAATGTCGCGCGGGCGTCCCTGTTCGTCAATCACGATCGAGAGGATAACCGTACCCTGATACTTGGCCTTGCGCGCCTCCTCCGAGTACTCCGGCTCAACTTTGTACAGAGGCACCGGCGCCGAGACTCCGCCGCCCACGCGGTACACTCCGCCGCCTATGCCGCCCCCTTCTCCAGGGCCGTAACCGCCGCCGCGTCCGGGTCCTACGCCGCCGCCCGAACCCGTCCCTATACCGCCGCCGGAACCCGGTCCGCTCGACGGCGGCCCCAGTTTGGCGAACGGATCGCCATAGTTCGGCAGATTGACGTTCGGCAGCGGCGTGTCCGGCGGCATGATCAAGGTCGGCTCCATGATCAGCTTCGGATTCGGGTTCTGAATCACCGCCGTCGGCGGAGTGAACTGCCGGAAGGAAGGCCGCGGTAGCCGCCCTTTGCTCGGGGGCAAGGGCGAACGGTCGCCCCCGCCTCCGCCTCCGCCCATCTGGGTATCCTTAGGCTTCAATTGCGGCAAGTAGGGGGCAATGTCCGGCGCCACCAGGGTCACCGTATCCCGGACGGTCCGCTGCACGGTCGGGTTGGAGGCCACCGTGAACATCAGGACCACCGCCAAGACGTGCAGGAAAGCTGAGGTCGCCCCAGCCTGCCGGCCGTAGCGATAGTCGCCCCATATGTCCTTTACCGCCACCGGCTTGGAAGTCACCTCCAATGGCGGCAGCTTAGGCGGCTTGATTGCGTCCCTGAGGTTGGCTAAGAACGAACGATACCAGGGGGTCTCAATCTCCTCCGGCAGCAGCCGCTTCAAGTGCTCTTCGGCGGTCGGAACCGGGATCGACTCAACCCCACTGCCCCTCTGTGCGGTCTTGGGATCTTGCCCGCTCATTTCGTTTTAATCCGTGTTCGCCGGCCCGCGGTGGCTCTCTGTCGACGCCCGGCCACGATTGTTAGATGTGCCGCCTTCGCGACCAGTTCCGCGTCTACGAAAAATTGTAGCACAGGTTGCCAACAAGCGGCGACTTTTCCAAAGGCCGTAGCCCCGGATTCCTGTTGATAGTCATAGGCTTGCCGCTCCGATCATGTATTTTCACTCACAATGTGACCCGCCGCTTGCCCGATCGCCGGTTGCCTCAGGGGAACTTGATTTCCGCATCGGCAGCAAACATGCGGAATGACGAGTACTGGAAGACGTCCTCGACCACCAGCAGGTCTCCGATCAGCCTGCGCCGCACAACCGAAGCCGGGACCAACACACCGTGCGGGCTCATAACGTAATCAACAGTGGCCTGATCCAGAACTGTGGCGCCGTCCTGCTGGCGGCGGCTTTCCAGGGCTATCCGCAAGGGCAGGCCGTCGTTTTCCCGCAGCCAGAGATGTCCTTCCACCGGCACCCGCACCGCCCGGCTGCCCTCGAAGATTGTCAGAGACTCCGCTCCCGGTGTCTCCCGGAAACTGATCACCACGGCGGCCTCTGCGCCTACCCGCCCTCGTCCAGATTGCTGAAACGAGTACCCGGCCAGCCGTCGTCGCGTGAACAACAGGATCAGGGGGCCGAAGTCCGCCGCCGCGCCCCGCAAGCCGTAACGCTCGAATTGCTCCAGCAACCGGCGCTTCAAGTGATCGTCCGCGGAGCGCATTCCTGAAACCAGCTTCCGGCGCGCCTGTTCTGCGGTTCTCAGTTGCCGCCCGTCCACAGACACCACCTGCCGGAACTCATGCAACACCCCCGGCGATTCCCGCAGCGTCCCAAAGGTGTACTCGGAAACGATCTCCCGCGTGCGATATTCCGGCTTGGGCGGCTCAGTAGCCTCCTTACCGATTCGAGGGCGGAAGCGCGGTCGCGGCTGCAAGGCCCGCTGGCGCAGAGTCTCGCGACCGATCAGCTTGGGCGCGGCGTGCCGGAACACCTCCGCCTCCTCGCAGAGCCGATCCAGCCACGCTTCAACCGAGCCCCCGGCTTGGCCCGCCGCCAGGCTCAAGACCAGCACCGCGGCCAGGGCTTCCATAGCCAGATTGTACCCCCGGCGCGACCGTCGCCAGTCATCCGAGCGGGGCAGTTGCGAGGCCGCCCTGCTCATCGCTAGAATCAATGCGTTTGCGGCAATGTGTGATACGCACGGCGCTTGAGAACTGTGATTGCGCCGGCGGGCGCTCTGCGAGCGCGCGGTTCCAAAACCATTCCGGAGGATTCATGTCCGTTGAACAGAAGGTGAAACAGATTATCGCCGAGCAGTTGGGCGTGGACGAAAGCCAGGTGGACAACACGGCCTCTTTCGTGGACGACCTCGGTGCCGATTCCTTGGACATCGTCGAGTTGACCATGGCCTTTGAAGAGGCCTTCAACCTGGAAATCCCCGATGAAGACGCCGAGAAGATCAGCACCGTGAAAGACGCCATAGACTACATCGAAGCCAAGACGGCCCAGAAGTAGGCGGCGCTAAGCCTTCCGCCAGAGCAAAAGGAGCAGAGCCTTGTCGCGCAGGGTCGTCGTCACCGGTGTCGGGCTGATCTCTCCGGTGGGGATCGGCACAGAAGAAACCTGGCAGGCGATTCTTCAGGGACGCAGCGGTATTGGCCCCATTACCGCTTTCGATGCTTCGGCTTTCGCCTGCCGGATCGCCGGCGAAGTCAAGGGCTTCCAGCCCGAGAACTTCATCGAGCGCAAAGAGCTGAAGAGAATGGGGCGCTTCATCCAGTTCGCGATCGCGGCCACGGAATTCGCCGTGCGCGCCTCGCGCTTGCAGGTCACCCCCGACAACAGCGAGCGCGTCGGCGTTTACATCGGCAGCGGCATCGGCGGCTTCGAGGTTATCGAGCGCGAGTTTGAGGCTCTGCTCCAATACGGGCCAAGGCGCATATCTCCGTTCTTTATTCCGGCCACCATTATCAACTTGGCGGCCGGCTACGTCTCTATCCGGTTGGGCGCCAAGGGTCCCAATTCCGCAACCGCCACCGCCTGCACCACCGGCGCCCATGCCATCGGCGATTCCTTCAAGATCATCCAGCGCGGCGACGCCGACGTGATGATTTGCGGCGGCTCGGAAGCCCCTATCTGTCGCATGGGCATCGGCGGCTTCGCCGCCATGCGGGCGCTTTCCACTCGCAACGACGAGCCGGAACGCGCCAGCCGCCCGTGGGACAAGCTGCGTGACGGCTTTGTGGTCGGCGAGGGAGCGGGCTTGCTCATCCTGGAAGAGCTGGAAACCGCTCGCCGCCGCGGCGCTCCCATTCTGGCCGAAATCGTCGGCTACGGCATGAGCGGCGACGCCTACCACATCACCGCGCCTTGCGAGGACGGCGACGGGGCTTGCCGCGTCATGCAGAACGCCTTGCGCGACGCCGGCGTTCGCCCTGAACAGATCCAGTACATCAACGCCCATGGAACTTCGACCGAGGTGGGCGATCGTGTGGAGACCGTCGCTATTAAGCGCTGCTTCGGGGAGCACGCCTATAAGCTGGCGGTCAGTTCCACCAAATCCATGACCGGCCACTTGCTGGGCGGCGCTGGCGGTCTGGAAGCGGGCATCACTGTGCTGGCCATACGTGATCAGGTCGCCCCGCCCACCATCAACTACGAGGAACCCGATCCGGATTGCGATTTGGACTACGTTCCTAACCAGGCCCGGCCCATGAACATCCAGTACGCGCTGTCGAATTCCTTCGGCTTCGGCGGCACCAACGGCTGCCTGGTCTTCAAGCGTTACAGCCCCTGAGGGCCGCTCTAGTGCGCTCCTGACAAGTACGCGAAGCGCAGCACGAACAGAGCGGCCAGAAGGTAGACCAGCCAGCTCACTTCGCGGTATCGCCCGCGCACGACCATCAACGCCGTGTAAGCGATGAATCCGATGGCGATGCCGTTGGCGATGCTGGAGGTCAGCGGTATGGTGATCATGGTCAGGAAAGCCGGCATGGCGAGCACCGGGTCCGCCCAACGTATCTCGGCCACCGTTCCCACCATCAGGCTGCCTACCACGATCAGCGCCGGGGCGGTGGCAGACGCCGGGATGATTCCCGCCGCCGGCGCCGCGAACAGCGCCCCCAGAAACAGCAGCCCGGTCACGATGGCCGTTACGCCGCTGCGTCCGCCCGCGCTCACGCCCGCCGCGCTCTCGATATAGCAAACCACCGGCGAGGTTCCCGTCAGCGCACCGGCCACGGTGGCGCAGCCTGCTACTGCCAGCATCGTCCCTGAGCGCGGCAGCCGCCCTTCCGCGTCCAGCAGACCGGCCTTTTTGGCCACCCCGATTAATGTTCCGACGTTGTCGAAAAGAATCACGAAGTAGAAGACGAATATGATCTCAAGCAACCCGGCGCCCAACGCCGAGCGCACATCCAGTTTCAGCGCTGCGGCCGACATCTCCGCCCAGCCCAAAACCCCGGGTTGCCAATGGGTCAGTCCGAACAGCGCCCCGGCGGCGGTCGTCCCCAGAATGCCCAGCAGCATCGCAGCCCGCACGCCCCAGGCGCTCAAGCCGCTGATCAGCAACAGACCGAACAGCGCCAGCAGAGTGTTCGGTTCGCGCAAGTTGCCCAGCGCTACCGTGGTCTCCGGGTTGGGGATCACGATGCCTGCGTTGCGCAGCCCGATCAGCGCCAGAAACAAGCCGATGCCGGCAGCCACCGAGGCGTGCAGCTCCAGCGGGATCGCGGCTACGATGCGTTGCTGTACCCCGGCCGCCGTCAGCAGCAAGAAGATCAGCCCGGAAACGAACACCGCCCCCAGGGCTGCCTGCCAGGGTACTCCCATGCCTTTGACCACGCTGTAGGCAAAGTAGGCATTGATGCCCATGCCGGGCGCCAAGGCGATCGGGTAGCGTCCCAGCACCCCCATCAGGATGCTCGCGCCCCCGGCGCACACGCAGGTGGCCGCCATCACCGCCGGCGACGGCAGGCCCGCCGCGCTCAGAATTGCAGGGTTCACGAACACGATGTATGCCATGGTCAGGAACGTCGTCATCCCGGCCAACGCTTCCGTGCGCCAGTTTGTGCCCAGCCGCCGGAACAGGAAGTATTCTTCGAGCCTTGCCAGCATTTCCTTGCGCCTCCGCCTCGGATGCGGTCTACACGAATTTACTACGCTCCGGAAGGGCCCAGGCCGCCCACGCTCAAGGCCGCGCCGCAGCATCCTCACCCTACTCTTGACAGCGACCGCTATCCGGCGTACAAACAGCTTAGGGAGGTTTGTCCGATGCTGGAGCTGAGCAAGCGGAACAAACCTGACTTCGACGAGAGGAAGGTCATCTTCCTGGAGTTCCTGGCCGCTTCCACGATTCTCTTTATCATCGCCCTGGTGCTCTACATGGTCTTCACCTACCGCCCGGCCTGAGAGCGCCGCTCGCGCCGATACTCCCAAGGCGGCAGGGGGCGAGAATCGGCCCACAGTCCTCTGCGCGCCGCCCTGGCTTCCTGCTCCAACGCTTCCAGGGTGGTGTCTCCGGCTGCGTACTCCCTGTACCACCAAGCCAAACCCGCCCGCACCAGTTCGTGATTCAGAATCCGGCCGTCCGGCAGCACTACATCCGCCAAAATCCGGCCGTAACGATCGCTTCCGTAGCTGCGCAAGCTCACCTGCTTGCCGAAGCATAGCTCGCTGGTGAAGCGGCGGGCCGCCGTGCCGAACGCCTGGCCGCGCTCCGGGCAGTCTACTCCCTGCAACCGCACGCGCACCGGCCGGCGATCCATGAGCACCTCGATGGTGTCCCCGTCCAGGATCCGGACTACCCGATAGGACGGCGCCCTCATCCGCGGCGCATTGCAGCCGGCATTCCAACTCGCCAGCAACGCGCAAAACGCCGCCGCCAGGCTCGACCGCCGCATCTCGCGCTTCACAGCACTGCCTTCCGCGGCCGCCCGTCCGGCTGCTCAAACCGCGCCTGTATGAAGGCCAGCGCTTCGTCAGTCGTTTGGACCAGGCCCTCCAGTTGAGCGTCCTCGGCCTCGCGCAGCATAATCGCAAACGCCGGCCCGGGCCGATACCCGGCGCGAATCAGGTCGTCTCCCCTCAGCAGGCGCGGCGGCTTGAGCGCCTCAGGCGGCGCTTCGGCCAGCTTCTGCTGCGCGAAGTAGTAGTTGTCCAGGTTGCCGTGGCTGGCCAAACAGTCCAGGCGGTGAAGCTCCAGATGCTCTTCGAAGCGCTCCATCCGTAGGAAACGCTTAAGCTTGCTCTCCCTCATCTGCCGGATATGCCGCCAGCGCAGGTGGTGGCGCACCAGGGCCTCCACCTGACGAATGTCCTCGTTGGAAAAACGCAAGCGCTTGAGGATTTCCACGGCCATCTGCGCGCCTACCGCGTCGTGCTCGTCGAATCGGATGCGGTCGGCCACTCGGTAGGTCGGCGGCTTGCCCACGTCATGCAGGAGAACGCCCAGCGCCAGGGTGCGGCTGGGATTCTCCATCCGCTCCAGCATCAGCAGCACGTGCGTCCAGACGTCGCCTTCGGGATGGAACTCCGGCGGTTGGGGAACGCCTTTCATGCGCGCCGCCTCGGGCAGCAGCTCTTCCAGCAAGCCGCTCTCATCCAGTAACTCCAGACCGCGGCGCGCGCCGCCCTCCGTCAGGATGCGCACCAATTCGTCGTGAATGCGTTCTGCGGCAATCCGCCGGATTTCGCTCCGCAGACGCCGGACAGCCTGCATGGTGGCCGGTTCGATCCGGAAACCCAGCCCGGCGGCGAAACGTACCGCCCGCAGCATGCGCAGGTGATCTTCGGCGAAACGCAGCTCCGGCTCGCCGATCGCTCGAATCACCCCGGCGGCCAGATCCTGGCGGCCTCCTACGAAGTCGAGCACTTCGCCGCTCTCCGGGTCCATCAGCAGGCCGTTGATGGTGAAGTCGCGGCGCAGCACGTCCTGCCGCGGGTCGGCTTCAAAGCTTACGCGCTCGGGATGGCGGCCGTCACGGTAAGAGTGGTCGCTGCGGAAAGTGGCCACCTGGACTTCGGCTTCACGTTTGCGAACCAGCACCACGCCGAACTGCGCGCCCACCAGGCTGGCGTCATCGAACAGGGCCAGCACCTGTTCCGGCAACGCGCTGGTGGCCACGTCGTAATCCTTCGGCTCGCGCCCCAGCAGGCGGTCGCGCACGCAGCCGCCCACCAGCCAAGCCTGATGCCCGCAAGACCGCAAACGCCGGACGACCTCACGCGCCAGCTTCCCCGCCTCGATTTCCACCATTCTATGATCGTATAAGTAAGTAAGCGGAGGTCTTCCGACATCGAGACGACTCCTTCCAAACCACCCGCCGCGCCGGCCGCAAAAGTAGTCGTGGCCACTACGGTGGCCTTGTCGTTTATCTCCTTCTGGCGTGCGGCGGCGATCGTGCTGAGCGACCTGGCCTCGTCGTCGTTTTACGCCGGCGGCATCGCGGAACAGGCCGTCGGCAAATCCGCGCCCTGGCTCGTGCTCGCCGTCATGCTGTTCGCCTTCGCCGTGCGATCCATTTACATGGAAAGCTGCTCCATGTTCGTCCGCGGCGGCGTTTACGTCGTGGTCCGCGACAGCATGGGGCCGGCCATGGCCAAGCTGTCGGTGTCGGCCCTGGTTTTCGACTACATTCTCACCGGGCCGATCTCTTCGGTGAGCGCCGGTCACTACCTGGCGGGCCTGATCAACGAGACCAGCGAGCTTTTGCGGCAAGGGTTGCACATTCCGCCCAACCTTCTGGCGATGTTCTTCGGTATCGCGGTCACCCTTTATTTCTGGTGGTCAAACGTCAAGGGAATCCAGGAATCCAGCGGCAAGGCTCTGCGCATCATGCAGATCACTACCGTGATGGTCGGCATCATATTGCTCTGGGCCCCGTTGACCCTGCTGATTCGCGGTCAGGCCAACCTGCCGCCGGCGCCTAGCGCCGCCAACCTGCATTTCAGCGATGACGCGCTGGGCTGGCTGAAGGGCACCCACTGGCCGGACATCGGCGCCATTGCCCTGTTGATCGCCTTCGGTCACTCAATCCTCTCGATGAGCGGTTTTGAGACCCTGGCGCAGGTCTACCGGGAGATAGGCTACCCGAAGCTGAAAAACCTGCGGCGCACCGCCAACCTCGTCTGCGGCTACGCGCTGTTCTCCACCGGCGTGGTCACGCTGCTGGCGATGCTGATCATCCCCGACAATGTGCGGTCCCGCTATTACGACAACCTCATCGGCGGGCTGGCTATGAATCTGGCCGGCCCGGAGCTGCTCCGGTTGGCCTTTCACGCCTTCGTCGTCCTGGTAGGTGTGCTGATCCTTTCCGGCGCGGTCAATACCTCCTTGATCGGCTCCAACGGAGTGTTGAACCGCGTGGCCGAAGACGGCGTCCTGCTGAACTGGTTCCGCCGCCCGCATCCCCGTTTCGGCACCTCCTATCGGATCATCAACCTGATCACTTTGCTGCAACTGGCCACCATCCTGATCAGCCGCGGCGACGTTTACCTGCTGGGCGAAGCCTACGCCTTCGGCGTGGTCTGGAGTTTTTGCATGAAAGCCCTGGGCGTGTTGGTGCTGCGGTTTCAGCGACACGATCAGGAGTACAAGACGCCCCTCAACCTGCGCCTGGGCGGACGTGAGATTCCCATCGGCCTGGGGATCATCACTTTGGCCCTCTTCGCTGTGGCCCTGGCCAACCTTTTCACCAAAAAGTTCGCCACCATCTACGGCGTCTCCTTCACTTTGCTGCTGTTTGTGATCTTCACCGCTTCGGAACGCATCAATCTGGCGCGCCGCCGGCTCAAGAAGGAGGGTCTGGAAGAGTTCAACCTCGAGCTTCAGCCCAACGTCTCTGCCGAGAACGTGCGCGCCCGGCCGGGTTGCGTCCTGGTGGCGGTGCGCGATTACCGCCACATGCACCACTTGCAGCGGGTGCTGGAGAAGACCAACGTCCGCCGGCACGACATCGTGGTAATGACCGTGCGCACCATACCGGTAGGCGCCGGCGAGTACGAGCTCTCCGAAGAGCAGCTCTTCACCGATTACGAAAAGGAGCTCTTCACGCGCGTGGTGGCCCTGGCCGAAAAACAAGGCAAGCCTGTGGAGTTGCTCACCGTGCCCGCCCTGGATCCGTTTGACGCCATGGTGCAGACCGCCGCCAAATTGCAGGCCTCGCGTCTGGTCACCGGCGTCTCGGCGCGCATGCCTTCCGAAGAGCTGGCCCGCCGCATCGGCCTGGCCTGGGAACGCCTGCCGGAGCCGCGCCACGCCTTCTCGCTGGAAGTCATCAGCCCGGACCGGCCCTCGGTATTCGTCAACCTGGGACCGCACCCGCCTCGCCTCTGGCCTGAGGACGTGGACCGGCTGCACGAGCTCTGGCTGCGGTTGGCCGAGGTCGAGGGCTTCGGCGCCCGCCTGCATCATCGCGACGTGGTGGGCGTGGCGCTGCGCCGCCTCGAGCGCGACTTGCAAACTGAAAAGCGACAGGAAGTCATCGAGGATCTGCGCAAGGAACTAAGGCTCGGTTGATTTCTTGCGGCGGCCCCGGGATTTCGCCTCCGCTGCGGCGTCCGGCGCAATTGAGGAAAGCACCTCTTTGAATAGCGCCTGTTTCTTGAGGTCGCGCTTGCCCGGCGGCGGCTGTTCATGCCGATAGTCGTGCTCGTGATAACAGGTGCGGCAGCGAACCTTGGCCGGCTCACCGTTCAGAATCGAAACCACCGAATGGTTAGTCAGGCGCTTACACTTCACGCAGTAGTCATCAATGACGTCACCCAGTTGGAGTTCCCGCATGATGGCCTCCGGCCGCGCAGCGGACTTGCTGATTGTAGCACGCCCCGCCGCTTAAACGGCCGCCCAGGCCGGCCCCGCCATCGCCGCTGCCGGCAGGCCGTCGCCATGCCGACAATGATACATTCGTAGCAGCACAGCGTGTGAGAAGACGCAAGCCACTGCTGCTGGTCACCGTCGCGGTTGCGGCCCTCGGCGCCGCCGCTGCATTCTGGCTGCTGCGTCATCGCACCCGACCGGCTCCCGCAGCCCATCACGCAGGCGTTGGCGCTTCCTCGGCCTTCCCTTCCGAGCTCCGGTTGAGCGGCACGATTCGCGCCCGGCAGATCGTGGCGGTGCCCGCCTCGGTTGAAGGGATCCTTGAGCAATTCATGGTTGAGCCGGGACAGGAAATCTTCGAAGGACAGCTCCTCGCGCGCATACATAACGGCGGCCTGGAGGCGGCGCGGCAGGCGGCGCAGGCCGATCTGGAGCGCGCCGAGGCCCGCGTGCGCGCCCTGGAGAGCGGCTTGATCGCCGCGCGCCTGGAGGCTTCGCGCTCGCGGGCCGAAGCCGACCGGGTCCGCAGCGACTTCGAACGCATCGAGCGCAACTACCAGCGTCACCAGTTCCTCTACAAGGAGGGCGCGGTCGCCAAACTGGTTTTCGAAAAGGTCCAGAAGGAATACGAGGCTGCCAGGCAGGACAAAGAAAGCGTTGAGGAGATGGCGCGGCTGGCCGATGAGCGTCTGGCCGCGCTAACCAAAGAGCTCGATTCCGCCCGCGCCTCTTTGGAAGAAAAAAGGGAAGCGCTTGAGCAAGCCCGGCAGAACCTGGCCGCCGCCGAGGTGCACTCCCCCGTGGACGGCGTGCTGCTGGCGCGCAACCGGCAGGTTGGCGACCCGGTCGGCCCGCACGTCCAGGACCTCCTTCAAATCGCTGTCGAGTTGTCCTCTCTGGAAGTGGTCGTCGAACCCGAGCCCCCCGCTCTGGAGCGCATCCGCCCGGGCCAGGACGCGCTGGTCGAGGTCGTCGAGGGACCGCCCTCCGGGATGCCGGGCCGCATCGTAAGCGTCGAACAAGGCCGCGTGGTGGTGGAGTTCTCCAATCCCAGCCCCGCCGTGAAGCCGGGAATGACCGCCCAGGTGCGCATTTCGCTGCCGGCCCCCGCGGCGTCGCAGTGATCCGCTGACCCCTCAGGCTTGCTGCCGCGGCAACTGGTCCATGCCGTAACGGCGCGCCTCCTCCGCCATGCGCCTTGTCAATTCCAACTTGAGGCTTTCCGCCAGCCGTGGCGGTGCGTATTCCGCAATGCGCCGCTCAACCTCGCGCGCCGCCCGCTCGGCCAGCCTGGGTGCGCCCTCCTTCTGCCAGCGCGCCCGGTTTGTGCGGTCCAGCACCGGACCGGGAAACGTGATCTCCTGCCGCAAGTAGCGCCGGGTATGGTCCGCGATCAACAGGTGCTTCTCCCGCAGCAGCTCCTCGAATAGAGGCAGGGCAGGGAAGTCCTCGCGAGATTCAATGCCCCGGATGAGCCGGTAGCTCATGCCGCAGATTTCGTTGTCCACCACCAGCTTCTCCAGGCTCTGGCAGCTTTCGAAATCCAGCATCCCAGGACCGGAAACGCTGTTGATCCCCGCCAGCGCCGCCAGTACGGCGCCCATGCCGGTCTCCAGACCCGCCTGCGCATCCAACTGCTTCGCATCGCTCAGCGCGATGTAGCCCTGCGTGGGCATGCCCAGACGCTTTCCGATCTGACTGTTGGCGCAGTTGAGCATCATGGTTTCGATCGCCCCCATGGGCGTCGTCTCGTAGCGCACGTCGAAGACCGCCGGCGAGCCGCCGAAAAGCAGCGGGTGTCCCGGCGCGGTCACTTGGCTGATCACCACGCCGCTCAGATTCTCCGCGGTCTGCTGAATCAAGCTGCCCACCAGACTCACCGGAGCCATGAAGCCCGCCAGCGGCATCGAGATCAGTTCCACCGGAATGCCTGCTCGCGCGCAGTCCACCAGGTTCTGGCTGGTCACGTCGCTCCACTTAAGCGGCGCCGTCGGACAGCAGGAAAAGATAGTAAGCGGCTTCTCGCGCAGGGCTTGAGCACTGCCCCGCACGATCAGTTGCAGATCGTACATCACCGAAAAGGCCTCTACAGTGAAGGCCCCGGTGACGACCGGCTTCTCTCCGTACAACAAGCTCAAGTAAAGCCGGTAGCTGTCGGAAATTTGCTCCGGCACATCGGCCGGTATCAGCGCCGTGCTTTGCGAGGCCAGGTGTTCCAGGCGACTGGTGAGCTTCACGTAGCGTATGTAATCCGCCGTATCCGGCTTGCGCATCCGGCCCGTGCGTTCGTCCAAAATGTGTATGGCCGCCGAGCCGGGCGTGAAGTACACGTTGTCGCCGCGGAAGTCGTGCGTCCGGTTGCCCGGCACGTCATAAAGCTGGAAAGCGCGCGGCACGGCGGCCAGAGCGCGATCCAGAATCTCCTGCGTGAAGCGGACCCGTCCACTGGCCGGGTCCGGTCGGGCCCCGTGGTCGGCCAGGGCCTCGATAAGCGGCGGATTGTGTATCTCCACTCCCAGCCGGCACAGCAGATCGCGGGCCTCCGCGATGATCCGCTCCGCCAGTTCCTCCTCCAGCAGCCGCAATTGCGGGCCCATCGCGGAGAATCCTCAGGCGACGCTGGCGTGCCGCTTCAGGATTTGCGGCAGGTTTTGCGAGAAGGCCGAGCGCGCCAGGACCATATCGCAACCGGTCTCATGCGCCTTTTGCTTGAGCTCCCCCTGGACTTGGGATAGGTAGCCGATAACGCTGATCTGTTTCAGCTCCGGCGTGCTCTTCAGCCGGGCGATCATCTTCAGCGGCTGCACCGCCTGAAAGTTCAGATCCATTACAATCAGAGCCGGCATTTCCTTGGCTTTTTCCAGCAGGTCCTTCTCGGTCTTCACGAACTCCACCTGCATGCCTGCTTTCTTGGCCGCATCGGTAATCTTGATGGTGAAGAATAGATCACCGACCGCGGCCAGTAGTTTCCTGGCTTGTTTCTGCATAGCAACCTGTTATTGCGTCGTTGGCAATTCTCGAAATCGGTCTGGATCTCGAGCGAGTGTGTTTGCCTGGGGGGAAGTTTTATCTTACCGTGTCCGCCGGCGCCTGCGCAACCTGTGCCGGCCGCGCGCTCCTAACGCCCCCACTCCAGCCGCAGCCGGTACAGATCCGAACCCCCGCGCGGGTCCTCCACCCGGATCCTGGCCGTGTAACCGTTCTGAGCCGAAGGCCTCTCCGCCAGCGTCGCCCGGCCGCGCCCGGCCAGCTTGCTTAGCGACCACGAACCAACCTCCGATGACGGCAGCGCAGCGCTGAATTTGATGCTCTGCCGTCCCACCGGCTGCCCCGACTGCACTTCCCAGCGAACCGTTTCGCCGCTCACATAGATGTCCACCGTGCCGTCAACTTCCACCTCGATTTCCACCTGGCCGCTGTTTGTTGCCGGAGCCGCGCGCACTACCGTCTTGGCCGGCTGCTCGAGCTCGGGCTTGCTCTGGCGGCGGTCAATGCCCAAATATGGGTTATAAACGTAATCGAGCGAAAACGGCTGATCCGCCGGGAACTGAAGGTTGCGGCTTACCGCGTAGGCCGGGTCCAGGCCCCATTGACCCACCGCCAGGACGCCCTTCTTCAGCGTCTGCCCGTCGTGCCAGCCCCAGAAGGGTTTGGCCCTGTTAGCCGCTTCCTTGCGCCCGTAAAAAGCCCCGCCGATTTTCGCCGCCAGGCCGGGACGGCCGCCGAAGGGCTCGTAGCGGAAGTAATCATCGAAAGTCCGCGCATCCCACTTGCCCTCTTCCGCTTTCAACCACCACTCTTCGTAGATGGGCAGCAGCTCGTAGCCCACCAGCCGGTCGTTGGCGTGGCGCGGCCGCTCCGGCGTCCCCTTGTAGATCAGAGTCATGCCCGTGCTGTCGCTGAACTCGTCACGCTCAAAAGAATAGCGCGAGTTCGCCGTGCGCGTCCCGTAAATGCCGTGCCCGCCCGACTCGATGAATACCACCGGGTGGCTCTGTTGATAGAACTCGATGCCCCCGTCAATCGTGTGCACGCCGTTGCGTATCGCCTTGTCCGTCGTCACCGAATAAATGTTGTTGTGGGCCAGCGTCTCCATTACTTCAAGCCGGCCGAACGGCGTGCCGTCCTTGCGAATCGTCAGTATGATGCCCTCGTTGTCGTTTTCGTGGCAAGTCCCGACCACGCAGCGATCAGAGTAATCCCGGGCATGAAACACGTTGTATATGAGAAACCAGTGCGTCTCGGTCTCCATCGCCGCGTAGTAAACAAAGGCCTGCGAACTGCCCTCCTCCAAATTGTCCCAGTTGTTATCCCCCTGCCAGTCGCCGTCGAAATCAAACCGGCACGGTATGTCGGCCTTAGGGTCGAACCACGTCTCCTGGGCTAGAAACGGCGCGTAATGCTCGGCCAGCGCACGGTAGGGATCGCTTCTGCGGCTCTCGGCCGGGAAGGAAATCTTCTCCGGCTTGCGCCGCGATGCCGCTTCAGGAGTAACTTCAACTTCCACCTCGGCCTGCTTGCCTTCCAGCTCCGCCGCAATATGGTACTTTCCCGCCGTCTCGGGGGCCGTGTAAAGGAAGGCGTCCTTGATCACAAACTCCGCCGAGGTCCGCGCGAACACGCCCCAAACCGCCGACTTGCTCTCGTCGAAGAAGTTCTCCTCGTCCTTGCCCTGATAAGCGAACGCCTTGGAAACCCAGCCTCCGCCCGGTTCCTTCACCTTCACCCGCGCCTCTCCGCGTCGCAGGCGCACCTTCTGCTCCCCGTCTTTGCCGTAGGCCAGCACCTGAATCACCAGCGTCTCCAGCGGCCGCACTCGGCCGTCGGCCGGATCCGTTCTGAGCGCGATTTCCGTCACCGGCAGCTTCTTGCCGAGCCGGGCCAGTTGCTCGCCCAACTTCTCCCACTGCGCCAAAAGCGGCGCCGCCGCCAATACCATCAACCACAATGCAGCGCCGATAATTGATCGCTTCCTCACCTTGGCCTCCCTGCCTGACGGTCGCGCCGGCCTCCCGCCTTAGAGGTCCGGCATGCTGCCGTAACCCAGCAGCTTCTCCATCCGGCTTAACACGTAAGAGAAACCCTGCACCTTCGGACTCCGGTTGCCTTCAATCGTGTAGAGTATCCCGTCGCGAACCTGGTGCACCAACCCTGCGTGTCCTTTCCATCCCGCCAGTTTCTCCCTCCACCATACCACCACGTCTCCGGGACGCGGCTGATAGCCCGAGCCCGGGGCGTGCGCCCAGCCGCGCCTCTTGAATTCCGCCAGTAAAGCCCGCGCTCCCACGCTGTAGGGAAAAGGAAGCCCTTCCGGATGCTGTGAGTAACACCAGCTTACGAACGCCGCGCACCACGAGCTGCCCTCCGGCGCCATCCCGTTCAGGTACTTCCGCACGAACGGCCCGCGATTGTCGCCGCCAATCTCGCCCGCGCCCGCCTTCAGTTCCTCGATCGCCGCCGCCAGCGCCGCTCGCCCGCGCCGGCTGCCCCCTGCCTCCGGCGGCGGAAGCACTCGATAATCCACCGGGACTGGCGGTTGTATGAACGGCTTGGGATTGGTCAAAGACCACCATGTCAGCGGTCCCACTACCCCGTCCACCACCAGCGGCTGGCCTAGCGGATCCAGATTTTGCGATTGGAACGCGCGGACCGCACGCCGCGTCTGATCCCCGAACTCGCCATCCACCGTCACCGGATAACCGCGCGCCCTCAGCAGCTCCTGTAACCGGACGACCTCCGGCCCCGAGTCCCCTCTGCGCAATGTCCTCGGCACGATAACCTCCGCACCCAGTATTCTAACGGGCTGCCTGTCGCCGTCCGCCGCAGCGGGCTCTGCAACCCCGCATGTTATAGTGAGAATTTCCCTCATGTCGCTGGAGAAAGTCTACGAACCCCAGCGGTTTGAACCCCGCTGGGCCCAGTGGTGGGTCAGCTCGGGCATCTTTCGCGCCTCCTTGGACGCCCCCGGACCCGTCTTTTCCCTGGTGATCCCGCCCCCCAACGTCACCGGCTCGCTGCACATCGGGCACATGCTCGAACACACCGAGATTGACATGACCGTCCGCTGGCAGCGCATGCGCGGCGCCAACGCTCTGTGGCTGCCCGGGACCGACCACGCCGGCATCGCCACCCAAATGCTGGTCGAGCGCGCCCTGGCCGAAGAGGGACTCGATCGCCGCAAACTGGGCCGCGAAGCCTTCCTGGAACGCGTCTGGGCGTGGAAAGAACGCTACGGCGACACCATCAAGCGCCAGATGATCCGCCTGGGCGCAAGTTGCGACTGGAGTCGCGAACGCTTCACGCTCGACCCCGGCCTGTCGCGCGCCGTGCGCGAGGTCTTCGTCCGCCTTTACGAAAAGGGCCTCATTTACCGCGGCGAGTATATGGTCAATTGGTGCCCGCGTTGCCAGACCGCCCTCTCTGATCTGGAAGTGGTCCACGACGAGACCCCGGGCAATCTCTGGCACATTCGCTACCCCGTCATCGGCGCCGCCCGCTATCTGGTGGTGGCCACTACCCGCCCGGAAACCATGCTGGGCGACACCGCCGTGGCCGTCAACCCGCGCGACCAACGCTATCGCGACCTTCAGGGCTGCCGCGTCTTGTTGCCCCTGATGGATCGCGAAATCCCCGTCATCCTCGACGGGCTGGCCGACCCCGAATTCGCCACCGGCGTCGTCAAAGTCACGCCCGCTCACGACCCCAACGACTTTGAGGCCGGCCGCCGCCACAACCTCCCCAAGATCCAGGTAATCGGCGAGACCGGCGTCATGACCGCCGAAGCCGGCCGCTATGCCGGCCTGGATCGCTTCGAGGCCCGCCGCCGCATCGTCGCCGACCTCGATCAGCTCGGCTTGATCGAAAAGATCGAACCCTACCAGCTCAGCCTCGGTAAATGCCAGCGCTGCAAGACCCCTGTCGAGCCTCTGGTTTCGATTCAGTGGTTCGTGAAGACCAAGCCGCTGGCCGAGCCCGCCATCCGCGCCGTCAAGGAAGACCGGATCCGCTTCATCCCCGAAAACTGGACCAAGACGTATTTCGAGTGGATGTACAACATCCGCGACTGGTGCATCTCGCGTCAGCTCTGGTGGGGCCACCGCATACCGGCTTTCTATTGCGCCGATTGCGGCCGCACCGCCGTCACCCGCCGAAACCCTGACCGCTGCCCGCACTGCGCCTCGCCCCGCATCCAGCAGGATCCCGACGTGCTCGACACCTGGTTCAGCTCCGCCCTCTGGCCTTTCTCCACCCTGGGCTGGCCCGACGATACACCCGACTTGCGCAAGTTCTACCCCACGTCGCTGCTGATTACCGGCTTCGACATCCTGTTTTTCTGGGTCGCGCGCATGATCATGATGGGCTTGGAGTGCGTCGGCGACGTGCCCTTCCGGGAAGTCTATATTCACGGCCTGGTGCGCGACGCCGAGCGCCAGAAAATGTCCAAGACCCGCGGCAACGTCATTGACCCCCTGGAGGTCACCGAGAAGTACGGCACCGACGCCGTGCGCATGTCCCTGCTGCTCGGAGCCGCGCCCGGCACCGATATCGTCCTTACCGAAGAGCGCATGCTGGGCGCCCGCGCCTTCGCCAACAAGATCTGGAACGCCGCCCGCTTCCTGTTTCTTAACATGGAACGCTCCGGCGTTCAGCCCTGGCTGCCTCCCGGCGGCGCCCCGCCCCGGCCCGAGCCCGCGGCTCCGGACGGCGCATGGTGGCTGGAAGACCGCTGGATGTTCAGCCGCCTGAACCGCGCCGCTGAGGCTGCTAACCGCGCCATCGAACGCTACCGCTACCACGAGGCCGCTCAACTGCTCTGGCAGTTCTTCTGGCACGAGTTCTGCGACTGGTATGTCGAAATCAAGAAACTGCGCTTCCGCGAGAACTCCGGCTTGAACGCCGACTGGCGCAACATTCTCACCGTCTTTGAAGCCGGCTTGCGCTTGCTGCACCCCGCCATGCCTTTCCTCACCGAGGAACTCTGGCAGCGCCTGGCCGCCGGCCGGGCTGAGCGCCCGCCTTCCATCGCCCTGGCGCGCTACCCGAACTCAGACCCCGCGGCCGACGATCCCGAGGCCGAGCGCCAAATGGAGTTGCTTCAGCAGATCATCATCGCCGCCCGCAACCTCCGCACTACGCTCCAGGCCGATCCCAAACAGCGCTTGGACGCCGTGCTTTACTCCGCCGGCGCGGCCGCCGAGCTGGCGCTGGCGCACCGCGAGATCATCGAGCGGCTGGCCAACGTGGCCCTGGAGGTCCGCCGCCAGACCGCGCCTCCGGCGCCCGCCGCGGCCGTCCGCTCCACTGCCGAGTTTGATTTGCACCTGAGCGTGCCTCAGGCTCAGAGCGAGGCGCAGAGGCGACGTTTGCAAAAAGAGGTCGAGCGACTCCAGAAGCTCATCGCCTCCTCCGAACGCCAGCTCGCCAACCGGGAGTTCCTCGATCGCGCTCCGGCGCAGGTTGTCGCCTCGCTCCGCGAAAAACTTTCCGACTACCAGGCCCAGCTCGCCAAAAATCGCGAGCTGCTGGCTGCGCTCTCCGACTGATGCGCTTCGACATTGATCATCCGGAAATCATCGAGGTCGTGCGGCGAGCCTTGGCCGAAGACATCGGCCCAGGCGACATCACCTCGGAGGCTTGCGTGCCTCTGGATCGTCGCGCCTCCGGGCGGTTCTTCGCTCGCGAGCGCCTGGTGGTGGCCGGCGTCGAACTGCTTCCCCTCATCTATCGCCTGCGCGGCGGCGTGGAGCAGGTGCGCCTGGAGATCGCCAGTGGCCAGGTGGCGCAAGCCGGTCAGGCTCTGGCCGCAGTGAGCGGGTTGGCCCGCACATTGCTTGAGTGCGAACGTGTCGCGCTGAATTTCTTGCAGCGGTTGAGCGGCGTCGCCACGCTGGCCCGCCGCTTCGCCGAGGCCGTACAGGGCACGCGCTGCACGGTGCTTGACACCCGCAAGACCACTCCGGGATTGCGCCGCTTGGAAAAAATGGCCGCCGCCGCCGGCGGCGTCACTAACCATCGCATGGGCCTCTACGACGCCGTGCTCATCAAGAACAATCACATCCTCGCCGCCGGCGGGGTGCGCGAAGCCATCCAGCGCGGGCGCCGCGCCGGGCGTCCCATCGAAATTGAGGTGCGCACCCATGCCCAGATCGAGGAGGCTCTGGATTGCGGCGTGGCGCGCCTGCTGCTGGACAACTTCACCCCCGAGCAGGCCGCTGAGGAGATACGCTTCATCGCCGGGCGCGCCCAGGTGGAACTCTCTGGCCGCATCACTCTGGAGAACGTACGGGCTTACGCCGAGACCGGCGCCGACTTCGTCTCTTGCGGTGCTATCACTCACTCGGCCCCGGCCGTAGACATCAATTTTCGCCTGGAGACCGATTGAGGTGCCGCTGGAGCTCGAACAACTGCGCGCCGCTTTGCCCGGCCTGCGCATCGCTTGGTTTCAGGTCACCGCCTCCACCATGATCGAGGCCGCTCGCCTGGCTGCCGATGATGCAGCCGACATCGTGGTAGCCGAGCAGCAGACCGCCGGTCAGGGTCGCCTGGGGAGAAGCTGGTACTCGGAACCCGAAACAGGCCTCTACGTCACGCTCATCCTGCGGCCCAAGCTCAAGCCGGAGGACGCCCCGCTGCTCACGCTGGCTCTGGGCTTGGCTACGGCGGAAGCCATCGCCCGCACCGCCGGTCTGGCTTGCGATCTGCGCTGGCCCAACGACGTCCTGCTGGCCGACAAGAAGTGCGCCGGCATCCTGGTGGAGGTCGCCGGAGGGGCGTTTTTGGCCGGTGTCGGCATAAACGTCAACCACGAACGCTTTCCCGACGAGCTGGCCGTCGGCGCCACCTCGCTTTATCTGGCCAGCGGCCGGCGCCATTGCCGCGAGCGACTGCTCATCGAACTGGTTCGCGCCGCCGAGAGCTTCACCCGCATGCTGGTTGAGGGCGGGCGCGAGCCGGTCCTGCGGATGTTCGATCGGGCTTCCAGTTTCGCCCGCGGACGGCGTGTGCGAGTGGAAGTCGGCGAGGGCCTGCTGGAGGGCGTCACCGACGGGTTGGACCCTTCCGGGTTCCTCTGGCTGCGCCGGCCTGACGGCGCCCGGCAACTTCTCCGCGCCGGCGGCGTGCGACCATTGGAGTATACAGACAATGCTGCTGGCTCTGGACGTAGGCAACACTAACGTCACCATCGGCGCTTTCGACGGCGCGCGCCTTACCGGACGCTGGCGCCTGAGTACCGTGCACGAGCAGACGGCCGATGAATGGGGCATCCTGATGCGCAACCTGTTTGCCTTGTCGTCGCTCGATCTGGCGCAGGTGGACGGCATCATCGTAGCCAGCGTGGTGCCCCCGCTGGATGCCGCCCTCGCGCAGATGGCCCGGGACTACTTCAATACCGAGGCCCTCTTCGTTACCCCGGAAACCGATACCGGTCTGAAAATTCGCTACGACAACCCCAGAGAGGTCGGGGCCGACCGGGTGGTCAACACGGTGGCTGCTTTCCGGAAATATGGCGGTCCGTGCGTGGTCGTGGACTTCGGCACCGCCATCACCTTTGACGCCGTCTCCGCCCGCGCTGAATACTTGGGCGGGCTGATCTGCGCCGGCATAGGCATCACCGTCGAGAGCCTGTTCGCCAAAACCGCCCGCTTGCCGCTGGTGGAGTTCCGGCGGCCCGCACGCCTGATCGGGTCCAATACTATCGCCAGCATGCAGGCGGGCCTGTATTACGGAACCCTGGGCATGGTTGACGGCATTCTGGAGCGCCTTTTCCAGGAGCTGGGGCCGGAGACCAAGACCGTGGCTACCGGAGGCCAGGCGCGCCTCATTGTACCCGGGTCGCGCCACCTTAGAGAGATTGACGAAAACTTGACGCTGGACGGTCTCCGGATAATCTGGGAACGCCATCGAGGGTCGTGAGCGAGAACCACCCGCCGGAAACGCACGAAGACGACTTCGAGTCTTCCTTTAACTATTTCAACTATTTCACTGAAATAGAGCACCATTTCCAGCGCGCCCGCGGTACCGGCCTCTTCCTGCTCTCCCCGCTCGATTGGGCCTTGATCGAAACCTGGAAGAACGCCGGCATCCCCTTGGAGGCCGTACTGCGCGGCATTGATGAGGCCTTCCGTAAATGGCGCTCCCGCCGCATTCGCACCCAAATGATTAACTCCCTGGCTTACTGCGCCCAGGCCGTCATGGAAGAGGCCGAGGCTATGGCTGGCCGCGCCGCGCCTCAACCCGCTCGCGCCGCGCCGCCGCCTTTTTCCCACCATGAACTCCGGGCTTACCTGGAATCCAACGCTGCCGCCTTGCGCCGCCACTCGGAGCCGGTCTTCCATGAGATCGCGGCCGTTTTGGACCGCCTGGCGGCCGAAATCGAGCAACACGCCGAAAACCTCGAGGAACTTGAACGCCGCCTCACCGCTCTGGAAGACCGCATGATCGCCGCCGCTCGCACCTGCCAATCCGAAGAAGACCTCTTGGCGGCCCGCCGCGAGCTGGACTTCCAGCTCCGCCCCTACCGTTCCAAAATGACCGCCGAGCAACTGGCCATGCTGGAAAAGCAGTTTCTGGAACGCCGTCTGCTTGAATCCCTTGGCCTGCCTCGCCTTAGCCTCTTCTATCTGGCCTGATCAAGGGTGTGAGCAAATGGCCGCCTAATTGCTACTCACTCTAAGGGGAGGGACGACAGTCATGAGAACCGTACTGGAACCTCTTGCCTTCCAGATCTTGCGCCGCCACCTGGAAGGCGAGCCGGTTCAGAAGATTGCCGCGGAACTGGGCATCCCGGTAGAGCGAGTCTGCCGGCGGCTGGCCGCCGCCACCCTGCTCTGGGGTGGCACACGGAATGTGCCGAACTGGCCTACCCCGGCGCGCCAGTTGGGAATAAGTTCCCACGCATTTGTTTACCGCCCGGGCAATTCTTGAAATCAGCCCGCGGAAAATTGCAGCCGACGGGAGCCGTCGTTTCGGTTCCCGGAGGGTTGATCGCACATCCCCGCTTATAGCCGCCCGCCGAAACGCAAGGATTTCCCTAACTCATCCGCCGGCGCAGTCTGACCATAACAGCCACCGCCAGGATGCCTATACTAGTCAGACCCCACGTCGCAGGCTCGGGTATCGGCGGCGGAGGCGGCAGGTCCGGTGGGGGCGGGGGAGGAGGCGGTTCCTCCGCGGCCGTCGCGTAGCCGTAAGCGAAGGGGTCGATTCGGATCTTCGTGACGCTGTGTGCAGGTAGCGCCACCACAAACCCGAACGCTACCGTTCCCGCCGCCATCGCGTTCCCTTGGACTTCCACTGTTACCGGGCCGAACAGAATGCCGCCTTGGCTTTCGTTGACGATCGCGAACGAGACCCTGGCGAATGCGTCCTCCATTGCTCCTTGGACCGCTGTCCAGAGCAGGAAGTCATAGACGCCCGCGAAAGCCACAGGCAGCACTACCCCTGGCGGCGTGGGCGGCCCGCTGCCGGTCAGATTCGCTAAGTTGATCGAGTGACTCCGGCCTCGCGACAGCGCCGCGGCCACTCCAAAGCCCGGTCCCGCTACACCGCCCACCGGACCGCAAGTGAAGACCAGTGAGGGACCCCCGGGTACCGGATTGTAAACGCTGGTGGCCGGCGCCGCCCAAGCCGCGGCGTTGCCAACCGCAAACACGGCCGGCGCAGGGAGGAACGGGTCGTTGATCACCGCGTAGCCGAACTGATTCTCGATAGGCGCCGGGAAACCTATCAACGATACCATTAAGTTAGCCGTGAACGCGGCGCCTGAGAGAAAACTGCCGAAACCCGCCAACAAGGCCAGTGGAGCCACCCACTGCCCGATTGCGGTCGAGATGAAAAAGGGAATTGCACCCCGCGCGCAGGCGGTGAGGACGCAGTGACTACTTACCCGGTCTTCGTCAGTGACGGCACACACAATTGGGGCAACAGTTTCTATCGTTTCCGTTTTGTCGGACCGTAGGGAGGGAGGAATCAGGCAATGGGATTACCAACGCTGCGACGCGGCAGGCTCCACGGCGCTTCCCTTTCTCTGGCGCTGGCGGTTGGGTTGAATGCCATGTTGGCTCAGCCGAACCAGCGCCGAGTGGCCACTACGCCGGGCGTCGCTGCGCAGGACCTGACGGAGTTGGCACAGAAGGCGCTCAGGACTTATACCACGCGTCTGGTTAACGACAGGAACTACGCCTCGCTGGGCTTTCGATCGCTCGGTGAGGCGAATGCCGCCACTCTGGGAAGCCCGCAAACGGTGACCCTGATTGGTCTAGCGGATCTGAAGGGATACACTCCCGGGACACCGGCCAAAGCGGTCTTACGAGATGCACGAGCGGTGTGGTTCCCCGTTTTGGTCGGCGGACAGACGCGGACCAAGCTCGAGATGGTCCAATCGGGCGGCCGCTGGGTACCGGGTGAGTTCGGTGCTGCCCAGACCGCCCAGCAGATCGGGCGAGTCGTGTCCGAGCTGCCAAACAAGCTGGCAGCCGCTCGGATCAAGTTACCCGAGAAGCTTGTCCTGGTCAAAGTCCCGTCGTTGATGGCTACCTTCATTTACGTGGATAGCGAATCCGGCGAATTTTTGGTGCCGGCCATGCTCTCCCCCGAGCGGCTGGCTGTGGAGCAGGGCCGACCGTACCCCGCCCAGGAGCTGTTGCTGAAACTCAAAGAAGCTGCCAAGCGGTAACGTTGGCGGCAACGTCATGACGGGCCAAGGAACCGGGCGCCGGTCTGCGCTAGCATAGGTGGGCCTGAGCCGCCAGCAAGTAGACCGGCAAATTGACTGGCGCTCCACAAGCCCGTT
>Ga0272448_1000945_pt1 | contig 41291 bp, 32 predicted proteins | sample YNPCB0191_FD_202220 | JGI IMG/M metagenome (GOLD analysis project Ga0272448, IMG submission 202220) | Hot spring sediment microbial communities from Yellowstone National Park, WY, United States - YNP-CB-019-1 | ecosystem: Environmental > Aquatic > Thermal springs > Hot (42-90C) > Sediment...
CCGTCGCCGCTTCGCTCCCATGCCTTTCTCCCAAAAACTGGACCAATCCTACCAGGGATTCGACTCAAAGTCGTGGTCCAGTTTCTTGGGGCCACTATATCGTGCATTCCTCAAACATAGCGGACTCTTTCGATAGCACTGTTGTCACTACGTTATGCGAAGATCAATAATTGTGGGCACAAACGCTCGATTCCGCAAGTGGGGGGGGTGCGTGTTGTTGATGGCGGGGGGCGGGAAAGCGGTTATCGGCGCAACTGCTTGTAACGTATAAGGTGTGAGACCGGACTGATCTCGGGGTTCTAACCAGGCAAGGGCCGACAGCGAACATAGTTGGACAGCGACACACGCACACCAGAGAAGATGCCGGCTCTGAGTGGGATAGTTGCCGTCCGTGAAGAAGGAATATTTTTAAGGGGAATAGGGAGTATCGGCACGTTACTTTGCCTTGATTTGCTGCCTTCTTTGCCAACAAGCAGCGGCAAGAGCCGACGCGGCGCAAATCAGCAATCCGAGCGTGGCCGGTTCAGGCACTACCGTCACCCCGTGCGCAGACAACATGCCTAAAGACGCGGAGTCTAAAGCCCCGTTGTAAAACAGCGTCAAGCTCTGGAGGCTGGAACCCAGCGCGCTCAACAGCGTGAACAGGTCGTCGCTGTTGACTATCCCGTTGTAATCGAAGTCGCCGTCGCTCCAGACGGCCGAAGTGGAGCCCAGCCCACTCAGTAGGATAAAAAGGTCGTCGCTATCGACTATGCCGCTCAGGTCGGCGTCGCCGTAGAGTGCGTACCGGACGATGACCTGCTGGACGCCGGTGTCGTCTATCCACCCCAGTCCGTGGCCGGCGTCAGCAGTGGTGCAAAGGAACTGTCCGGTATCCCACTGTCCGCCGTTGTAGCTGGCTGCTAAAAGCGTCTGGATGGTGGCTGCCGGGCTGGAGCCGCCGGTGTAGTCGAAGAGCATCTTTCCGGCCTGAATGTCCGCCCCACCGAGGCTGAGGACAGTGTTATGTGCTGCCGGACCAAGCTGCAAGGTACCTTGCTGAAGCACGGTCCTGCCGGTGTAGGTGTTGGCTCCAGTGAGTGCGAGAACGCCGTTTCCGGTTTTCGTGAGACCACCACCCTGGCTATCAGGATGCGCCTTCAGGGGTTGCGGAATGACGATGTCGAAACCTGCGGTATCCAAGTTGGCGCCGCCTGCCGCGACGTAAGCCTGGGTCAAGTCGTGCATAAATGCATTCGTGCTGGTAGTCGCTACCACGGTGCCGCCGTTGAACACAAAGGTTTTGTTGCCGTAGGCTCGGCCCAAAATGTGCGGCGTCTGAGAGTGCCGCCGTTCAGGTTGTAGGTCGAATTGCTATCGACGTAGGAACTATTACTCCCGATAAACACGCCGCCGACGGCGGTGACGCTGGTGCCGGGACCGGACTGGTTAAATGTGCAATCACCGGCGGTCTTCGTAGGCGAGCCGTCCACGCCTCTTAAGAGACCGATGTTCAGATCTCCACCGATCCAGACGGTGCCTGTTCCGCTAAGGTTCCAGACTGCGCGGGAACCATTAAGATATTCCAGCCCCACATGGGCTTGCGAATGGCATACAAGCGTTCCTCCGCTTTGGTTGAACATGGCATAGACAAGCTGCCCGTTAACACTTGCCGTGTTGGCGGTTTTCCCGACCTGGAACCAGTAATCGGAAGTTTGTCCGCCGGCGCCGACGGTTAATGTTCCGCCGGTCATATTGAGCGTGCCGCCGTGACCGTAGGCATGATTGCCGATGGTGAGGCCGGCGAGATTATAGTTGTCGCCTGATTGGTACAAGACGGTGCTGTTGAAACCGTACCCGATGATAGGATGCTCGCCGACGGCGTTGGGGATTTTTCCGCCGGCCCAGGTGGTAGTGGTGCGCCAATTGCCTCCGGCAGCCAAACTGGCCAGCCCTACCCCCGTGTTTGTTATAATCCAATCGAGAAACGCCGGCACGCTAGTAGAGCCGCAAAGCTCCCCGTAATTGGAATTCACATTCCGGTCGGGGAAGATCGCCATGCCGAAAGAATGTACTCCGGCCAGATACGTGATTCCGTCGATAGTGACAAAAGCGCCGCCGCCGCTATCGCCGCCGGCAATTAGCCCTTCGTAATCTAAAGGAGTCGTACTTCCGGTTTTGCTTTTGCTCGGATCGCCTGGCTTATCGAAGTCGCTCATTAGGATCGTAGTGCTTGGGTAGCTGGGGTTATAACCGTTCAAGGTAGTGTCGAAAACGTTTTGTACGGCATGTTTGCTGCCATAAGTTCCGCTTATTGCACCGGTTGAGCCTTGTCCGATGTTGCCGTAGCCGACATACGTCGCGGTCAAACCAAGAAGACTTTCCGTGGTTCCAGAATAGAGTACGGCAGGCGTGATACTCGAAGACACAGCCGTTGAAAGATGAACCAGCCCGATGTCGTAACCATTGCCAAGATTATTGCTATCCCAGGAAGGGTGATATCTCCAGTAATCCGCCGAATAGACCACGTCCCCGATGGTGAACGTTATCGCGGTCATGTCTTCTACGCAATGGGCGGCAGTCAACACCCACTGAGAAGAAATTAGCGAGCCTGAACCGATATACCCTGTACCGCCTTGTTGCATCAATAATTTGCCGACGGAAGTATAAGGAACGGCCAGCGACGCCATCACCGCTTCGTAGTCACTCATATTGCGGATAACCGTGGCCTGCCCGATAGAAGGCATTGTGGCCACAAAGAGAAAACATGAAATAATCCTGGCAATTCCTCTCATGTCTATATCCTTATTTCTTTTTCCTCTTCAGGAGCCGGCAAATGTGTTTTACTATAAGCATCTTCAGAACCACCCATTGTGTATTGATTCTCAAAACGACGAAATTGTCAAGTAAAAAACACGAATAGATAGATTTAATGGCATTTGGGGCAGGAACATTGGTTAATACCGGCCAGAAAACAGACTTTCAGACGCCGGAGGCGGCACGGCGACCGAGTTCCATCTCTTCGCCGAAATAGTATTTTCGGGCTTCGGCGTTGGCCAGCACTTCTTGCGGCCGACCATGACACAACACCTTGCCGGCACGAATCACATAACTGCGGTCGGTGATCTGCAATGTCTCGCGGACTTGATGGTCGGTAATGAGAATGGCGATGCCTTCGTCGCGCAGCCGGCGGATAATCTTCTGAATGCCCGCGACGGTAACCGGATCGATGCCGGTAAACGGCTCATCCAGTAAGATGATTTTCGGGTTGGAGACCAGTGCGCGGGCGATTTCCAGCCGCCGCTGCTCGCCGCCGGAAAGCGACACTGCCGGCGATTTGCGGAGCTTGACGATGTCGAATTGCTCAAGGAGTTCCTGACAACGGGCGAGTCGGGTTTTGCGATCGAAACCGAGCAGTTCCATGACGCAGAGGAGGTTTTTTTCCACCGTCAATTTGCGAAAGACGCTGGACTCCTGCGCAAGATAGCCCATGCCGCCTTCGCGGGCACGACGATACATGGGCCAAGCGGTGATGTCCACGCCGTCGAGAAAGACTTTTCCGGCGTTGGGTGTAATCATGCCGCAAGTCATGCGAAAAGTGGTGGTTTTTCCCGCGCCGTTGGGGCCGAGCAGTCCGACGATTTCCCCGCTCTGGACGCAGAAATCCACGCCATCTACCACCCGCCGCCTTCCGTAAATCTTCACTAATCCTTTGGCTTCGAGCATGTTGAACCTTGGGCAGAAAGTTTCGGCGTGAACTTTTCCTATCGCACCAGGCCCATGCGGGCGAAGTTGGGGAAATATGGGCAAGGGATGTTAATATAAGGTATCTTATGCCAGGAATGCGGCCAATAGATAAACAGGGCCTTGCCGATCAGCAATTCGCGTTTGACCCAATGTTCCGGTCCCCACAGTCGGCCGTCCAAACTATTAGCGCTATTATCGCCCAGCATCAGGAATTGGTCTTCGCCCAGACTAAACTCGGCAGATTGCGCCGGTTGCTTGCCCCAGGGCAATTCTTCGATATTTTGGCGATTAAAAAATAAGGACCATTCATAATCGCTGATGGGTCGGTTTTCCTTACGGCGTTTATAGTCCATGGCGATATAATAGATGTCGCGTTTCAGCCGCAGATGCGAAACAGTGAGAGCAGCCCCGACCACACCCACGCCCGCCGGCGCCAAATCACTCTGTTTGGGCAGGCGGTTGTTCAGTTCAGGATACGTGGTAGGGGCGTCGAAAGAAACCAGCTTTTCATCCACCCAGAGCAGCAATTCGTTATCACAGTTGGCGAAGCGCAGTTCGTGCCGGCCTGGGCAGCCGAGGGGCGTCACGGCCGCCGGCCGCCAATCGGACATCTCCGCACCGCTAATCCGCAGTTCAGCCTTGCCGGCGGTGAGGTCGAAGCGGCACTGAAACTCTCTTCCGCCCTTGCAAAGTTCGAGAATGAGCGTGCCTTGAGGGCTGTGGCTTTCTACCGTACACTCCAGCGCCAAATCGCCTACCCAGTGCAAGCCGAATTGCTCCGGCCCCGGCTGAAAGTTGTCCAGCGCCGCCTGCGTTCGACTCGTATCGTAAGCGGTAAAGTCCGTTATCAAACTCGCCGGCACATCGATCGGCTGCCGGGGGTTTTCCTCCCGCCGGCGCCACTGTTCGAAGCTAGGCACGCGATGATGATAGCGCAACCAGTGTTCGCTCCGGTCCTGGGCGGCGATGGAAAATGAAGCCTTGTCTTCGGAACGCCAGCCTACGCCGGCTTCCGGCGCAGAGCCGTCCGGGGTCCAGCGCTCCGGCCAGCCATGCCTGGCAATATGCGGCATGTAGTCGTTATCAAATACCGGCTGAAGCATGGCGAGCAATTTTCGCGGCGGTTTTCGGACGAGACGGAAATCTTCGTCGCCACGCTGCACCCAAATGTCGCCGTATTGAATTCGCACCTTCTCGCCCGGCAAACCCACGAGGCGCTTAATGTAATTTTTCCACGCCACATTAGGGTAACGAAAAACTACCACGTCCCATCGCTGCGGCTGCTGAAACTCATAGGCCAGCTTATCGACAATGATTCGGTCGCCGCTATAAGAAGGCTCCGTGCTCCGGCCGGCACGATTCACGTCAATCACGTAGGTATAGCGACACATGGGACAAGTACAAGCGGCTACCCGCCAGGCCGCCCCGCGCAGCACTTCGTTTTCATCCACCTCCTCGCTCGCGCCGGCCTGATAGGGATAGGAACATTTGGGGCAGGCGAGGTCTTTATGGCGGCCCATCAACGTCGGGGCCATCGAGCCGGTGGGGATTACAAAAGCTTCGGCCTCGAACGCCCTAAATAAAAATGCCAGCACAAACGCAATCACGATCGACTCGATTGTCTCCCGCACTGCCGCTGCGGAAGGCAAACGGCTCTGTCCGCCGGGCGTTTGCGCAGGCTTTTGGACCGATTTCGGCGGTTCCAAAGGAATCCGCGGCTTCCGGCCTGGGAACTTGTGTTTCGACATAGGCGGTATCTCAAAGCTGCCAACGAGCTAGACTATTTCCTCTATGGCACGATTACAGGAATTGAAACATTCTCTCGCTTCATGCTCGTACCAAAAGAAGTATAACGCTTTCAAGCCGGATTAGGAACACGAAAAGCCCGGCCTGAGGGGAAGGCTCTAAGTACGGCAAGCGGGAGGTTCGGCGAAAAACATCGCCCAAAAAACTCATTCTCCGCCGAATTCCTTGTAGAGTAAGCTGGGCTGGATGTCGTGGTTGTCCTGATACTTGTCGCTGTGGTATTCCTCGAACTCTCCGCGTAAGTCGTGATAGAAGATCTGGCAAATGCCCACTCCGGCGTAAATCCGCACGGGCTGAATGGCGAACATCTCCAGCGTCCAATAGCCGCGAAAGCCCACATCGCCGAATCCGGCCGTAACATGCACAAACAGCCCTAGACGGCCGATGGACGAACGGCCTTCAATCATCGGCACGAAGTTGTGGGTTTCGGTTCGTTCGCGGGTGCGACCGAGATAGAGGCGCTGAGGTCGCAGGACCAGTCCTTCCGGCGGGATGCGCAGCCGGCGGACGCGATTCGCCCGACGCATGTCCAACACCCGCTCTCGATAAACCAACAGTTCATCGTGCAGCGTAAGGTTGTAACTGTTAGGGTTTAGATTCGCTTCGTTGAAAGGCTCGATGATGATGTTCTTGCCCAACTGACGCTTGATTTCAAAGCCGGAAAGGATCATTTCTCTGTCCGAAGTCGGGTTATCTCGAAAATTTACAGCCAGTTACGCTTCAGGCCCATCCGTGGCAAGCCTCTGCTCCACGCCGATTTTGGGGCAAAGTTTGCGCACGGGGCATGTCGGGCAGTCGGGCTTGCGCGCCGTACAATAGCGGCGACCGTGCCGAATCAAACGATGCCCTAACGCAATCCACTCCTTCTGCGGAAACAGCTCCATCAAGTCGCGTTCGATTTTTTCCGGCTCTTTGTGTTTGCTAAAACCCATGCGGCGGCTGAGGCGCGCGACATGCGTATCCACCACTACGCCGGAAGCCAGCCCATAGGCCGTTCCCAAGACGACGTTGGCGGTCTTTCGTCCTACGCCCGGCAGCTTCACCAACTCCTCCATCTCGCGCGGGACTCGGCCTTCATACTGCTCGGCTAAAACACGGCAACATTCGCGGATGCTCCTGGCCTTGTTGCGGAAGAAGCCGGTGCTTTTGATGTCTTGTTCCAACTCGTCCAGAGGCGCAGCGGCATAAGCAGCCGCCGAAGGATATTTGCGGAAAAGCGTCTTTGTAACCTGGTTCACCCGTTCATCCGTACACTGGGCGGAAAGAATCGTGGCGATGAGCAGTTCCAGCGGGGTGCGGAATTCCAACGCAGTGGTGGCCTCAGGATAGTGCTTCGCCAGCAGGCGGCCTATTTGTGCGGCACGGCGTTTCAGCGCGACGGCGGTCATGGGCATAACTCCGGCAAACGCTTCGATTCTCGCTGTCGCCGGCCACGCCTGTCAAGTCCTCGTCCGAAGTTCCCCGCGCCACGCTTACCGGCTTATCTCTCTTCAGCTTTATGTTGACGGGGCTGGAAAAGCGGCTGCCTGGAACGGCTACTGTTCCAGGGCTTGAGCATAGAGCCACAAAGAGCCTAACCCTATGCCGGAAAATATGTTACGACGGAGCCATCGTTTTTGAATCGGGCGTCTGAAAACCGTGGGCGGGGCCGCCGTAATAAGGCTTGAAAGTGTACTTATGTATAGATATACTAATTTACATGTATAAACGCATTGCCCATCTTGACGCCGATTGCTTCTATGTCTCCTGCGAACGGGTGCGGCATCCGTTTCTTTGCGGGCAGCCGGTAGGCGTGCTCGGCAATCAGGGCGCCTGTGTCATCGCCGGAAGTTACGAAATGAAGGCCCACGGCGTAACGGTCGGAATGCCGATCTGGGAAGCCCGACGATTGTGCCCGGAAGGGATTTTCGTAAAACGCGATTTCGAGTGGTACGAAGTCCTTTCCCGACAAATTCTCGACCGTGTGCGCCGCTACAGTCCGGCTGTGGAATACTATTCGATTGACGAAGTGTTTTTCGACGCCCAGGCCATGTCGGACCGCGAAATCCGCAGCTTGCAACAACAGCTTAAGGAAGAAACCGGCGTGCCGGTCAGCGTGGGCGTGTCGCTCTCAAAGACCTTAGCCAAATCGGCGTCCGGCTCCGGCAAGCCGTTCGGCTGCGTGTTCGCCATAAAGGAAGACGAGCGAAATCGGCTGCTTCACGGTCGGCCGGTGGATAAGATTACAGGAATCGCCCAACGCAGTCGGCGCAAGCTGGAAGCGTTCGGCATTCGCACCTGCGAAGATTTCGTTCGCGCCGACCGTCGCTTGATTCGGCGTTTGCTGACCAAGCGCGGCGAGGAGCTATGGTGGGAGCTGAACGGCGTGAGCGTTTTGCCGATTCACACCACACGTGTTCCCCATAAGTACCTCAGTCGCGGCGGCAGTCTGGGCGCGGCTACCGCCGATGCGGAACGCCTGAGCGCCTGGGTTGCGCGGAACACGGAACGCTTGATAGAAGCCCTGGACTATCACGGTCTCTACTGCGAACAGCTTGCCATGAGCCTGCAGTTCAAGACCGGCGGCGGCGCGCTCCACGGCGTCAACCTGCCCGCTGCTACGGCGGATTTTCGGACGCTGTACGCCGCCGGCAAGGAGCTGCTTGCGGCCTGTTGGAAGCCTGGTATAACGGTCGCCTACATGCATTTGATCGCCGAGAAACTTACTTGCCGGGAACATGCCCAAAGGAGTTTGCTTGCCGAATCGGAGCCGCGGCAGCAAGTGCTGGATCATCTCCGACAGGCGATTAACCGGCAGGTTGGTCGTTGGGCGCTGCGCAGCGGCGCCACCCTGCCGCTGAAGGACATCTACGACGACCCGGCGAATGCTTATGAGATTTGCGATATATATGGGAAGAGCTGCTTCTAGCCATGTGTTTCGGCATTGCACTACCGCTTGACGCCCTACCGGAAAGCCTGGTGCACCAACATCGGCATCGGGTGGTGTTGCGCGAACCGGGGGCTGCGCGCGAGATTCGCTTTCTTTTGTGTGATCCGCGTCCCGAACTGCCGGTCTGGCATGACAATCGGTTGGTTGTTTTACCCTGGGGGAATCGCGACGCCGCTTCACGCTTGCCGCACACCGCCTGGTGTCGGCAGGAAAGTCTGGAAGCCGGCCTGTGGCGACACCTGCATCCCGAGCCTGTGGTTATTCCCGCTTCGCTAGGGCTGGACAAGGGCGTTTGGTTCCTGATTACCGAGGGTATTCGGGGCGTCCTGGTCAAGGACGAGCAAGGGACGCCGCATGTCTATATGCTCACACAACCGGCGTCGCACTATTACCGCATAATGACGCGCCACAATCGAATGCCCGTCTTTCTCGGTCGGCAAATGTAACCCGACATAAAAAGCCGCCCCAAAAAGCTGAAGCTGAGTCAACATCTTTGGGCAAGCTGCGCTTAAACCATCAGCGATTTGACCGACGGCAGGTCAAGACTTATTACCTCAAAGGAAACCGCCCAAAGAACACTCACTCCTTACGTTTGAGCAACATTAAGGGGCGGACGGGTTGTTTTCCGGCTGGTGCTCTTCAGCGGGTTGGGGTTCCGTAGGTGGTGGATTAGGCTGGGGCAATTCTGGGGCGGCTTCCGCCGGTAAGGGTTCGTGCTTGGCCGGCGGGGGGCCGCAATCGACCAGCATATAGCCCGCCCAGAAAAACGGATGACTCGCCCTCGGCGGTTCGTCAACGGCGGCGCGTTTGAGGCGTGGTTCGGTCTCGAGGTCAAGCTTCGCGTCCATCGTGAGCAATACCGCCCTGCGCCAGGCGTCGGCGGGCGAAGTGCGGGATAATTCCTGGACGAATTCGCGTGTCAGGTCGAAGCTGGTGCCGCCGCCGGTGCGCCAGCGACTGAGAAGCACGGTCCGCGAGCCGCTGCCGAGCAAGCCGCAGACGGCGAGAAAGATTTCGCCTCCCGCCGTTTGTCCACGCACACGTTTCAGCGCGTCTTCAGCGGCGGAATGGAAGCCGGGCAGGCATACGACCTGAGGTCCGCCCAGCGGAAGCCGCAGCCAATCACTAAGGCGCCCGCCGGCCTTGTTGCTTCCGGGAAGCGGCGTCCAGTCATACGGCTCCGTCTCGGAAAACTGCAAGTCGTCGAACACCACCAGCCGAGTCAACATTGTGCGATAGACTGCTGAGGGGCCGGGCAGTAGCGGCGGAAGGGTCGCTGCGCCGGGCACGACTTTGGACAAGCGCTCGAAAGCCGTCTGGGCAATAGCGGCGTCGTCGCGAGGGTAAAGCCGCCCCACCACTACGCCCGTTACGCCGGATGGCGCACGTCCGGTCGCCGGCCAGGCAGTGAGCGAAAGCGTCGGGGCATAGCGCAACCGAAACCTTGAAATCAACGATCGCGGCTCGCCCTCAATCTCTTTCTGCAAGACTTCAAAGGGAAAATACCACAACCAGCCGTCAGGCACGATCGTCAATTCCTCCAGCGGCTGAGAAAGGTCCAATGGCGAGTCCTTTTCCAGCGCAACGGCCGACTGCTCCGCCGTGCGTCGCCATTTTTCTTCCGCCAGGTCTTTTAACGAAAGTTCGTGATTCTGCCCATAGTTGCCTATTTCCCGGAGCAGCGTTTGCATATTTTTCAACAGCATTTGCGGGGCCGCAACTTTCCAGCAGGCATAGCGTTCGTTATTCAGCAGAAAAGCATACAGCCCCCGTGCGGTGCTGAAAAACGCCAGCACGGCGTGTTTTTCGGGCAAGGCTTTTTGGATGTCAGCTACGGTCATCAGCGGCGGGAAGACCGTATCGGCCGCTTCGCGCCGCACGGCGATTTCTCGAAGGATGACTTCCTGTTGCCCGCTGACGCTCGCCAGCTCCGCCAGGGCTTGTGATTGCTCTTGCACAAGCTTCGGCTCTTCGGCCAACAAGGGCAACTTGCCGAGCGATTCGCAGAGCGCTTTTGCTCGTCGGGAAAGTTGTTCATAAGCGGGATAGCGCGCGAGAAGGTCCTGCCGTTGCAAAAGCGCCGACTGCGGCAGCAAAGCCGGTTCAGCTTCGAGCAACCAGCGCAACGCAGTCAAACGTCCGCCCAAATCCAATGAGTTCAAGAAGCGATGGCGGCGCAACCGTTCGGCAATCTCGATTGCCCCCTGGACTTCCTTAATGCCCTGCCGTTCCAGGGCTGCTTCAAACCAATGTTCCATCTGCATGTGGCGAGGAGCAACCGTCACGGCCAGTGATTCCAGCGGGTCGAAGGCCCAATCCGCCGGCGTCGGGTCGCGGAGCACCTTCTCGTAAAGTTCCAGGGCGGAGCGGGCGGTCGCCGCCCCGCTCACATACAGTTCATCGGCCAACCGCATCTGCAACAGTCTGACGGAACCGTGCCGCATGTAACTCAGCGCGGCGTTGAGCGCCGCATCGCCTTCCGCCGGTCGCTGTTGTTGGTAGGACGTCAAGGCGAGCAAATGGTTCAGTCTGGCGCCGATCCAGCCAGCGCCCATTTTCCGTCGGCCGATGGCTGCGCGGGCTTCGTCGAGCAGCCGCACCGCCTGAGCGGTATTGCCGAGAACGGCCTGATTCTCCGCAGCCAGGAGCAAAAGCGAGGCCTGAAGCTGTCGCAACTGGCTGCGCTTCGCCCAGGCGATAGCCGGCTCGAGCGGGGCGAAAAAGCCCTTCCGGTTGGCCAGCAAATGCGTCACTGTACCGAAACGAAACGCCTCTTCCAGGATGCCGTAATCAGGCCAGTAGGGGCTGGCGGAATATACGTTTACGGCCGCATAGGTGGTTTCTTCAAAGAACTGCAATGCGGTCGGATAATCGCCGCGTGCCAGGGCCAGCTTGCCAAGCTCGAACAGCGCCACGGCGGTCAGCGGATGATCGTACTCGCCGGCGGCCAAAACCCCTTTTTCCAGCAGCGGCGGGGCTTGTTCCGGCCTGCCGGCTGCAATCAGCGCCAGACCGCGTTCCACGTCCACCCAACACTCGGACCAATGATTGGGCGGCCCTACCGGTCGATTCAACGCCGCCAGCACATCGCTGCTCAGGGGATCATGTTTGGCGACCGGGCCGAGCAATTCCGCCCGCCGCCGCAGCGCCAATGCCGTGCAGCGGACAATCTCATGCGGAGTTACGGGAAAGAGATTCGCCTGTTGCACGATGCCGCCCCGACGAACCGTATCCGTAATGTCGATCTGCCCTTGTCCGAGCAACTCGGAGGCGGGAAAAGCGCCGATGGCGGACCTGCGCTTCGTGGCACCCCACGGGACCGCCTTGCGCGCGCTGACGCCTGCCGGCCGAAGAGCCGGTAAAAAGCGGACCTTCAGCATCCAATCCGGAAAGCGGCGATAGAGTTCCAGAGCGTTAGTATAATGTTGCAAGGCCTTGTCCAACTCGCCCATCTGGTAGTAGCATTCGCCGCACATCGTCTCGTAGCAGATGGAATCTATCCAGCGCGATTGCGTAGTTTTGATCGCGCCGCGCAGCTCATCTTGAAAGCAGCGTAAGGCGTCGGCATATTCGCCGTCGTAGAAGGGAGCGAAGCAGCGGTAATAAGTAACGCTCGGCGTGCGGCGCTCGCCTACCTGAGCTTGGAGCGGCCCTGCGACTAACCAACCGGCGATGAGAAAAAACGACAAAAGCCAGCTTTGCCTAGCCGCATGCCTCATCGTCGCTGTTCCTTTCGTTGAGGGTGGGATTGAGCTTGATGATCAAGACGGTCTCATCAATAAATAAAGATTATCATGTATTGCTACCTGGAGCAACCTTAACCCCCCAAGCCCATATTGGGCGACCAAAGCATGGCTTGACGATTAAAGGTTTTCGCCCCGCAGCGGCGAGAGGGCCGGGAGATGGACTTAGTGGGAAAAGGTGGAAAAACGACGGGCTTCTAACAGCACGTAGCCACGGTGCCGCAACTGTTAGAAACGCACAATCAAGTCCAGGTCCCACAAGAGCTGATGGGAGCGCGTTTCGTCGCCGAAAGGATAATATTCAGACGTACCGGTCCAATCCCAGCGAAGTTCGGTGCGCAGGACCAGGCGGTCGTTAGGCGTCCAGTTGAGTCCTGGGCAAAGTTGGAAGTAATCCGCCGTTCGGTCGGCACCTGGAATGCGTGTGCCGCCTTCGTCGCGGAACCATTCGAAGCGCAAACCCGCCCGCCAACAATCGTTTATCGTATAGAACAAATACTGATTCAGGCCGTACCAAGCGGCGTTGTCGCGGTCAATTCCGGCGTCGGGTTCCTGACCGAAGTCGTGCTGGATGACACATTGCCAGCGCTCGCCCAGGTCCTGCTGAATGACGAGCGAATAAATGGTCCGAATGCTGGTATTCGGGTCAGGCTGTTCGCGGCCGGCATGAACGTTAATCGCAACATGGGTGCGCTGGTTGGGGCTGGTCCACAAGATGCCGCCCAGAAAGCCCAGGTCATTGTTATTGTCTTCCCAGTTGTCCCAGCCGCGCGTCATGCCGGCCAGGATGGTAAATGCGCCCAGTGTAGTTTCGCCGAGGAAGCCGGTATGGGTATAGGGTTCACCGAAGGTTCTCGCGTAGGAATGAGAATAGAAGAAGTTGTCCGGTGCGGTAACGGTTTCATAGCCCAACGTGGAATAGAAGTGCCCCAGCTTCATCGACAAGCCATTGCCCCAGGGCGAATATACCTCCATATAACATTGGGGCATGGCCAAGCCGTAGCGTTGGGCGTTCCACTTCGGCGATAGGTCGTCGCGGACTTCCAGGCCGCGCGCAACTGTGTAAACCGAGTCGGTGCCGTAGAGCAAGTCCACGCGGCCGCCCAGGTCCCATGCATCGCACCAGCGCTCGATGTCCCGCCCCAGGCGCATGTAAAGCTGGTTGAGCTGGTAATCGTTAGAACGATCGTTGAAGCCGACCGTGCCGTTACTCCGGTTTCGCGGACTTAAGGTGTTCACCGTAAAGCCCTGAGCAAGCCAGCCTTCCCAGTAGAGTCCGCCAAGCCAACGACGGGCGAACCCCGCTTCGCTACACTCACCGCAAGAGGCGCCGCTTTGTTCGTCCGTCAGCAACGCTTCGCCGGCTTTGGTTGTGTCCGCAGGCGGAGATTGCGTTGGCGAAGTGGGCTGTTGAGGAGGAACTTCTTTGGTTGTGGCGGATGATTTTTCTTCTTCGTCGGGTGGTAGGCCGGGGATGCCTTCCGCACTGGATAGCGACCCTGGAACGTCGTACACAGGGTCGGCAGGCAATACGGCGGGTCTAGAAGCAGGCGGAGGCACGGATTCGACAAGCCGGTTTGATTCTCCTGTCGATTCTTCCCCGTTTGTCAAAACAACCACACTTCGTGGCTCGTCAGTACTTTCCGCATATCCGGCCGGACCGGCTGCCAAAAGCCAAACGGCCAAAAGACCTGCTCCGCTGATCATTTCTCAATACCTCCTGCTAATACTCCTTATGAGAGTGTTTCGGTCGGTTGGTTGTGTAACCTTTTGCGTTTTAGGCAGGTTTTTCTGGATTGCAGGATAATGTCGATTCGGAAGATTAGGCAAAATAGTCAAAATGTCAGCCGCACGACGCCTTTCGCCTGTCTATTCAGCTGCAGAAATATGTCAAAATGGCAGTTCGTAAAGCTTCTTGTTTGCCAAGCTTTCTACTTGGGCCGGAAGCAATTAACACAAGTTCTTAAGCAGTAATATCTTGCAGATTTTCTCTTCCTTTGCGGCACAGTCTTTGCTGCAAAGCCATATTCTCTTAGAGGGTGCCAAATTCCTCGTGCTTGGTTTCTGTACGTATAAGGACGTATAAGGAGCTAACAAATGCCATCTGGAGAAAAAATAATCGGTATCGATCTCGGCACCACGAATTCCGTGGTCGCCATAATGGAAGGAAAGGACGTCAAGGTCATTCCGAACGCCGAAGGAAACCGCCTGACGCCTAGCGTGGTGGCCTTTACCGACAAAGGCGAAACCATCGTCGGAGAACCGGCGCGGCGACAGGCCATCACCAACCCGCTCAGGACCATTTATTCGATCAAACGCTTCATGGGCCGCCGGCACAATGAAGTCGCCGAAGAAGAAAAAATCGTGCCTTACAAAATCGTCGGTGGGCCGGAAGATTATGTCAAAGTCCGCGTCGGCGATCGCGACTATACGCCGCCGGAAATCTCCGCTTACATCCTGCGAAAGCTCAAAGAAGCCGCCGAAGCTTATTTGGGCCATAAGGTGAACAAGGCCGTAATCACCGTACCGGCTTATTTCAATGACGCTCAGCGCCAGGCCACAAAAGACGCCGGACAGATCGCCGGACTCGAAGTTGCGCGCATCATCAACGAGCCTACGGCGGCTTCTTTGGCCTATGGGCTGGACAAAAAGAAGAATGAAAAAATCGTCGTCTTCGACCTCGGCGGCGGCACGTTCGACGTCTCGGTGCTCGAAGTCGCCGACGGCGTCTTCCGCGTCATCAGCACCAGCGGCGATACGCATCTCGGCGGCGACGATTTCGATCACTGCCTGATCAACTACGTGGCCGATGAGTTCAAGAAGCAATACGGCATCGATCTGCGCAAGGACACCATGGCCTTACAGCGGCTGCAAGAAGCCTGCGAGAAGGCCAAAAAGGAGCTAAGCTCCGCGCAGTCCACCGACTTGAACTTGCCCTTCATTACCGCCGACGCCAGCGGGCCGAAGCACCTGCAAATGACCATCACCCGGGCCAAGTTCGAGCAGCTTGTCGATCATCTTGTAGAGCGTTGTCGCGGGCCGGTCCGTCAGGCAATGAGCGATGCAAAGCTCTCGCCGAAAGACATCGACGAGGTAGTCCTCGTCGGCGGCTCGACGCGCGTTCCCAAAGTCCAGCAGCTTGTCCGCGACTTGTTCGAGGGCAAGGAACCGCACAAAGGCGTCAACCCGGATGAAGTCGTGGCCGTCGGGGCGGCCATTCAAGGCGCCGTTCTGGCAGGCGACGTAAAGGACGTGCTCCTGCTGGATGTTACGCCGCTTTCATTGGGCATCGAAACCCTCGGCGGAATCATGACCAGGCTGGTCGAACGAAACACTACCATTCCGACCGAACGCAAGCAAATCTTCAGCACCGCCGAGGACAACCAAACCGCCGTTACTATTAAGGTTTATCAAGGCGAACGGCAGATGGCTGCGGACAACCGTCTGCTGGGGATGTTCAACCTCGAAGGCATCCCGCCGGCGCCGCGCGGCGTGCCGCAGATTGAAGTCAAATTCGACATCGACGCCAACGGCATCCTCAACGTCTCCGCCAAGGACCTCGGCACCGGCAAGGAACAAACCGTGCGGATTGAACAATCCAGCGGACTGACGGAAGAGGAAATCGAACGCATGCGCCGCGACGCCGATGCCCATGCCGAAGAGGACAAGCGCAAACGCGCACTGGCCGAGCAACGCAACCAGGCCGACACCATGTGCTGGCAACTGGAAAAACTCATCAAGGAACACGACGCCAAGCTGGCCGCCGCCGACAAGGAAGCCGTGCAACGGGCGATTGAAAAAACCCGCGAAGCCGCCAAGAGCGACGATATTGAACGCATCAAGGCGGCGGTGCGGGAGCTGGAACAGGCTTCGCACGCCTTGAGCAAGACCCTGTACGAAAGGGCCGGCGCTCAGGCTGCTTCCGGCGATGGCGGCACGCGAACCGCCGGTCGGACCGCTACCGCCGGTTCGGACGACGACGCCATCGACGCCGAATTTGAAGTGAAAGAATAAGGCCTTGATTAGGCTATTGCCGGAGAGCTGGGGGCAGGTTATCGAGCGCATTATCAAACGAGCAGCGCCGCGCCTGCCGAAGTCGGTGATATTTCAGCAAGTGTTATTTTTGGCGTCGATTTTGGGGCGGCCGATGCTGTAATAGGTGAAGCCTGCGGCCCGCAGCGTAGCAGGATTATAGAGATTCCGACCGTCGAAGATCACCGGCTGCCGCATGAGCCGCCGCATGTTCGCAAAATCGGGATGCACGAACTGTTTCCACTCCGTGCAGATGACCAGGGCATCCGCGCCCAATAGAGCATCGTCGCGTTTCTCACAATATACCAGCCGGTCGCCGTATAAGGCTTTGACGTTGTTCATCGCTTCAGGATCGTAAACCCGCAACGTCGTCTTGTGTTGCAACAGCCGTTCGATAATCACCAGCGAGGGGGCTTCGCGGATGTCGTCCGTGCCGGGCTTGAAGCTGAGTCCCCAAACGGCGACGGCCTTGTCGGACAACCGGCCTTCAAAATGTCGCTCCAGCTTTTCCAGCAAGACGTTTTTCTGATGTTCATTCACGGCATGTACGGCCTCGATCAACCGCGGTTCGATGCCGTGCATTTTGGCCGCGGCCGCCAAGGCGCGCACGTCCTTAGGTAGGCAGCTTCCCCCATAACCGACGCCCGGAAACATGAAGGCGAAGCCGATGCGCTCATCATATCCAATGCCGCGACGCACATCGTTAATGTCGGCGCCTGTGCGTTCGCAGATGTTGGCGATTTCGTTGATAAAGCTGATCTTCGTGGCCAGCATGGCGTTGGCCGCATACTTCGTCATCTCGGCGCTTTCCGGCGACATCAGCAAGAGCGGCTTTCCGGTTCTCAAATAAGGCTGGTAAAGGTCCGAAAGAATATCGAAAACTTCTTGCTTCCAGGCGCCGATGACGACGCGATCCGGCTTCATAAAGTCTTCGATACCCATGCCTTCTTTGAGAAACTCCGGATTGCAGGCCACGTTCACTTCACGGCCGGTAAGTTCTTTGAGTCGCTGGGCCAGTTTGGCGGTTGTGCCTACCGGCACCGTGCTTTTGGAGATTACGATGCAATCAGGTTGGATGTGTGGAGCGAGTTGTTCCGCCGCCGTCCAAAAAGCCGAGAGGTCCACGGACCCGTCCTTGTTCGGGGGCGTGCCTACGGCAAGAAAGACAAGTCGGGCGTCTTTGACCGCAGCCGGCAGATCAGTAGTAAACCGCAGCCGTCCGTCCCTGACGTTGCGGTGCAGCAATTCCGCCAACCCCGGCTCGTAAATCGGCAGGTGGCTGCGGTTGAGCAGATCGATTTTTTTTCGATCGCAATCGACGCAGGTGATATCGTTGCCGGTCTCAGCCAGACATGTGCCTGAGACCAATCCTACGTAGCCGACACCTACAATCGTAATCTTCATAAACTAGTTCCCCAGTAAAAGCACGCTCCCATACGTAACACTAAACAAATATCATGCAAATGTGATCAGCATACGCAAGCTGCTCGTAATGGATTACGCTTCTTCTTTGTCGTTCTCTTCCTCTTTGGGCACACGTTTGACGGCGACCAGCGTGTCGTCTTCTTCGAGGGTCATGATCCTTACGCCCTGCGTGTTGCGGCCGATTACGGAAACGTCGGCGGCGGCGATGCGCTGGATTTTTCCGCGGGCGGTAAGCATGAGCAGTTCGTCGTCGTCGGCCACGGCGACGATGCCGACTACGGGGCCGTTTCGCGGCGTAGTTTTGATGTCGCGCAGCCCTTTGCCGCCGCGACGCTGCGTCCGATAACAACGCTGCGAATTGAGGTCCTCTTCCTCCGATGCCGTTTCCTCTGCGGCTGAAGTTTCGGCCTCCGCTTCCGGCTCTTCCGCTTCTTCCTCCGATTCGTCCTCAGGCGGGGGGCATTCGAGTTCGTGGGCCAGGTTCGGGCCGAAAGGCGTACGCTTGCCGTAGCCGTTGGCGCAGGCGGTAAGCAACGTCGCTTCGGGATCGGCCACGACCATGCCGACCACGGAATCGCCGGCCTGAAGTTTGATGCCCTTTACGCCGCTGGCGTTTCGGCCCATCGGCCGCACATCGGATTGCGGGAAGCGGATGGCCATGCCGTGAGCAGTGGCCAGGAGCAGTTCGTCGCCCGGCTTGGCAATCACTACGTCCACGAGTTCATCGCCGGGCCGGAGTTTGATGGCGATCAGCCCGCTGCGCAGCGGACGGCTGAAGGCGGCCAGCGAGGTCTTCTTTACCAGCCCTTTCGCCGTGGCCATAACGAGGAAATGGTCCGCCAGATTGAAATCCCGCACCGCGCGGCAATCCGTGATGCGTTCTTCTTCGGCGAGATTCAGCAGGTTAACGACCGCGCGGCCGCGCGCATCGCGTGCCAATTGCGGCAACTCATACACTTTGCGCCAATAGACCTTGCCCTTATTGGTGAAAAACAGCAAGTAGTCGTGGGTGCTGGCCACAAAGAGGTGCTGCAGCGGGTCTTCATCTTCGCTTTTTGCGCCGGTCAGCCCTTTGCCACCCCGTCGCTGGGCGCGATAGACCGAGATCGGCGTGCGCTTGATATAGCCGTTGCTGCTGATGGAGACCGCCATTGTTTCTTCTTCGATGAGGTCCTCCATGTCGAGTTCCACCAGCTCTTCATCAGAGATTTCCGTGCGTCGCGGATCGCCGAAGCGACGTTTCAACTCGCGGCAATCTTCACGAATGATATTCAGAATGTTCATGCGATCGGAAAGTATGCGGCGGTATTCGGCGATCTCCGACAGCAATTGAGCATGTTCGTCGGTCAACTTCTCCTGCTCCAGGTTGACCAACTGGCCGAGAGTCATCTTCAAGATGGCATCGGCCTGGACGGGCGTAAGGGTGTAATGTTCGGCGGGGCCGCGATCCTCGACCAGCGCGGCGAAACCGGCTTCGCCCAACACCCGCCTCAGTAGCGCCGCCGGAGTTTCGATACGCATCAAGCGCTCCTTGGCTTCGGCCTGAGTGGCGCTGCTGCGGATGACACGGATTACTTCCTCGATGTTGGCGTGCGCCAGCAACAGGCCTTCGACCGTATGCTTCCTTTGTCGGGCGCGTGTGAGCAGAAATTGCGTTCTTCGGCGGATGACCGTTTCTCGATGCCGAATGAACTCCTGGAGCAGCTCCTTAAAAGAAAGCACACGCGGTTTGCCGTCCACCAGGGCGAGAAAGATGATCGAGAAGCTGTCTTGCAAGGGCGTATAGCGATAAAGCTGATTGAGCACGACTTCCGGGTCGGCGTCGCGTTTTAAGTCGCAAACCAGTCGCACCGGCTCATCCAGGTCGCTTTCGTTGCGGATGGCGGAAATGCCGGGAATTTTGCCTTCGTTGGCCAAGGTAGCGATGCGCTCTTCGATGCGGTCGCGGGTTTGCTGGTAGGGTATTTCCGTGATGATAATGCGGAAACGGTTGTTGTGCTCTTCAATCTTGGCTCTGGCGCGAACAACGATCGTGCCGCGCCCGGAATAATACCCGGCACGGATGCCCGACCGACCGCAGATCACCCCGCCGGTGGGAAAATCCGGTCCAGGCATGATCTCCAGCAATTCGTCGATGGAGACATCCGGATCGTCGATGAGCCGGATAAGGGCGTCGCAAATCTCGCCGAGATTGTGCGGCGGGATGGAAGTTGCCATGCCTACCGCGATCCCGTTTGCTCCGTTTACCAGAAGATTGGGGAACTTCGACGGGAGGACGGTCGGCTCCATGCGGCGCTCGTCGTAAGTGGGCACGAAATCGACGGTGTCCAACTTGAGGTCGTCGAGCATCGAGGCGGCCACGGGCGAAAGCCGCGCCTCGGTGTATCGCATCGCCGCCGCCGGCAAGCCCGCTATCGACCCGAAGTTCCCTTGCTTATCCACCAGCAAATAACGGGTGTTCCATTCCTGGGCCATGCGGACGAGGGTCGGATAGATGACGCCTTCGCCGTGCGGGTGATAGTTACCGCTGGTGTCGCCGCAGATTTTGGCGCACTTGACCCTTGCCGCGCCCGGCGTAAGATTCAGGTCGTTCATCGCTACGAGGATGCGGCGCTGCGAGGGCTTAAGTCCGTCGCGCACGTCAGGCAGGGCGCGACTGACGATTACGCTCATCGCGTAGGTCAGATAGCTATCCTTCAGTTCATCCTCGATGGACAATTCCATGATCCGCCCGCCGGGCGCGCCGCCGTTGCCGTCCGCACCGGTCGGAACGGACGACAAGGGTTCATTTTCCGCCGCATCGTCAGGCAAGTTTGTGTCGCTCGGCATGGTGTTTCCCTTCCAAAAACCGAAGCCGCTTTCGCACTCTAACTCTTTTTAAGGGCAGGAGTTACAGAAGCGAAGACCAGGCGGCAAGTATTTCTTCGCTAGTATATCGTTTTCCGCCGCAACCTACAACCTCTCCGGCGTTGAAAAGAACTGCTCTTACATTAAGGTACCACCCTCTTTTCGGTCTTTTTGAAATTCGCCGCCTTTACGGTGTTTGCTAGAGAAGGCCATGTAGGAAGAAGGTTTACAGATGTTTTTGTAGCCAGAGCAAGGTTTCACGCCACATCTCCGGGGTGAATTCGTGACCTACGTGGGGATAGAGCACGCCGCGAAAGTTTTCCGCCTTCCCATAGAGCGAATAGAGGTGTTCTTGAAAGGCGTTGATGATACGCACTCCGGCAGCCGGCGAACCGCGGTCTTGGGCGCCGGTCAATGTCAAGAGAGGACGAGGTGCTATCAAGCCGATTACGCTCTCCATATCAATTTTTTCTCGCAACATGCCCGGCACAAAATAATACACGCCGTGCTCATTCACATCCCCTGTGCGGATCAAATCCTGGTAACGTGTGAGACAAGCTACGCTTACTACCACCTTTATCTGCTGCTCCAAGGCAGCCAGCCACCAAGAGCGAGTCGCGCCCATGCTCATCCCTAAAGCGGCCACGCGATCGGGGTCAACTTCAGGCCGAGTGAGCAGGTAGCGAAGCGCCAGCATGTCATCGCGGACAATCATTCCCCACAGTGTGCGACCTTCCCAGAGGAAAGTTTTTGCTAGTGCCGCTTCCGTCAGGGCGCCTTCTTCCCGCTCGCCGGCCGGACCTTGAAAATGTCGCGGTCCGAAGCAGTATGCGTCGATGCAAAAGACGATATAGCCCGCGCGCACCAGCTCCGGCCCGGTAACTAAACTCCGGTTGCCCATCCCGGTGAAAGCCGGCAGGAAAAGCTCTTCTTTTCCCTGGTTATAAGCGTTGCCGTGATAATGATGATAGAGCACGGCCGGGCCGCGCGATTGCAGGTCATGCGGGATTAGCAGATATCCATACACCGTATCGCCTACGCCGTTGTCGAAAACCAGAGATTCCCGCGTAAAGCCCTCAAACTTTTCTTTCTTGAGGATTTCGACCTTCGGGACAAACAGCGGCGGCAAATCGCCGAGTAAGCGTCGGAGTGTGGCTCGCAGTCGAGGCTTTTGCTGCTCCCACTCGTCAGCCGTAGGGGGTCGCGGTGTGTCGAAGGCGGTAAAACCTCTCTTAAGCACACTAGCACCAGCCCCCTTTTCACATGACATCTTTTGCAACCCTTCAATCTCAAACCCTATTCTTCTTGATTCAGCCGGTCGATTAGTTGTCGCAAGCGGCCGAAGTTGCGGCGGTTGAAATGTAAAATCAGGCGGGTCAGATGGGCGATTTCCGGCTCATCGCGCTCTTCGCTCAGCGGCCCGCCCGCAACAATTCGCCCCGTTATAAGAATGTCTTGAAAACTGTCGTTTAGTTCCGCGAGCAAGGCTTCATCCAGGGCTTTTTGCAGTCGCAAGACCAGCATCTCGCGTACGTAACGCATGCTATGGTAGCGGCGATAGAAGCCGAGAATCTCCGCCACGGCCTCCGCTACGCTATCGGTTAAGCGATAGAGCGAAAGGTCCTCCCGGTCGATCATGCCGCGGGCGAGAAGCTGTTCGCGGACGAAACGGTCGAAAGCGCTCCAATAATTTCCGCCCGGCTCGTCCAGCATCACCACCGGCATCATGTCATGTTTGCCGGTCTGCAAGAGGGTGAGTACTTCCAGACCTTCATCAAGGGTGCCGAAACCGCCAGGCAGCAGGCAGAACGCATTCGTCTCTTTGACGAACATCAGCTTGCGGGTGAAAAAGTATTTCATATACACCAGTTTGCGATCGCCGGCGATGACGGAGTTGGGCGCCTGCTCGAAGGGCAGCAGGATGTTCACGCCCATCGCGTGCTCCCGGCCTGCGCCCAAGTGGCTCGCCTCCATAATCCCGCTGGCCGCGCCGGTAACCACCATCCAATCATGTTGAGCCATCGCCTGGCCGAACGCCAACGCCTGACGATAAGCAGGCTGATCGGGTGTGGTGCGTGCAGAACCGAAAACGGTTACCTTCCGCTGCCGACGATATGGGGCGAAGACCTTGAAGGCGTATCTTAGCTCCCGAAGCGCGCGGCTGAGGATTTTCAGGTCGCCGCGGCTCGGTCGGTCGCCGGCCAGTTTGTCGGCCACCTCGCGGATGGTTTGGAGCAAATCGGCGATCCGCCTGGGCGGAGGTGTGGACGAAGACGCTTCTGACATGGTTTTCTTCTTGTACCAGGAAAGCTTGGGTAAAGGAAGTGCAGATGGATACGGCCTAATTTCGACCGGCGTTAATAGCGCTGCTCTTGCCGAAAAATGCCGCAAAAAATGGTTTTGCCAAGTGCTAGCACTACGTGTCTGGAAAAAGGAAAAAAATCGGTCTTGACCTAAGGAGCCGAATATCATATTCTCCCCGCCAACGAGGTTTAATCCGCGCGTGGATGGGCCTGCACCGGGGGTTTTGCGGAAGCAAGATTCCTGCGGGCCACGAAGCGCAGCGCCGCCGGCACGGAGGTCTGCGGCCCGCTTCGCTTTACAAAAAGGAACCTGAGGACATTTGCCGCCGTCTCAGACCGGCAAAGATCAACCGCGACGAGCAGGCGCGGCCATCGGCTGCGTCGAACCGTCCAGTCGCTCTCGGAAACATGCTGTGTCCTTCGCCCCCCTAGGACACGACTCTTCCGAGAGCTTTTTTATTTTCTCTTCAGGCAAGATTCTCCCAGACAATAAATCATCATTGACGGTTGTTAAGAGACCGCACAACAGAACGCCTTATACCGGCCAAACTTTGAGAAAGTTACTACGAGGCGGCGCGGCGGAGATTGCGGATGCTTTCGCGCGCGAGGCGTTCTCTGCCGGGCGAATAATCGAACACTTCCACCGACACCCAGCCGCGATAGTCGATTTCAGCCAGCGCGGCCATAATCGGCTGGAAATCGAGCCGCCCAAAGCCTGGCCCTTGCAGGTTCGGGTCGTTGGCATGGAAGTGGACCATCTCCTTGGCATGGCGGCGGATAAGCGTCGGAATCGGCTCGTTTTCGCTGCTCATCGCTTTGCAATCCAGATGCAACCGGCACCAGCGCGAATCCACCAGCCGTATCAACTTCATGGCTTCCGCAGCCGTAGTCAGGAAATTGGTTTCGGTCGGGGCCAGCGGTTCGAGCGCCAGGGTAACCTGGGCTTTTTCCAATTCCGGCAGGACGGCGTGAAAGACTTCGGCGGCATATTGCAGCCCTTCATCCAGGGTTATGCCTTCGGCCAGGTTGCGTTGCTTCGGCGAGCCGAACACTAGCACCCCTCCGCCTAGCTCGGCGCAAAAATTGGCGAGGAGCTTGAGATAGTCGGCCGTGCGGCGGCGAACGGCTGGGTCAGGGCTGGTCAGATGTAAGCCTTCGGTCTTGGCTAGAAGCCAATGCAGCCCGATTATTTTCAGACCATTATCCTCAGCCCGGCGACGGATTTCTTTGCGTCGGGCGGAGCTGATTTCGTCCACGCGCTCGGCGATCGTGAAAGGTGCAATCTCCACGCCCTCATAACCGCACTCGGCAATCAGCGCAAAAGCCCGATCCAGAGGCCGGTCATCCAACAATTCATTGCAGAGGGCGTAGCGAAACCGGTGAGTCATGTTTTCTTGCGCGTGAGCAGAGAACAATCGGGCGACAGCCGCCGAAGACAGCCCGCCGCCATAAAGGGCCAATTGCAGCCAGCGGCGACGATGTAATTTATTCACTTCGAGATTCATTTGCCAGGCTCCTCGATGTTCTCTTTGCTTGATTATATTCCATTTACTGCCGTAGGGAACCAAAAAACCGTCGTCGATAGCCGTAAACCAACCAGCCGAGATACACATTCGTGCCCAACGAAGCGAACAAACCAAGTAGGGCGAACATAAGCAGCCCCCACGGTTTTCGCTGCTGCACCTCGAAAACGTCGGCATTTTTCGGCAAAGCAGCACTCGGCGGTTTATCGAGCATCGGCGGCGACTCAGGTGTTACGTCTTGCGGCGGCTTGTCGGAAGCATGTGGGCGTGCGGTTTGCGGCGACTCGACGCGCGGCAACTTGCCCTCCCCCACAACGATTCGATAGGAGCGTACGATTCCGGCTTCCGGCGGGATGTCGCTTTGAATAGCCTGGCCGGCGCGCAATGCCGCCAGGGTTTGTTCATCAAGTTGAATGATGTATTCCATGCCGCCATCGGACAGGGGACGCCAGCCGGTTTCGATGCCGAGAACCGCAGCAGCAAGACAGGCAAGAAGTAAGTTCATGTTTTTTCGGCCCTGTTAGGGAAGACTGAAGGTTTCAATCCATTATCTTAGGCAGCCGCAAACAGAGCAATCGCGGCTTGTAGTCTGACGCTGATGTGATTATGCTGGAGCGCGTGATGAATCTGGCATTATGGAAAAAGGCCGTGAGCGATGTTCGGCTGCCGCTCTTATTTGCCGGCGGGCTGTTAGTATGCTTCGGCTGGCTGTTTGTGTGGTTGATGAGCTATTTTGACATCGGGGCGTGGAGCACCCTGCTCAATCTCATGCCGAGCTTCATGCAACCGCTCGTCGGCGTGCCGCTGGCAAAGTTGGCCACGCCGGCCGGCCAAATCAGCATCCTTTACACCCATCCGGTTACCTTGCTCATTTGCGTAAGTTGGGCCATCGGCTTCGGCTCGGCTTCCATCAGCGGGGAAATCAGCCGGCGCACGATGGACATGCTCCTGGTCTTGCCCGTCAGGCGCACAACGATTGTGTTTGCGCCGGCGGTAACGGCCACGCTGGGCGCCGCCGCGCTGGCGGCCGCAGTATGGTTTGGGATGTGGCTGGGACTACGAACCGTGGCTTTCGCTGCACCGCCTACGGCTGGGCAATTTCTTCCGGCGTCAGCTAATCTATTTTCTTTGACATTTTGCCTCGGCGGCCTGACAACCTTTTTTTCTTCCTGGAATGACGACCGCTGGCGCACAATTTTGCTGGCGGGCGGCGTCTTTGTTGCGTCTATGATTCTAGAACTCGTGGCGCGTATCTGGCCCAACGGGGCATGGCTGCGCTACTTCACGTTCCTGACGCTTTTTAAGCCGCAACAAATTGTGCTCCTGCCGACCGAGGGTTGGCCGGGGCTGGCCGAGGATGTTTCGTTGTGTGGCTTGGGCCTGCTGGCCTATCTTGCGGCAATCATAATTGTTTGGAGACGCGACTTTTACACTCCTGCCTGAGAGACTCGCAGGCTATCCGTAACATGTGCAACTTCGTCCGACGAAACGCATGACTGAAGACGAACAAAAACCCACCGTCGCGCAGGAAGCCCGAAGCTTCCGCGGCTCGTGGTCCGCGCGTCGGTTGGTCTTTCTCGCTTTGAAACTGTTAATCATCGTTGTAGTGTTATGGTTTATTCGTCGTACGCTGATTGAGGCCTGGGCGGAACTCCAGCGCCGGCCTTTGCACATCGCATTTGCTCCGCTCCTCCTCAGCGGCGGATTGTATCTGGGAGGCACGTTTTTTTGCGGCCTGTTTTGGCAGCGCGTCTTGCACAGCCTGGGACAAAAAGTTTCCCTTTGGCAAGCACTCGGAGCATATTACGTCGGGCATCTCGGAAAATACGTGCCCGGAAAGGCTATGGTTGTGGTCTTGCGCGCCGGCATGATCAGCAGCGCCGGCGGAGATGCCGCCCTGACCGTAGCCGCCGTGTTTTTTGAGACCTTCACGATGATCGCCAGCGGGGCGTTCCTGGCGGCTGTCATTATCGCCGCCGCTTTCCCTTTCCGCTGGTCGCTGGTTTTCACGGCTTTAAGCGTGATGATTATCACTTTGCTGCCTACCGTGCCTCCGGTGTTTCGCTGGTTGGTTCGGCGGCTGGCCCTGGGCCGACTTTCGCCGGAAACAGCCGACAACCTGGCCGGACTCAGCTTCTCCCTTACCGGCCTGGGATGGCTGCTTAACCTGGCAGGATGGGCTATGCTTGGATTGAGCTACACGGCTGTGCTGTGGGCCATAGGCGCAGGGGCCTTTGCTCACGTACATTTGCATGTGGCGGCGGTTTGTCTGGCGACGGTCGTAGGTTTTGTATCATTTTTGCCGGCGGGTGCGGTTGTGCGTGAGGCGATTCTGGCGGAAATGATGGCCTCCCGCCTCGGCGGAGCCACGGCGCTGACTGCCGCCTTGTTGCTGAGGCTCGTGTGGCTGACGGCCGAGCTGGCCGTAGCGGGCGGCATATTTTTCGGCAGCATAATCGGCAGGATAATAAGAAGATGATTTTCCGAATTGGAGGCGATTGCTCCCATGCTTTCCGTTGTCATTCCGGTATGCGATGAAGAGGAAAGCCTGGAAATCCTCTACCAGGAGCTTTCCGAAGTGGCCGCCGCCCAGGGCTACGAGATGGAGATCATCTTCGTGGACGACGGCTCCAGCGACGGCTCGTGGGAGGTGATTCGTCGCCTGGCCGCCGCCGATACGCGGGTCAGCGGCTTGCGGTTTCGGCGAAACTTCGGCAAGTCGGCGGCGCTGAGCGCCGGTTTTGCCCATGCACGCGGCGAGCTGGTGATGACGCTGGATGCCGATCTCCAGGACGATCCTCACGAAATTCCCCGTATGTTGGCGGAAATGGAAAGCAATCGCTACGATGTTTTGAGCGGCTGGAAGCGCATTCGACACGATCCCTGGCACAAAGTGTGGCCGTCGCGGGTATTCAACTGGCTGGTAAGCCACTGGACGGGCGTGAAGTTACATGACCACAATTGCGGCCTGAAATGCTACCGCCGAGAAGTGCTCGGCGAAGTGCGGCTCTACGGCGAATTGCATCGTTTCGTGCCGGTGCTGGCGGCGGCGCGCGGCTTTCGTATCGGCGAAGTGGTGGTGCATCATCGCCCCCGCCGCTTCGGTCGCTCCAAATACGGCGCCGGCCGATTTCTCCGTGGGTTTATGGATTTGTTGACCGTCAAGTTTTTAACCGGCTTCGCCCAGCGACCGCAACACTTGCTCGGATCTCTCGGGCTGGGTGCTTTTCTTCTGGGTGTTTTCGGACTGGTGGCCCTGAGCAGCCTCTGGGTTTTATCACGCTTGTTGCCCGGCGGGGAACCCATCCATCTCCATCAACGGCCCGCCCTGCTCTACTCCATCGCACTCCTGCTGTTCGGCGGACAATTGATGTCCATCGGCTTCTTGGCCGAATTATTCATCGCCTATTATGCGCCTGAACATCAAAGATATTCCATTCGTGAATGCGTGGGACGTATTAAAACTGAAAAATCTGCTAACGAACCATGAGCCGCATTTCTTCCGCTAACATCCCTGCCGCAGAATCAGCCGACCAGGAAGGCCGGAAACGGCTGCGAAGGTTCGCCTATGGGTTGATGATCTGCGTATGTCTGGGCGGGGCGTTGGGCCGCATTTTGGCGGTCGATGCCGTCGATCGCCTCGCCTTGCAAGACTTTCGCTTGCGCAAGGTTGCCGAAGACCTTCAGCAGAAACGTGCGGAACTGCGCGCCCGCGGCCTGCCTGAACGGGAGGTCGAAGAAGAACTCGCGCGACTGGAAGCCCGATGGAAACCACGCGCGCAGCTCCGTCGTCCTTTTCTCAGCGCCAACGACCGCAGTCGGTGGTGTACGGTTCGTGCACTGGTCGAGCCGGAAATGCGGGTTGCGGGAGCGCCCTATGCCATTGATAAAGTGATTGCCGAGCCGAACTGGAACACCATCGACATGGTTTATCACGATGGTCATCTCTATTCCAGTAAGCCACCTTTGCAAGCAACTATTATGGCCGCGGTCTATTGGCCGATTTATCACTTCACCGGTCTCAGCCTCGGCACCCATCCTTACGAAATCGGACGGTTTATGTTGGTGCTGTTCAATCTGCTGCCGCTGGGTGTGTATTTTGTTTTACTGGCGGCGTTGGCGGAACGTTTCGGCGAGAGCGATTGGGGCCGATTGTTTGTCGTGGCGGCTGGCACATTCGGCACTTTTTTGACGACTTTCGTCGTAGCGATAAACAACCACCTGCCGGCTGCGGTCTGTTCGCTGGCGGCGATCTATGCTGTTGTGCGCGTGTGGTTCGACGAGCGGCGCGACATGCGGTACTTCATCACAGCAGGCCTTTTCGGCGGTCTGGCGGCGGCGCTGGAACCGCCGGCCCTGGCCCTGCTTGCGGCCGTATGCCTGGCGTTGCTGGTCAAAGCTCCCCGGCCGACTTTGCTCGGCGCCTTGCCGTGTGCGGTCGTGGTAGCCGCGGCTTTCTTTGCCACGAATTGGATTGCCCATCGCACGCTTACTCCGCCTTACGCCCATCGCAGCGGCGCGGAAAATTGGTACGACTACACTTATCAGCGCGACGGTCGCACCGTGGAAAGCTACTGGCGGAATCCGAAAGGTCTGGATCGCGGCGAGCCTTCACGCGGGGTTTACGCCTTCAACTTGCTGCTGGGTCATCACGGCCTTTTCAGTTTGACGCCCGTCTGGCTGTTGAGCATTTTGGGTGCAGTCCTCTGGCTCTGTCAGCGCAAAGAGCCGCGACTGCGCTGGGTGGCGGCGGCAGCGGCGGCGATCTCCACGGCGTGCATTCTCTTTTACATCATGCAGCCGACGATGAACCGCACCTACGGCGGCATGACCTGCGGGCCGAGATGGTTCTTCTGGCTCGCTGCGCTCTGGCTGCCGACGATGTTGCCGGCGGCTGATCTGCTGGCGCGACGGCGTTGGGCGCGTGCCATAGGGTTGCTCTTTTTGGCATGGTCGGCGCTCTCCGCCGCTTATCCTACCTGGAACCCTTGGATGCATCCCTGGCTGATGAATTTTGCTGAGTATCTCGGCTTGCTACAGAGTTAATAATGGCGCTTTCGGAACAGAGCTTGCACGAACCGGTCGAGAAACATATGCGCCGCGACGTCGCCCGACTCCCGCAAGGAGCCACCGTCGCCGAGGCCCTGGAGCTATTGCGCCGCGAGCAGCCCTCAGGCCGGATTATTTATTTTTACGTGATAGATGCTGAAGGGCGCCTCTGCGGCGTGATTCCGACGCGCGCGCTACTGCTCAGCCGGCTGGAGACACATCTTTCCGACATCATGGTCCGAAAAGTGGTGGCTATTCCCGCGACGGCCACGGTGCTGGAAGCCTGCGAATTTTTCGTGCTACATCGTTTCCTTGCATTCCCTGTTGTGGATGAACAAAACCGGCTGATCGGCGCCGTGGATATTGAACTCTATACCGAAGAGCTTCAGAGCATAGACGGCGAACAGCCGGACGACCTGTTTCAACTGGTGGGCGTGCATTTGGCGCGGGCACGAAAGGTAGGCGTGCGGGCTGCTTTTCGCAACCGCTTTCCCTGGCTGATGTGCAATATCGTCGGCGGCATACTCGCAGCGCTTCTCAGCGGCTTGTACCGCGAAGAACTGGACCGCGTCGTCGCTCTGGCGCTGTTTATTCCGGTGGTGCTGGCTTTGGCCGAAAGCGTAAGCGTGCAATCGGTGAGTCTTGCCTTACAACTACTCCACGGTCGCCAGCCCTCCTGGAAGCTGTTCTTCAATAAACTTGGCGGCGAGTTGCTGGTGGGATTTAGCCTCGGCACGGCATCAGGGTTTGTAGTAGGCGCGGTGGTCTTGTTGTGGTTGGGTCAAGTGCGCCTGGTGTGGTGTGTGATCGGGGGCATTCTCGTAAGCGTGACGGTCGCGGCTGCTTTGGGCGCCGCTTTGCCCTATCTGTTACGCCGCTTGAAGCTCGACCCCTACGTGGCGGCCGGGCCGATGGTCCTGCCCATGGCCGACCTGCTAAGCTTGTTCGTCTATTTTTCCGCCGCCCGCTGGCTCCTCCCACCGAGCTAAGGTTGGATATTAGATTATTAAAACGTGGACTGCAAAGCTGCAGCTATGTGGGGTCGGGTTCGACGTGGATTACCACCCGACCCACGCCGGGGATGTGCGCCCGCAGGTGTTCTTCTAACCGTACGGTCAAATCATGCGCTGCGGTGATGGCCGTTGCGGCATCTAACGTACAGTGGAAAGAAATTGCCAGTTCGTTGTCAACCTCTTGCACACGAATATCGTGTGGCTTCACGCTCAACGGATAACGGGACAGGAAATCGTCGATCGCTGCGCGCACTTGGGCATGGCTCAAGGACGTGCCCCGCCGCGTCGCCACGGCGTCACTCACCGGCTCGATGTGAGTAACGATGCGGGTTAGAGCAGGCAGTTTTATCCGCAACTCGTTCTCGAAAGCCGTAGCCTGTCGATGGGCTTCCTCAAGCGATAGTTCGGCGCCGACCTCCAAATGCATTTCCAACCACCATTGTTGCCGCTCTTTATAAATTCGCACACCGTGTGCGGCCAGGCCGTGCCGGGCGGCCAGCCGGCGCACCGTGGCGGTTATCTCCTCATCGCCTTCCGCCGCTACCGGCTCGACATGAACCACCAAATCCACGTCCGGCAGAAGGGCCTTTACGGCATCCTCAACGCGATGGGCGATTTCATGCGCCTGCTCGAAGGCCGTGCCGCGCGCCACGGCCAGCGTAAGATCGGCGAAGATCGTCGGGCCGCTGCGTCGCAGACGCAGTTGAAGCAAGTTTTCCACGCCAGGGATGTCCCTCACGGCGGCGGCCACCTCGGCCGGCAGACCCTGCGGCACGCCGTCTAACAGCGCCTCCAGGGAGCGATGTCCCAGGCGCAGGCCCACGCCGATTACAATCAATGCCACGAACAAGGCGGCCACGGCATCGGCGCCGACCAACCACGGCAAACGCCACTGCTCGGCGAAATACACCCCGCACAGGCCCAACAGCACTACGACCGAAGACCAGATGTCGCTAGAAAAATGCAAGGCGTCGGCTTCCAGCGCCTGGCTGCGATACTTTCGTGCGGCGCGACTGAGGGCGGTGGAGCGCGAAATATCCACAACAATCGAAAGCACCACGACGGCAAACGCCCAAATGTTCGCCTCGACATGCGCTTCTTCGCGGATGAACAATCGCATCACGGCCTCGTAGCCGATCCAGCCGCAAGTGGCCAACAGCAATACGGTTTGCAGCAGAGCGGAGAAGTTCTCGAACTTTCCGTGGCCGTAGAGATGTTGTTGATCGGCGGGTTGTCCGGCGACGCGCACCGCCCAAAGGGTCATGCCTGCCGCCAGCAAGTCGAAGGCCGAATGTGCGGCTTCGGAAAGGATGCCCAAACTGTTGGTCCACAATCCGACGCCCAGTTTCGTTCCCGTCAACAACAGGGCGGCGGCGAGCGAAGCCCCGGCAACGCGGCGCTTTTCGCGTTCGCCGGCGGGAAGGACATCGGCAGTCGAGGCTTGTTCGTTCACGAGCTTTGGCTTCCAGGATTCTGCATTTTTTCTTCGGCGGCGCTGGGACGAAAGTAGCAAGGGCTGAGCGTCCAGGGATCGTCGCGCCGCCCGCGGGCATGATAGTCCACAGCCAGTCGGCCGACAATTCCCGCCCGCGGTTGCCAGGTTTCCGGCGGCAGCAGACGCACTTCCGGCGGCAGGCGTCGTGCCAGGCGTCGTAGTCCTGGCCCGGAAACCACCGTGCCGCGCGTCAGGCTATTGAGCCAGCTTTCGGCCGCCACGAGTTTTTGTGGGCCGAGCTGTTCCGGTGGGCCATCGCTCTGACGCCGGAAAGACTGCCCGACAATATCGCCGCGCAGGGCTTCCTGCACGACCACGATTTCGGGCGGCATTTCAGGGGGCATTTCGGGCGCAGCGGCGGCAATGGCCTCGAGGGTGTTCACAGCCACCAGGTCCGCTTTCAGACAATAGGCCAGCAATTTGGCGACCGTAATTCCCACCCGTAAGCCCGTGAACGAACCCGGCCCGACGCTCACGCCAATCAGCCGCACGTCCCGCGGTTGCCAGGCAAGTTTTTCGAGCAATTCTTTTAAGGTGGGAATCAAAGATTGGGTGGTGCGCCGGCTGGTCGGTAACGTCAATTCCAGCAAAAAGTTACGGCCTTCCAGTGCTGCGACGCTGCCCGGCAAATCGCTGGTTTCCAGTGCCAGAGTCCTCATAAGAAAGTGCTCCACACACCCTGTCGCAGTCCGATGGACAATCTCCTTTTGCCTTACGTCGCGCAAATCAGGCGGATTTTGCTTGTTCCCAGCACAAAAAATAGCATGGTAGATTAAGCGGAGAAATACAAGGGGAAAAGCGGCGGCTCTCGACTTGACCGGCTGGAATTGCAACAATACACTGTGTGTCGGGGTGGAATTGCCGATCGCCTTTCCTGTCCCTCCTTTCGCGGGCGCCTGCCTGGGCTGAATACGGCCGACGGATACAGGCAGAGATAACAGTGAAAGTGAAAAAGCGTGAAACGGGCAATTATCAGCGACATTCACAGCAACCTCGAAAGCCTGGAAGCAGTCCTGGCCGACATTCGCGCACAGGGCATAGAAGAAATCTACTGTCTGGGCGATCTGGTCGGCTACGGGCCGAACCCGCGCGAAGTCATCGACGAAGCGATGAAAATGCCCGTTTGCCTGTTGGGTAACCACGACCAGGGCGCCTTGTTTGACCCGGAAGGATTCAACACGGGCGCGGAACGGGCGATTTTCTGGACCCGCGACCAGTTGGAAAACGGCCCCGGCTCGCCGGCCCTGAAGCAACGGCGGTGGGATTTTCTCGGCGAGTTGCCGCGAAATCGCCTGGAAGGCAAAACTCTCTACGTTCACGGCTCGGCGCGCAACCCCTTGAATGAATATGTCTTCCCGGAAGACATTTATAACAAGCGGAAATTGGAGAAAATCTTCGCTCTCGTGCCTCAGTACGTCTTTCAAGGACACACCCACGTTCCGGGCATTTTCACCGAAAGTTTCAACTTCTTGAGTCCCGAGGAAATCAATTATGAATATCGTTTGGGTCGGGAAAAAGTGATGATCAACGTCGGCTCGGTAGGTCAGCCTCGAGACGGCGACCCGCGCGCCTGTTATGTCATTTTGGAAGATGACGTGGTGCGCTTCCGCCGCGTGCCGTATGCGGTGGAAAAGACCATCGCCAAAATTCACGGAATTCCCGAACTGGATAATTTCCTCGGCGACCGGCTGCGCGACGGACGCTAAGGACCATGTGTCGTCCGGCTCCGGCGGCGTGTTTTAAGCGAATGAGAGAATGGAACGACGATTTATATTATTCCTGGTATTATCCTTCGGCGTGTTATTCGGCTATGCGTGGCTGATGCAACGGCTGCATCCGCCGCGGCCCCAACAACTCGCCGCACAACGAAAGGCCCCCGAGGAAGCTGGGGAACAGGCGCCACCCGAAAAGAAGCCGGCTCCTCAGGCTGCTCCGGCGGAAAAACCCTCTCCGCCGCCACAACTCGAAGCCCCGCTGCCGGAAGAACCAGAACCGCCCGAAGAATGGCTTACACTCGGTTCCGCTGATCCCGACACGCACAAGAACCCCTATCGCATGTTGGTTACGTTGACCAATCGCGGAGCGGCCCTGGCACGTATCGAATTGAGCAGTCCCCGCTATTGCGATATTGACCGGAGATACGGCTATCTAGGCCATCTGGAGGTCGTGCCAGACGAAAAGGAAAAAGGCTGCCGGGTAAGGGTAGTCGGACCGGGCACACCCGCGCATGAGGCCGGTCTCAAACCCGGCGATATTATTCTCCAACTAGATCAGCGTCGCATTACCGGCCCCGCCTCTCTTGCCGAGGCGCTGCAGCACACGCGGCCTCGACAACGGGTGAAATTGCTTATCAGCCGCGAAGGCAAGCAGGAAACGCTCACCGTGCGCTTGCGCCGGCATCCGCTGGAAGTCATCCGCCCGGAAGGCTCGGACCCTTTATCCTTGCTGCTCACGCTCCAGCAACTTGACGAGGCTCGCCTGGGCAAAAAGAATGCCGATGACGAAAATTCTTCTTCGCAAATCGCGGAAGAAGAATTAGCCGGTGTCCGTCTCTTGCGGGCGAATTGGAATCTGGTCGAGCACGGGCCTGGGTCGGCCAGGTTCAGCCGCCGGCTGCCCGCCCAGCGCCTGGAAATCTTCAAGACCTACCGTTTGGCCGAAGTGCCCCGCGACTCGGCGGCCGATGCAGACTATCCCGCTTATCATCTGGACGTAGAGATTGAGATTCGCAATCTCAGTAACGCGGCTCGAACAATCGCCTATCGGCTGGACGGTCCGAACGGCCTGCCTACGGAAGGAAAATGGTATGCCAGCAAAGTCAGCCGCAACTGGGGCGGGGCCGGCTTGCGGGATTTCGTGATCTGTTTTCATGGCGGTTCGCCGGGCATGATCGGCGCCATGGCCATCGCCGACGGAAAGGTTCCGGCTCCCTGGCCGGACAAAGCTTTGCGGTTCATCGGCGTGGATGCGCAGTATTTTTCCGCCGTATTACTGCCCCGGCGGAGCGACCCCGGCGAAGTCTGGTTCGACGAGTTGCAGCCGATCTTTCATGGCGAAGCAAACCCTCGACAGAAAAACTTGATCAACACTTCTTGCCGGCTGACGAGCCTGGCGGCGGAATTGCCGCCGGAAGGCCTGTTGCGGCATCGCTTCACGCTTTTTGCCGGCCCAAAGAAGCCCGCGCTGCTGGCCCGACAGGAATACCGGCTGGAGGAATTGATATATTACGGGTGGCCGATATTTGCCGTGGTGGCCATCCCCCTGACGAAAATCCTTCACGCCCTGTATGCCGTAACCTTCAATTACGGCCTGGCGATTATTCTTCTGACGGTGTTGGTTCGCGGCTTGATGTTTCCTTTGAGCCGGAAGCAAGCCCTGGGCGCTCAAAAAATGCAGGAATTGCAACCGGAGCTGCGGCGGCTTCAGGAAAAATATAAGAACGACGTTCAAGCCCGAACCAAAGCCCAGCAGGAGCTGTTTCGCAAACATAACTACAATCCTTTCAGCGGCTGTCTGGTGATCCTGATCCAATTGCCGGTGTTTATCGGCTTGTATCGGGCGTTGATGGTGGATGTGGAGTTGCGCGACGCCCCGCTGCTGAGCCATACCATCCGTTGGTGTTCCAACCTGGCCGCGCCCGATATGCTCTTCGACTGGTCCTGGTTCATGCCGGCGTTTGTGTCGGAAGGTCGAGGGCTGTTCGGCCTGGGGCCGTATTTCAACATTCTGCCGGTGCTGACGATCATTCTCTTTCTCTGGCAGCAAAAGATGTTCATGCCGCCGCCGGCCGATGATCAAGCCGCCATGCAGCAAAAAATCATGCAATACATGATGATTTTCATGGGTTTGTTGTTCTTCAAGGTGGCCAGCGGCTTGTGCATCTATTTCATAGCATCGAGTTTGTGGGGATTGGCCGAACGGCAATTCTTGCCTAAGCCTGCTCCCCCCGCCCAAGCCCCGGAAAGTCGGGCACAGGCCAAAGCCAAATCGCGGCTGAAGTAAATCTTCTCAGCCGCTAGTTGCTGAGCACACGATGTTTCCGCTAGACGATACGATCGTGGCCGTAGCCTCGCCGCCTGGCGGAGCTGCTCAAGGCATTCTGCGTGTGAGCGGTCCGAATGCCCACACGCTGCTTGCCCAATGCTTTTTTCCTGACGATGCACTCCCGCTTTCTTCCCGGCACATGCCTTGCGCTATAGAAGGCGGAATCCGCTTGTCGGGCCTGCATTTGCCGCTGCCGGCCACGGCGTATCTTTGGGCGTTCGGCCGCAGCTATACCGGCGAAACAGCCGCCGAGGTGCATACCCTCGGCTCGCCCCCGCTGTTGCAATTGCTGCTCCGCAATTTTCTGGCCTCCGGCGCACGCCTGGCCGAACGCGGCGAATTCACTTTTCGCGCCCTGCTGAAAGGCAAACTCGACCTCAGCCAGGCGGAAGCCGTATTGGCGGTAATCGAAGCTACGGACCGTCGGCAATTGCACTCCGCCCTGGCGCAACTTGCCGGCGGCCTGGCCCGCACGCTGCATCGGCTCCGCGACATGCTGATCGATCTGTTGGCCGATGTGGAAGCCGGACTGGATTTCCCGGAGGAGGACATACCTTTCTTTTCGAGCAACGACCTTCGGCTGCGGCTGGGTGAGGCCCTTAAGAAAGTAACCTCTCTGGAGAAGCAAATGGAGCAACGAACCACCGCCGACCAAGCTGCTACAGTGGTGATTATCGGTCGGCCGAACGCCGGCAAGAGCAGTTTGTTCAATGCTCTTCTGGGCCGCAAGGCCGCCCTGGTTTCCACTTCGCCAGGCACTACCCGCGATTTCCTCACGGCCGAACTCGACCTGGACGGCGGGAAATGTCGGCTCATTGATACGGCCGGTATCGGTTTCAATGAGTTTGACGTGGGCGTGGCAGACCCTGCGCTTGCCGCCGCCGTGCGCGCCGCCGCGATAGAACAGCGGAACACGGCCGACCTGCTATTGCTGTGCATCGATTCTACCCAACCTCTTGCCGAGCAAGAAAACAATCTGCCGACTTCCATCGAAGGCTGCCGCGTGCAAAAAGTGCTTACCAAATGTGATCTCCAGCGACATCCTACTTGCCCCCGTGGTTTCTTGGAAACCAGCAGTGTAACCGGCGAAGGCATTGCGGCCTTGCGCCGGCTGCTCTGCGAACGGCTTTCCGCAGGCAAAGGAAGCGGCGCCACGGTACTCGCGGAAACCGCCGCACGCTGTCGGCAGGCGTTACCGTCGCTAAAAAAAGCTTTACGCCGCGCCCTCAGATGCATTTCACAAGACCGCCGCGAATTGCTGGCTTCGGAAATTCGCACCGCCGTTGGGCATCTCGACGCACTTACCGGAGCCGCCTGTGACGAAGAAGTGTTGACGCGACTATTCAACCGCTTTTGCATCGGCAAATAGCCTCTGTGGGCAATGCTTTCGCGTGGCCCAATTTTTCCGCTTGAAATCGGGCCGCCCGGCGTGATACGGTGAGCGTAGTAACACGGGTATCGGCGGCGCCTGGCGGCCAGGTAGCATAAATGAGCCCGTCGTCGGAGTAACTTTCCGGCGGCGGGCTTTTTTTGTCTCGATACAAGGAGCACCGACCTTGCTCGCCCCTGCGTTGGTAGAAGAAATCAAACGCCTGCTCGCGGAGAAGCAGCTCAGCCAGAGGGAAATCGCCCGCAGACTTTACGTCAGTCGTGGAACTGTCGGTGCGATAGCTCTGGGTCGTCGCCGGGAACGAGCGCCGAAGCCGGAAACCGAGCCGTTCACTTTCGAAGAACCACCGCAACGTTGCCCTACTTGCGGAGGCATGGTCTATATGCCCTGTTTGCTTTGCCGTTTGACCGCAGCAAACGGAAAGCGACGCAAACTCCCCACAAGCAACGACCGCTTGTGTCTGTCGCTCGAGCTACGACCGGAACATCAAGCACGTTACGAGCAGGTTCTCACCTGGCGACGAGCAAATCATGGCCGACCGTTGGAATCCATCCCCTGAAAATATGACTACGCAGAGAACAAAAGACTATCGTTCCGCACGCCCTTATATCCACGACGGCGACGTGCTCCTGTTCCGGCGCCGGAGAGGACTGGCGGGCAAGCTGATTGCCACGGCCGGGCGCTCGCCTTACTCTCATGCTGCAATGGCCGCGTGGTGGCGCGGCAGGCTAATGTGCCTAGAGACACTCCAAAGCTGCGGCGGCCGGGCAGTGCTGCTCTCGAACCTCGTCGAAGAGGGGGACGCAGAAATCGACGTGTTCAGCATTAAGACATGGCGAAGAGTAAGGCAAAAGGACCGGCAGGCGGCAGTCGAAGCGATGCTGGAGATTACCGGTCGCAAGTACGGCTGGTGGGCACTACTGAAAGCCGCCATACGACATTTGCCTATCGTGCGGCTCTTTGCACCGGTAATTACCGATGATGAAGCCGATGGCGAATTGCCGTTTTGTTCGCAGGCCGTAGCCTGGGCGTGGCGCAGGGCGGGCCTGGACCTTGTGCCCAAGTTGGCCGATCGACTCACCGAACCAGGCGACTTGGCTCGTTCGGCAGCCCTAAAGTACCGCTTCACGCTGAGACCGCATTCAAAAATGCCGGCCCCGGCGGACCAGGAGGTGGCGTGAAAATCGTTCCGTTTTTTGACAAGGAGTTTTTTTCCATGCGAAAGATTTTTCTATTGAGTCTGTGGTTTATGCTGCTTGCCGCGATTCCGGCGGCAGGTCAGTGCATCGGCGGAAGCTGCCGTCTGCCTGACGTGCGAATCAAGGAAAAAGAGAAAATCAAGCTTCGAGAGCCCACGCCGGCCTGGCGCTACGAGCGGGCCGTTGGGCATCGGGCCGCCGTGGTGCGCGTCGTCTGCCAGGATTCGCGGACCGTTAACTCTATCGGCTCCGGCGTCATCGTCCGCTGGGGCAAACGTGTAGTCGTGCTTACTGCCCGACATGTCGTCCGTGATGCTAAACGTGTTTGGATTATTCTGCACACGAAAAAGCGTATCGAATGTCGCGTCATAAAGGTCGATGTAACCTGGGATTGTGCGGTGCTACTGCCGTCAGAGTCTATCGAGCAGCAATTTGTGGCCGAAGTGGAGCTGGGCGAGAAGGCCATGTTCCGCGAGGGCGACCGGCTGGAATCCTGCGGCTACGGCGCTGACGGCAAACTGGCCGCCAACAGCGGGCTGTTTCGCGGTTATCGCCGCTCGACGGCGGTCGGCGATTCCGGCCCGGATGATTGGCTTATCCTCTCCGGCCATGCCCGCCAGGGTGATAGCGGCGGTCCGATTTTCAACGCCGACGGTCACGTCGTCGGCATTCTCTGGGGCACAGACGGTGAAGAAGTGGTCGGCGTCCAGGCCGGGCGGTTGCATCTGCTCCTCGACGAGGCCGTGGCCGCACTCTATGAACAGCGGTCATATACCAGGCTACAATACGTCGAAGTTCGCCGACCGACGCCGCCCAAAGTAGGCCCGCTGACGCCCGTGCCGCAAGGTAATGCAGCCAATGACGGCAAAGCTATTTTGCCTTGGCGTGAGGGAACGGAACAGGAAAACCAAGACCAGGACCGTCGTATTAGTCGGCTCATCGAGGCTATCGAGCGCCAGCAAGCGGCCCTGGCTGAATTGGACTCGAAATTTGATAGTCGTCTTGCTAATCCCGGCCGGCGGCAGAGCGAGCAAGAGGCGGCCAAAGCCTGCGCGGCGGAGCCTCAACCGCTACCGGCCGGGCTGTGTATTTTGTGCGGAGTCGTATTGGGGTTCGTTATTTACTTTGCAAATGAGAAGGGGACCGCTAATGAATAATATTCCACTTTTGTGGCAGTACGTGATTCTTGGCGTCGGGGCGCTGCTGCTGACGCTGTTTTTCCTCTGGCTCTACAACCGCCGTGAAAAACGCCGGAAGCACGCCTTACAACTTATGCGGCTGATGGACCAGTGGGGCCTGTCCTGGTTCGCCGGCCTCTATGCCGACTATGCCGTAGGCGATTACAGCGGCCTGGTTTATCGCATCAAGGAAGTGATATCTGCCGTCAGGACCGACGAGGCGATGGTCGGCAAACTGTGGGAGGTGGCCAAGAAGGTGGCCGAGTACGTGGCAAAAAATGACCCCGGAAAAGCGGCGGAACTGAAAGCGCTGCTTGGCGATTGAGGCACACAGATCATGACCGCCGACGAACACTCCGCCCTCGAATGCCTGCGGCAGGAATTGCACGCTTATCATATTGATGTGCAGCGGATGCTAGAGCGTTGCAGGCTGTGCCGGGAAGAAATCGCCGTAATGCGTGCCGACTTGTACGGCGTGCCTGGCGAAAAAGGCCGCAATCCAGGACTCCTGGGCGATGTGGCGGAATTGAAACAGGCAAGGCGATTCATGCTCTGGACCCTCCGCGCCGTTTGGCTGGTCCTGGCCACGCTGGCCGGCATCCTGGCGAGAATCTGGGGAAAGTAGGCAAAAGTGAACCAGGCAAGAAAAAAAGAGGACTGCCATGCTGATTCGCGACCGCATTAAAGAGTTACGCCGCGTGGAGGCCGGCCGGCTCAGGCCGAATCCTCATAACTGGCGGACTCATCCGCAACACCAGCGCGAGGCACTGCAGGGCATTCTGGCCGAAGTCGGCTATGCCGCTGCGCTGCTGGCCAGAGAACTGCCCGACGGCACGTTGCGGCTCATTGACGGCCACTTGCGGGCGGAAATCACGCCGGACCAGGAAGTGCCGGTGCTGGTGCTCGACGTGAATGAGGCGGAAGAAAAAAAGCTGCTGGCCGTACTCGACCCCCTGGCCGTCTTGGCAGAGACCGACGAAAAGCTCCTCAAAGAACTGGTCGCCGAAATCGAGACGGAAAGCGCAGCCCTGCAACAGCACTTAAACGGGCTGACGACCGACGACGAGGAAGAAGCGGTCGAAGCCGATGCCGACCGGCAGAGCGTTCCCCAATTGTTCCAGCTCGTAGTGGACTGTGAGAGCGAGGCGGAGCAGCAGGCCGTTTACGAGAGGCTAAAAGCAGAAGGCTACTCTTGCCGGTTGATTGTGTTATGAGGAAAGTGTATGACGCTTTTGGAGGTCAAGGTATCTTGTCCAGTGTATGATTCGTTTCGCGTACGTCAGGTATGCGGCATGTTCGACGTGCCGATAACTGGGCGTGCGGAGGAACGGTTCTGTGTGGACGTGCCGGATTGGCTTAACGGCAAAGACTGGCAAATCGGCTTGATTGTCGGCCCTTCGGCCGGCGGCAAATCGAACATCGCCAAAAAGCTTTTCGGCGAACAAGTGTATGAACCCCGCAATTGGCCGACCGACCGGGCGATTATCGACTGCTTCGGCCAGCAGCCGATTAAGGAGATTACACACCTGTTGACCGCCGTGGGCCTCAGTTCGCCGCCGAGCTGGCTAAAACCATTCCAGGTGCTCAGC
>Ga0272448_1000947_pt1 | contig 41190 bp, 35 predicted proteins | sample YNPCB0191_FD_202220 | JGI IMG/M metagenome (GOLD analysis project Ga0272448, IMG submission 202220) | Hot spring sediment microbial communities from Yellowstone National Park, WY, United States - YNP-CB-019-1 | ecosystem: Environmental > Aquatic > Thermal springs > Hot (42-90C) > Sediment...
TGATAAAAAACTGGGCAAACAGAAGACAGGAAATGCCGAGTGCTAAAAAAGACCCGGCAAAAGTCTTGGAAGAGAAAGCGATACGAAAACCACGATAGATGAGTATAAAAAAGAGTATCAACACTACGCAGCAGCCAAGAAAGCCCCATTCTTCTGCCCACACAGAAAAAACAAAGTCTGAATGCTGTTCCGGCAGAAAACGAAGCTGACTCTGCGTTCCTTTACCAAATCCCTTTCCCAAAAGTCCTCCTGATCCAACAGCAATAATTGATTGAATGATTTGATACCCTGATTTAAGTGGATCAATAGAAGGATCAAAAAAAATAAGAATTCTTTTTTTTTGGTAGTCTTTGAGAAAAAACCAAAAACATGGCAAAAAGCAGAGCACTGCCCCAAGAAAAGGCAGAACGGTTTTTTTCTCAAGCTGTATAAACAAAAGGAAAGAAAAAAATATAATACAAAAAATTCCTGCAGTACCAAAATCTGGTTGTAGAAAAATCGGCACAAATGTAATGATTAGCAACAGCAGTGGAAACAAAAGATCGCGCAGCCCAAATGGCTTTTGAGAAATATTTTCAGAAAAAAACTTTGTCAGCGCAAAGATAAAGCTCATTTTTGCTAACTCAGAGGGTTGCAGAGAAAAACCAGCAAAAGAAATCCATCGTTGGGAACCAAGCTTGGTTGTTCCCATAAAGAGCACCACAAAAAGCAAGAGAATAAAAAAGCCGTGTATATAATATGCATATTGTATAATACGGGCATAGGGTATATATACGAAAACCGCCAATGCGATAAAGCCTGCGCAGAACCACAGCAATTGACGGTAATAAAACTCTGTGGATGCAGATCCTTCAGAAGCGCCGATGCTATAGAGGTTTATAATCCCAATACCACATAAAAGTAACATGACGACAAAGAGCACGTAGTCAAAATTGAGCAGTAACCGGCGATCAAACATCATCAGACTTCCCCCTTATCTGTTTAATCATGCTCATCGCTGCTTTCTTCCTGCTGCTGAAAGCCCTGTGGTTCGTGATAGTCTGTTTGGAAAAAGCAAGCAATAATTTCTCGTGCCAGCGGTGCTGCTGCTGAGCCGCCGTGCCCACCGTGTTCACAATAGACCGCAACAACAATTTGCGGATCATCAACCGGCGCAAGCGCAACAAACCATGCGTGGTCCTCAAGGTGGTTGGGCAACTTGCCGGTGCGTTCGGTGTACACCCGTTTCCCGACAACCTGTGCGGTGCCGGTTTTTCCGCCGACGAGAATACCCGGGATGCGCGCTTTTCCTCCGGTTCCCGAAGGTTCATTGACGACGCCGGCGAGCGCTTTCTTTATGATTGCAAGTGTTGCCGCTGAAATGTTTATGGGTTTTCGTTTTTCCGGCTCTGGCACAAATGTTTTTTTGTCACAGTCAATCCCCACTACCAGATGCGGTTGTGGCACGTAGGAGCCATTGGCAAGCGCAGCCATCATAACCGCAAGCTGCAACGGCGTACACAGGACAAAACCCTGTCCGATAGCAGCACTCAGCGTTTCTCCTTTTTGCCATGGATATTTGAATTGCTTTTTTTTCCATTCCTGCGAAGGGATGAGTCCGGGTTTTTCCCCAGGGAGTTCAATACCGGTTTTTTCACCCAAACCGAGCATGGTTGCGTATTTGTGGATGGTGTCAATGCCAAGTTTCATTGCCAGGGTATAAAAATACGTGTCGCATGACTGTACCAATGCGTCATGCAGATTCATATACCCATGCCCGTGTTTTTTCCAGCAGTGAAAAGTGCGACTACCCAGCGTCAGATAGCCGGGACAAAAGACGGTAAAAGAAGGATCAATAACTTTTTCTTCGAGTGCGGCAATTGCCGTAACGATTTTAAAGACCGATCCGGGAGGCTGCTGAGTTTGAATCGCTCGGTTGAGGAGCGGATGCGAGGGATGGGTGGTGAGCCGCTGCCACTCCTGAGGATTAATGCCACGGGTAAAAAGGTTCGGATCAAAGCTCGGTGAACTTGCCATGGCAAGCACTTCGCCGGTGTACGGGTCAAGTGCAACAATCGCGCCGGGATGTTCACGCACGAGCTCTTCTGCGCAACGTTGCACCCGCGGAAGAAGAGACACGGTGATGTTGCAGCCGGCAACCGGTTCTACTTCGGCAAGTATTTTTTTTCTGTTCCCATACGCATCCACCTCTGACTGCAGCCCACCACGTGTGCCCCGCAGATAGGGTTCTCCCCATTTTTCAAGACCAAACTTCCCGATAGACTCTCCCAACAGATAACTGTCCTGTGCATACCGTTCAAGCTCGGTGCGATCAATTTCTCCGGTGAATCCAAAAACATGTGGCGCATAGATATGGTTAGGGTAGTGCCGCGTGGGAATAACGTCAATCGTAACGCCTTGAAGCTCAGGCTTTTTGGAAAGCACCAGGCTCATATTATCCCATGAGAGGTCTTTTTTGATGGTCACCGGCTCAAACGGAGGGCGTCCTTTTTGTTTTTCATATTTTTTCTGCAGTTGCTCCAGCGGGAGTGACAGCAGTGCAGCAAGCGCCTCAAGCGTTGCTGGAATATGGGGTACATCCTGCGGAATAAGGTTAAGATCAAACGACGGCTTGTTGCCGACAAGGATGTCTCCGTTTTTTGCAACAATCATCCCGCGGGGCGCTGGCAGCGAGGTGATACGGATGCGATTATTCACTGATTGTTCACGGTAAAAACTGCCTTTGAGAATTTGAAGGTAGTAGAGCCGGAAAAACAAAAAAACAAAGAAAATGCTGACAGCGATAGCTCCTATGCGTATTCTTGTTTTGATCTGCTTCTTGAGGAGGATTTCATTGAAGACGACGGCCATGGTATATCACGTACTGTGCAAGCAAATGGTCTTTGGTCTCAGCGGTCAACCGCTGCAACCCAGCATAGAGCAGCGGACCCACCACCAGCGTTGCGAGGGTCTCAAAAAGCCAGGTCATCAAGAAATGTTCACTGAGTGAGGCATATTCATATACAACAAAAAATAAGAAGGAGAAATAGCCATATTTGAGCACTTGTCCCACGCAGAGAAGAGCAAACGCACTTGCGACAGTCTGAAATTGAAAAAAACGCTGTAGCAGCCGAATGAGGAGAAAGAAGAACAGATAAAAAAGCTGACCAGTTCCCGGCGGGATTCCAGAGAGGCGCTCCAGCAAAAACCCCAGCGCCCAACACAGACCAGCGCCACGGCACAGTGGTGCCGTGATCCCCAGCAGAATTACGACACTGAGCACAAGGTCTGGACGGATTTCGCGCCATGGCAGCCAGGGGAGCATCTGCACCAGCACCACGGCGCATCCGCACAGCAAAATGAGAGCAAGCCGGGTATTGTCGTTCATGGCGTAATCCTACCGGAAAGCACGATGAAAACCTCTTTCACTTTTGAAAAGTCAACAGCAGGTTGTAGCTCTATATGCTGAAAAAAGCCACTCTTGTCGTTGCTGACAAAAACCACGGTACCAAGCAGCATGCCACTGGGAAAGAGCCCCCCCAGCCCTGAGGTGACAATACGGTCACCAGGCACAACATCGTCAGTTTTGAGTGCGTATGAAAAACGACAGCGCGAGCTTCCCGTGCCAACCACAATCCCGCGCGCCCGGGTCCGCTCGACCACAGCGTCAATGTTGCTGTTGACATCTATGAGCAGCAAAACGTGGGCACTGCTTGAAGCCACCTTGAGAATTCTTCCCACAACGCCTTCTGGCGTAATGACCGCTGCACCTTCCACCACATGGTCATCACTGCCTTTGTCAATAATGAGAGACTTAAACCAACTTGTTGGATCCTGTCCGATCACTTCAGCAGGGATCATGTGAAAGGTGTGGCGTTGCTTGAAGCCGAGCAGGTCGCGTAGTCGCTCATTTTCTCTGGCTTGCTCTTGCAGCAGACGATTTTCCATGAGCAGCGTATCCCGCTGGGAGCGGAGTAGTTCATTGTCGCGCTGTGTGTTGACCAGCGCAAGGTAGCGGTGCCACAGCAGCGATGCTGTACCAAAGGCTTTGGAGGTTATTCGCAGCGGAGGGGTAAAAAGGGCAAGCAAAAATCTATCAACAAACGACGGCAACCGTGAACGCTTCGTGTCGCGGGCAAGCAGCGTAAGTGTGAGCGCCAACAGAAAGAGGAGAAAGAGGAGCCGTTTTTTGCGGGCAAAAAACTGGAGCATGAATAACACATAGCCTTAATCAAAGGCGATGTCTTTCAGAAGATCAAGCTCATCGAGCGCCTTGCCCGATCCCATCACGACCGCGGTGAGCGGGCTGTCAGCAACAATGATCGGCAATCCGGTTTCTTCCCGCAGCAGTTTGTCAAGGTTGCGGAGCAGGGCACCACCGCCGGCAAGGACGATACCGCGGTCAACAATATCAGAAGCGAGCTCTGGCGGCGTGCGTTCAAGGGCTATTTTGACCGCCTCGACAATGGTGTTCACCGGCTCTGAAATTGCCTCCATCACTTCTTCTGAGCTTATTTCAAGGGTTTTAGGGATCCCCGAAACCATGTCCCTGCCCTTTACATCCACGGTTTTGATTTCTTTTTCAGGGAACGCGGTGCCGATAGTAATTTTGATGAGCTCTGCCGTTCGTTCGCCGATCAGCAAATTGTATTTCCGTTTGACGTACTGGACAATGGCTTCATCCATTTTGTCGCCGGCGGTGCGTACTGACTGGCTATACACAATGCCCGACAAGGAAATAACCGCAACCTCAGTCGTGCCGCCACCGATATCCACAATCATGCTGCCCACCGGCTCACTCACGGGCAGCCCTGCGCCAATAGCGGCTGCCATCGGTTCTTCGATGAGATAAATTTCGCGAGCGCCGGCAAGCTCTGCTGATTCGCGCACCGCGCGCTTTTCTACCGGTGTAATCCCTGACGGCACCGACACGATGACCCGCGGTCGCACAAAACTTTTCCGCTTGTGCGCAATCTGAATAAAGTATTTGAGCATTGACTCAGTAATGTCAAAATCAGCGATCACGCCGTCCTTCATCGGACGTATGGCGGTGATATTGGCAGGTGTCCTGCCGAGCATTTTTTTTGCCTCATTTCCTACGGCAAGTATCTTTTTGCCGGTTGCGTCCTTGCGCACGGCAACCACCGAGGGCTCATTGGCAACAATGCCTTTGCCTTTCACATACACCAAGGTAGAGGCTGTTCCAAGGTCAATGGCAAGATCATTGGAAAACACGCCCCAGAAACGATCAAAAAACATAGTAGGCTCCTGATAGAAACGTCGAATTTTTACACCGGTAGTACTATGGGCTAATAGCAGAGTCAACCGTGAAGTGCAAGTAAATAATAATAACACTTGAAAAAAACAGCTTCTTTTATTAGGATGTTGCTGTTATCCAAGATACGCGATCGCCACCTCCCGCGCTGGTGCCCGTGTCGCATCTAAAAATAGGGCAAGAGGCGAAACAGGAAGCCTCCCGTGTCGCAGATCCCGCCCTGGCGGGAGGAGAGGGAGTGATGGGGGTAGAAGAGCCCTCCCCGCACCCCTCCCTTGCAGGAGGGGCTAAAAAAAGACCCTGATAGAGAGGGATTTGCATATTTTTTTCTTTTGCCGGGAACTATTATCACACAGTCCACTGCGGGACTCGCGATACCTCGTCAGCGTCACCCCACACCACTATGATGGGTCGTTGCGAGCGGTCACAGACCGTGGGACGATACGGCAGTCTTGTCTGATAACCACAAGCAAAAACAGCTTGTAACTTTCTGTTTAGGCAGGCAGAAGAAGTTGTTTTTCGTGCGGCAGGAACTCTGTTCATGGTCTGAGCGCATCATGCGCAGACCTTTTTGCGTGAGGCATTTACCCAAGAGCGTTTTTTAGGAGCGAGCAATGTTATCTTACATGCGAAAGAATGCTGCGTCATGGATTATTAAAATCCTTTTTGTGGTGATTATCATTGTGTTTATCTTTTTTTACGGATTTTCTGATCTGCGCAAAGCAGGAAGCGGATCTGTCCTGGCAAAAGTTGGCGGACGGAAGATATACCTGAATGAATATCTCACTGCCTATAAAAACACCGTGCAGCTCTACCGCACGTTGTATAAAGACCAGCTTTCCGATGAGATGATCGAGAAGCTGGGGCTCAAACAGAAGGTGCTTGAAGATCTGATTGACCGTGAAGTGCTGCTGCAGGAGGCAGAGCGCCAGAACGTACGCGTTGCTCCGGAAAGTGTGCGCGCTGCAATTACCACCATGCCGGCATTTCAGGAAAACGGTGTCTTCAGCCAGCGGCTCTACCAGCGCACCCTGAGCCATGTTGGCATTACTGAGGCAGATTTTGAAAAAGACAAAGAGAGGGAACTTGTCCTAAAGATGCTGCAGGATATGCTGTTCAATGCGGTCACCGTCTCTGAGCAGGAAGTGCGAGACCTATTCACCCTCCAGAATGAAAAAGTGCTGATTGACTATGTGGTTTTTTCTCCCGACCGCCAGACCGAGAGTATCACGGTGAGCGATGAAGACCTGCGGACCTATTATGAGAAAAACAAGGAATCGTTTCAGGAGCCGGAGAAAGCCCGAGTGCAGTATGTGCTGTTTGACCCCCATGACTTTGAACCCCGGGTTGAGGTGACGGATGCCGAAATTCAGGAATACTACCAAAGCGAAACCGATCGTTTTTCTCTCCCCCATCAGGTACGAGCACGGCATCTGCTTTTGAAAGTTGAAAAAGGGGCTTCACCTGAGCAGGAACAAAAGGTTCGCGAGAAAGCACTGCAGCTCAGAGCACGTATCGCACAGGGAGAGGATTTTGCCACGCTGGCACAGAAGTTTTCAGAGGACACTGCATCAGCCCCCAAGGGCGGCGACCTTGGCTATTTTAAGAAAGGCGACATGGTCAAACCGTTTGAACAGGTCGCCTTTTCCCTAAAAGCCGGTGAGGTCAGTGAGCCGGTCCGTACCCCGTTTGGTTTTCATATCATCCGCGTTGAAGATATCAAGGAGGCTCGGGTGCAGCCGCTTGATGAAGTCCGCGAGACAATCCGGGCAGAGATTCGAAAAGAAAAAGCCCAAGAGCTTGCGCAGCAGGAAGCCAAGCGAGCCTATAACCGATTGTTCAAAAGCAAAAACCTTGAGGAATATGCCCGTGACAGCGGCATGAAACTTCTAACCACCGATTTTTTTGCCTATGGACAGGGACCAGAAGACACGCCCGACAACGAAGTGTTCTCCCGCGAAGCATTTGGTCTTGAACCGGGTGATCTGTCTGCCGCCCTTGCCCTCGGTCAAAAGTACGCGCTGATAAAACTGCTTGAAAAGAAACCAAGTGCCATACCAGAGCTCAGTCAGGTGCGTGAAACGGTGCGCGCACGGGTCGAGAAAGAGAAGCGGACAGAGCAGGCACGCACCAGTGCACAGACAGCGCTTGCCAGCCTTCGAAATGGCACGATAACCTGGGATGGGCTTGTCCGGGACAAGGGACTTGAGGTAAAGAGCGCTGAGATTCGACGAGCTGGCGATTATATTGCAGGGCTGGGGACACTGCCGCAGCTTAAAGAAGAAGTTTTTTCACTCTCAGTTGAACAGCCATTTCCAGCGTCGGTGTACCAAACTGATCAGGGGAGTGTGGTAGTAAAATTCAAAGAGCGGCAGACCGCGGACCCGGCGCAGTTTGAAAAACAGGCTTCTGCACTACGGCAAAGCCTTATACGCAGCAAACAGCGAGAACTTTTTGATCAGTTTTTGAATACCCTGAAGACAAAAACAGAAATCTGGGTAGATACCAAGCGCTTTGCCGGTGTTTGAGTATGGTGCAGTCGGAGGAGGTTGCTTCATGCTGTCAGCGCATACAGAGGCTCAGGAGTGCTCCATCACTATTGATAAAGATGGCACATGGTTTTACAACGGACTGCCGATCATTAACAAAGCCATCTATCTTTTTTTCAATCAACACCTCGAGCCAACACCTGAAGGCGGGTACCGTTTGCGCATCGAAGAAGAAACCTGTCCGGTGCTGGTTGAGGACACGCCGTTTGTGGTTGTTGACCTACGACGTGATCATACCACGGAAGGCTTAGAGGCTTTTTGGATCAGGCTCAACGACGAGACATGGGAGCAGCTTGACCTTACAACCCTTAAAATCCGCAACGACAATGTGCCCTGTTGTCGCGTGAAAAAAGGAATGTTTCCAGCCCGATTCAGCCGACCTGCCTATTACCGGCTTGCCGAGCATGTTGTCGAGCACCCAGACGGCAGGTTCTCGATCCCCCTGAACAACATCCACCACTATCTCGGATAGAAAGACACTCCTCTCCCGATTTTTCGCTTACCCCAGAAGAGTGTGTCACAATTATGATAAGGGGTTGGAGTAAAAGTTAAAAAACAAGCCCCCTGCAAGGGGAGATGGGGTGGGGGCAGAATAGCCCTCCCCGCACCCCTCCCTTGCAGGAGGGGCTGACAAAACATGCCTCCCCTGTCGCAGCTCCCGCTCTGCGGGGTCAGGGGGAGGTTAGGAGGGGGCAAAAAGCAGGGAGCGTGGTTCGGGGTTCGTGAGAAGAAAAATACCCTCGCCCCAACGTGGGAGAGGGTTAGGGTGAGGGGGTAAAAAATCAAAAGCGAGAATGAGACGTTAGGAATATTTTTCTGTTCACCGTTAACTGCTCACCTTTCAACACCAGCTCTGTTAAGACTTCCCAAGCTCCTGCGAACGTTTGACTGCTGCGGCTACCGCCTGCATAAGCGCGTTGCGAAAGCCAGCCTTTTCAAGTGCAGCAAGCCCTGCGATTGTGGTACCGCCGGGAGAGGTTACCTGATCCTTGAGTGCAGCAGGATGCTCGTTTGAGTTGAGCACCAGTTGTGCTGCGCCAAGGCATGTCTGCGCAGCAAGCTTCACCGCAATCTGCCGGGGCAGCCCTGCCCTGACCCCCGCATCAGCAAGCGCTTCAATCGCAACAAACACATATGCCGGTCCACTGCCACTCAGACCCGTAACCGCATCCATCAGATCTTCATTGATGACCACAGTTGACCCGATTGCATCAAAGAGTTTTTTAGCTGCCGCGAGATCCTCAGTGGTTGCTCGGGGACCAGAGCACACTGCCGTTGCGCTGGCAAGCACCTTTGCAGCGATATTGGGCATGGTGCGCAGGATTCGTCCTTTGCCAGAAAGACCGTCAGCAATGGTTTTTGTCGAAATACCCGCAGCGATTGAGATGATCAATTTTTTGTCCGTCACCGCATCCCTGATTTCTTCAAGGAGCAGCTTCATGTTTTGCGGCTTTACTGCTATGAGCACGAGGTCTGACTTGGTCACCAGCTCCACGTTGTCAAGCAGGGTCTTTATTTTGTAGTGATCCCTGAGTAAAGTGAGCCGCTCCTGACGCAGGTCGGTTACCGTTATCTGCTCTGCAGCAACCAGTTGTGCCTGTAGAACGCCGCGCAGGATGTTTTCAGCCATCGCGCCACCGCCGATGATGCCGATTTTAAGATTTTTTATGTCCATAACAGTCTCCTTTGTAACGCGGGTCTCGTGATGCGTGATTCGTGGCTCGTAGAACGTGTATCGTGGTTCGCAGGTAACCATTCACGCTCCCTGTTTTTCTGCCCCCACCCAACCTCCCCCTCACAGGGGAGGCTTTTATTTTTTTTTCAGCCCCTCATAGACTCTCCCCCATTGGGTTGAGGGAAGCGTGGTTCGGATTTCCTGACTCATGTATCGTGGTTCGTAGGTAACAATGCACGATCCACGCATCACGAGACCCGCTACCCGTTTTTTCATAGTATGCAACCACATAGTGATTGTCAAACACATAATGCAAAGCTATATTGTACGTGTATGCGTGCAAAAAGTCCTTGCATGCAACATGAAATTTTTGTAACAAAAATCTGTTTTTTTGCTCTTTCCTAAAACAACTCATCAGGATTTTTGCTCCACTGAGAGCTTTTGGGGGCTTATTCATGGAAGACCAGATTACGGTTCTCTTCGTTGATGACGAACGCAATGTGCTGCGCGCACTTGAGCGGCTGTGCATGGACGAGCCCTACCGCGTGCTTACTGCTGACACCAGCAGTGCAGGACTTGCAATCCTTGAGCAGCAGTTTTGTCCGGTTGTGATTTCTGATTACCGAATGCCGGACATCAGCGGCGTTGAGTTTTTGCGCGAAGTGCGCAAGCGCTGGCCTGACACGGTACGCATTGTGCTGTCGGGTTATGCTGATGCTGCTACCATTGTTTCAGCCATCAATGAAGGTGAAATCTACAAATTCATTCCCAAGCCGTGGAATGACGACGAGCTGAAAGTCGCAATCGCCAATGCAATTGAGAAGTACCGGCTCCAGCAGGAGAACAAGCGTCTTACCAACGAACTCAGAGCAAAAAATCGCGAACTCGAAGAGCTCACCCGTAACCTTGAAAAAATCATCGAAGAAAAAACTGCTGATCTTCTCATCCAAAACCGCTCGCTCCAGCTTGCCCAGACCATTCTTAACTTTCTTCCGCTTTCAGTGATCGGCATTGACAATGAGGGCATGATTGTGCACCTGAACCGCCGGGCACAATCGCTGTTTCATTCCCGCGGTCTTGTGGTCGGTGAATACGCAGAAAGTATGCTGCCCGAGACTATCCTGCACGCAGCACGGTGCGCGCAGCAACAGGGCGGTGCTGTGGTATGTACAGCGCCGGACGGGCAAACACTCAGCGTTCGCTCTGTGCCGTTGTTTGACGGCACAACCCATACTGGCTCTGTTCTAATACTGCAGGAACAGGTACACCCCGGTAGTGCTTCGGAGGCAATGCCATGAGTGAGACTCGTCAGGTTCCCGCAATTTTACTGGTAGATGACGAGGAGCATATTCTCAGCTCGCTGCGCCGGTTGCTTGCTGCAGAGAACTATACCGTGCTCACTGCAACCTCTGGCGACGAGGGGCTGCAGCTTCTTGAAACAAACCCTGTCGGGCTGATTATTTCAGACCAGCGTATGCCGGCAATGAGCGGCACTGAGTTTTTGGAGCGCGCCCGGAAGGTCAAGCCAGATGCGGTGCGCATCATGCTGACCGCGTACTCAGACATGGATGCTACCATCGGCGCCATTAACCGGGGTGAAATCTACCGTTTCATCACCAAGCCGTGGCAGGATGAGGAGCTGAAACTTACAGTACGCGACGGGCTTGAGCGCTACCAACTAGTGCAGGACAATAAGCGGCTCACCGCTGAGCTGAAGGAATGGAATGCAAAACTGGAACAGCGGGTGCGCGAACAGACTGCTGAGCTTGCACAGCGCAACAAAGAACTGACTGTTCTAAACACAAAACTGCGGGAAGCGTTCAAGAGTTCTCTTGAGGCGTTTGCCGGTCTGATTGAAATGCGCGATCCTCGCCTCAGCAACCACGCACGCAACGTGAGCATGCTTTCTGAAAAAATCGCTGAAGCACTCAACCTCCCGGAAAAAGAACGCAACACGATTGTAGCCGCGGCGCTGCTGCATGATATTGGCAAAATCGGTGTGCCTGACGCAATCCTTGCCAAGCAGCCCAAAGAGCTCACGCCTGAGGAACGACGACAGCTTGAACAGCACCCGGTACGTGGGCAGGCAGCGGTTGAGCCGATCGAAAGCCTGCGGGAAGCTGGCGTCCTGATACGGCATCATCACGAGTGGTACAACGGTGATGGGTATCCCGACCATCTGCGGTTTGATGATATACCGCTCGGCGCGCGCATCATTGCGATTGCCGATGCCATAGATCGCCATGCCAATCCCGGACGCCGGGGCGGCATGTATGACGTGATGCGAGCCTACCGCATTGTCTCTGCCGACCGGCGTACTCACTACGATGAACGATTGCTGCCGTTTGCGGAAAAGATTTTGAAAGAAATTGATGCCAATGCCCACCGGCAGGTTAGCACCGACCGTGTTGAATACCTGCCTGAGGAGCTGGTGCCCGGTATGGTACTGGCTGAGGACATCAGAACCGGTACCGGTATTTTGGTGCTGCCGGCAGGCACCACACTGACGCGCGAGCACATTGCAGCACTCAAGCGGTACTTTGCTCTTGATCCGGCAGCCGGCGCTATTCGTGTCTGGAAGAAAAACTTATCTGACAGGAGGCAGCCATGACCAAAAAGAGAAGTCTTCTGATTGTTGATGATGAACCAAGTATCATTACCGCACTGACCCGGCTGCTTGCCGACGAGGGGTATGAAGTTTTTTCTGCCGCAGGTGGTAAGGATGCGCTCCGCGTGCTTGCCACCAAGCCGGTTCAGGTCATTATTACTGACGAGCACATGCCGGGTATGAGCGGCACCGAGCTGCTCTCCGTGGTGCGGCAGCGCTACCCTTGTGTCGTGCGCATGATGCTCACCGGCAAGGCAAGTCTTGAGGATGCAATGCATGCGGTGAATCACGGTGAAATCTACCGATTTTTCATTAAACCGTGGGATCCTTATGAGTTGAAACTTTCGCTGTGGAACGCTTTTGAAAAGTATGACCTTGAAGAGGAACAGCGGCTCCTGCTTGCCACCATCAAGCGGCAGCGCAGGGAGCTGGAAGCCTTGGAACGAGAATACCCCGGCATCAGCACTGTCAGACGGGATCACCGGGCTGCGGTGCTGGTTGAGGAGATAACGCCAGAAGACATTGAGGAAATCAAGGCATGGTGTCGCCAGCAGCAGAAAGCCTCTGGCGGGGCATCTGATGATGACAGGGAGTGAGCCTATGCAGGAGCACGATCCGACACAGAACCCCCGTGCTGCTCTCTGCAGACAAAAGCTTGAGGAGTACTTTCCCCGACCAACAAACAATCCTCTGATGCAGGCGCTGTTTGATGCGGTGCTTGTCTGGATGATCGAGAAGCAGGAGCACGATGAACCCAAGTGATATTCTGAAGCGGATTGACCGTATCGGCAGTCTTGGGACGCTGCCCGCGGTTGCGGAAAAAATTAACGAGGCAGTGGCACAGGACACGTGCACACCGGCAGTGCTTGCCGGTATTATTGAAAAAGACGCCTCACTGAGCGCTAAAGTGCTGAAACTTGCAAACTCAAGTTTTTACGGTCTGTCGCGCCGGGTTGACACCATCACCCGCGCCATCACGGTGCTTGGGTTCAATCTGGTACGCGACACAGCGCTGACCGTGTCCGTGCACCGGATGTTTAGCCAGCAGGCGGGCGGTATTAACGTTGAAGGTCTGTGGCTGCACTCGCTTGCCTGCGGGGTTGCTGCAAAAGACGTTCTGTCGTTTCAGCAGGGCAGCGGAGGGCATGAAGCGTTTTTAGGCGGCGTTCTGCACGACATCGGGGTTCTGCTGATCAGCCGATTGGTGCCTGACAAGATCAGTGAACTCTACAGCGGCAGGCATACCATTGCAGACGTGCTCGCTACCGAGCGCAAATGCATCGGTACGACCCATGCCGAAGTCGGCGCATATGCAAGCGAACAGTGGCATTTTCCTGCTTCACTTGTTGAGATGATACGCTGCCACCACCAGCCGCGCTCGGCGCGGCTCTCACCACGTACTGCTGCAGCGGTTTTCGTGGGCAATGAGATTGCCAAAGCACTTCAGCTTGGCACAAGTATCAGCTTTTTTGTCAGCGAGATCGAGCCAGAGGTGTGGGGTGTGCTGGGAATCACCGCTGCTGATATGCATAGGCTGGTAAAGACAGTGCACAGCGATTTTGAGACAGCACGCGACCTGTTTGCAGGCTAACACAGAATAAAGGGAGAGAGGATGGTAGAACAGGTGGGTATCTTTATCGTTGAAGATGAAGCTCTTATCGCAGCCGATATTGCCGTGATGCTGCGGGGACTTGGATACCGGGTCGCCGGCACTGCAGTCTCAGGGAACGAGGCACTCGCGAAGATAGGGCAGACCATGCCAGACCTTGTGCTGATGGACATTGTCCTGAGTGACGGGCTCGACGGCATCGAAGTGGCTGAACAACTGAAAGCACGGTACGACCTGCCGGTCGTGTTTCTGACCGCCTACGCCGACGCGCTGAGCCTGCAGCACGCAAAAATTACCTCGCCCTATGGCTATGTGCTCAAACCCTTCACTGAGCGCGACCTCCAGATCGCCATTGATATTGCTCTGTACCGGCACCACACTGACCGGCAGATGCGCGCGCAGATGCGTCAGCTTGAGCGGGTGCGCGCCGCGTTCGACCAGATGAACGACGCACTGATCATGGCTGCTGCTGACGGCACGGTGCTGTACGTCAACAAAGCCTTTGAAACCATGATCGGTCTTTCTACTGATGAGGTTGTCGGCTCAAATATCCACACCGATCCGCGGCTGCAGAGTGAACCTGCTCTGCATAGAACCATTTGGGAAACCGTTATTAGCGGTAAAAGCTGGTCAGGTTCTTTCACCGCCACCACAAAAGACAACCAGCCCATTGAGATTGAGGCAACCATAACTCCGGTTTTTGCACCTGATGGCGTCATTGACAGTTTTATTGGTATCAGCCGCGACGTCACCCATGAACGTGCTCTGGAGCGCCAGCTTCGGCAAGCGCAGAAACTTGAGGCTGTTGGCACGCTTGCCAGCGGCATTGCGCACGACTTTAACAACATTCTCACCGCGATTATCGGCTATACGGAACTTGCCTCAATCGAAGCACCAGCAGGGTCAAAACAGGCAACCAATCTGGCAAATGTACTCAAAGCCGCTGACCGGGCACGAAATCTGGTACGTCAGATTCTCACCTTTTCCCGGCGTGGCGAGCAGACATTTCAGCCCGTGCACCTCGCTGCACTGGTCAAGGAAACACTCAAGCTGCTGCGCGCTGCTATTCCCACGACCATAGAGATCAAAACAGCATTTTCCGCAATGCGGGATTCGGTACTTGGTGACCCCACACAGCTCCACCAGATGCTCATGAACTTGTGCATCAACGCGGCAGATGCAATGGCTGGGAAACCGGGCACCCTGACCGTGGAGCTTGCAGAAAAACCTGAACTTGGTGCAGACCACGCTGCAGCGCTTGGTCTGCAGCAACAGGAGTACGTTATGCTTTCGGTTGCGGACACCGGATGTGGCATTCCCGAAGAGATTTTGGATCGCATTTTTGATCCTTTTTTTACCACAAAAGAAGAGGGTAAGGGCACAGGACTGGGGCTTTCGGTCGTGCACGGCATTGTAAAAAACCATAACGGCGCAATTACGGTTGACAGCATTTCGGGCAAGGGCACGCGCTTTACGGTGTATCTGCCGCTTTTTGCAGAGCAGGAAGCGCAGGTACAGGCTGCACCAGTTGAGCTGCGGGGTGGCAGCGGTAGGGTTTTGCTGGTGGACGATGAGCAGGCGATTGTGGATGTGGGCAGGCAGCTTTTGACGCAGCTTGGGTACACGGTTACCGGGCTGACCGACCCTTATCAGGCGCTTGAGCTTTTTCGGAGCAACCCCACATCGTTTGACGTCATCATCACTGATTACACCATGCCGCGTCTTGCCGGCGATGCCCTGATACGGGAAATTCGTACTCTACGGCAGGACGTGCCGATTGTTTTGTGCACCGGCTATTCTGACAGAATCAGCCACGATGATGCACGTGCCATGGGTGCACAGGAGCTTGCATTCAAACCCCTCTCGCAGGCAACGTATGCCGAGGTTGTCAGCAAGGTGATGGGGAAAAAATAGTGTGGAAAGTGCTGAGTGCCCAGTGCTGAGAAAAAACTAGGCACTCAGTACTCAGCACTATGCACTAAAAAATCCCCTTGTTCCAACGCGGGAGAGGAAGCCAGTTGGTTGAGAAGTTAAAAGTGCTGAGTGCCTAGTACTGAGTGCTGAGAAAAAAACTAGGCACTCAGTGCTCAGCACTATGCACTAAAAAATCCCCTTGTTCCAACGCGGGAGAAGAAGCCAGTTGGTTGAGAAGTTAAAAGTGCTGAGTGCCCAGTGCTGAGAAAAAACTAGGCACTCAGTACTCAGCACTATGCACTAATATATATGAGGAGGCATTGTGCTTACCACTCTCAAAAAACATCCACGACAGGCACTGGCGCTGCTTTTTCTCCTGATCACGGCAGCCGCCATTACCGGCGGGTTTGTGTATTATGAAATCCTGATCAGTATTAAAACCCCGCAGGGTCTTGTCGCAGGCCATGCGGCAAATGTTTCGTTCATTGCCGCGCTGCTTGTCTGCTTCACCGGAGCGGTTATGCTGCTGCTCTGGTGGCGATCAGAAGCGCGCAGGTACCGGAAACCGTATGAAATCGAGCAGCAGTATCATGAGCTGAGCAGTCTGTACGCGCTTCTCATGAAAAACGCCAATGACATGATCCTGTTAGCAGACGAAGAAAAGAGGATTATTGAGGCAAATGACTGGGCGTGTTCAACCTATGGGTATAGCCGTGATGAACTCATCGGCCGTTACATCAAAGACCTCCGGGCTCCTGAGGCACAAAAAGACATTGAAACGCAGTTTGCACAAGCAGCAAAACAGAATGGCATCTGCTTTGAGACGCTGGGAAGGAAGAAAGACGGCACGGTTTTCCCGATTGAAACCAGTATTCGCGTGCTGACGAGCAACGGCAGAACGTATTATATCGGCATTGTCCGTGATATTTCAGAGCGCTGGCGTGCCAAGCAGGAACTGCTCAGGTTGCGGCGCGAATGGGAAGAGATTTTTCAGGCAGTCGGCAATCCCGCGTTTATCCTTGAGCCGGACAACGGTGTGGTGAGCGTGAACAGGGCAATGCAAAAGGCACTTGGCATGACTGAGGAGCAGATTGTCGGCAGAAAGTGTTATGAACTGCTCCACTGCTCCGACCACCCGCCGGAGCAGTGCCCGCTTTCAAAAATGATTGCTTCAAATCAGACTGAGGTCTCGGAAATGGAGGTTGAGAAACTTGGCGGCGTTTTTCAGGTGACGTGCACGCCGATGTTTGATGAAAGCGGCAGGCTTGTCAAAGCGATCCATATTGCTGCTGACATTACCGCTCTAAAACAAGCGCTCAGACAGGCGCAGAAAAATGAAACGAGGTTTTCCTTGCTGATTGCCGCAGCCCCTGACGCCATTGTTGTGACGGATGACTGCGGCACGATTAAAAACTGGAACTCCAAAGCTGAGGAAATCTTCGGGATTGCAGCTTCAGAGGCACTGGGGAAATCCTGCGAAATCTACATGCCTGATGAGGTGCGGCAGCAGTACCGACAGGGTTTATCTCGATTTCTGGCAACAAGAGTTTCTCAATTCAGCGGTAAGATTTATCAGAGCACAGCCCTTCGAAAAGATGGAACGAAGTTCCCCGTTGAGGTGTCAACCAGCTTTTGGAAGGAAAACGGCAGGACCTATTTTGTCAGCTTTGTCAGGGATGTCACCGAGCGCGTTCAGACTGAGCAACAGATTCAAAAGCAGCTTGAGGAGCTGCGACAATGGCAAAGGGTGACTGTCGGTCGTGAAGAGCGCATGATGGAGCTGAAGCAGGAGGTCAACAGCCTCCTTGAGCAGATGGGCAAGCCCTTGCGCTACCCACGCCAGACATTGACAAGGAAAACGGGAGGGGAAAGGAGTGGGAAGTCAGGAGACAGAAGTGCTGAGTACTGAGTGCTGAGTTAAAAACTTGGAACTCAGCACTCAGTACTTGGCACTCAGTACTCAAGACTCAGCATTTTTCACTCATTCAGTTTCACGAGACCCGAGCCCCGGAGTCGTATGGCTGACGAAAAAGAATTTGAAGAACTGAGCCGGCTCAATAATGAGCTGGTGAACCTACAGCGTGAGCTTGTCCGCGCGAACGCCGAGATTACTCGGCAGTGCGATGAACTAAAAACTTTTTTGGAACAAGCTCAGAGCGCTGACAGACTGAAGTCGGCTTTTCTTGCCACCATGTCGCATGAGCTGCGCACGCCGCTTAACTCCATCATCGGATTCACCAGTATCCTGTTGCAGGGCATGGCAGGTCCGCTCAATGACGAGCAGAACAAACAGCTTTCCATGATTCAGAACAGCGCGCGCCATTTGCTGGCGCTGATCAACGATGTGCTGGATATTTCAAAAATCGAGGCAGGAGAGATTGAAACCTTTTCAGCGCCGTTTGACATGCGCAGGCTTATCGAGGAGGTTATGCAAACGGTAATGCAGAATGCTCAAAAAAAAGGACTGACGCTTCACGCCAGTATTGCGCCCTCGGTTGGCACGGTGGTGAGCGACCAGCGCCGGGTCAAGCAGATTTTGCTCAATCTGGTCAACAATGCGGTGAAGTTCACGGAGCGCGGGGAGGTGCGCATTGATTGCCGGATTGATGGGGGAGCGGTTGTGACCAGTGTTCACGACACGGGCATCGGCATCCACCCAAAGGACATGGAAAAACTGTTCAAGCCCTTTCAGCAGATTGATAGCGGACTGACGAGAAACCATGAAGGCACTGGTCTTGGGCTTGCGATTTGCAAACGGCTTGTGGAGAAGCTTGGCGGAAATGTCACGGTGGAAAGCGAGCCGGGCAGGGGCAGCACCTTCACGTTCACCCTGCCGGTAAAGCTGATTGGGTGACGGCTGAAAGCATGGGTGGACACAACAGGGGAGGAAAAAACCCGACGTGAAAACAATACTTATCATCGAAGATAACGAGCAAAATCTGTATCCCGAGACCTTTATTCTTGAAAAAAACGGATTTCAAATTATTGCAGCGCGCGACGGTCGGAGCGGCATCGAGCTTGCAGAAAAAGTGAAACCGGCGCTAATTCTATTGGATATTCAGCTTCCCGGCATGGACGGCTATGCTGTTGCGCATGAGCTGAAGAGAAACCCTTTGCTTGCCGATGTGCCGATTGTGGCGGTTACGTCGTATGCCATGGCAGGCGACCGTGAGCGGATTATGGCAGCAGGGTGCGACGGGTATATCGAGAAGCCGATAAATCCGGAAACATTTGTAGAGGAGGTTAAAAAGTATTTATAATATCACCCTCACCTCGGGTCCTCTCCCATCGAGGGAGAGGAAGACTTTGCGGAGAGAGGTACCTTCTCCGCAGCGTGAGGCAGTGTCGCAATTATAGGAAAGATAGGGCAACGGGCAAAACAGAAAGCCTCCCCTGAGAGGGGGAGGTTGGGAGGGGGCAAAAAGCAGGAGACGTGACTTGCAGTGAGAAGTGAGAAGTCAGAAGGAGACCTTAGGTATGTTTTTTTCTGTTAACTTCTCACCGCTCACGGTTCACTTTTTATAGCGCCACGCTTCACGATAAGCACGTGGAAAGGAGAGCATCATGAAAAAAGTGCTTATTGTTGATGACATTGAGGAGAATCGCTATCTGCTCAAAAGCCTGCTTGAAGGAAGCGGGTTTGAAGTTCTGTGCGCTGAGAACGGTATGGAGGCTTTGGAAAAAGCCCGGCGCAGTCCGCCGGATGTTGTGATCTCGGATATTTTAATGCCGACCATGGACGGCTTCAGCCTGCTGCGGGAATGGAAAAAAGATGACACCCTGAAAAACATTCCGTTTGTTATCTATACCGCCACTTATACGGACCCCGGCGATGAAACTCTTGCACTCCGTCTTGGCGCTGCCCGGTTTATTGTCAAACCGATAGAAACTGAGATTTTTATCGCTGCAATCACGCAGGTCATGGAAGATTGGGAAAAAGGTAACATCAGCACGCCATCATGTACAGTAGATGATGATGCAGTTTATTACCGCATGTATAATGAGAGTCTTATTCGCAAGCTCGAAAAAAAATGCTTGCGCTTGAACAGGCAATGACAGCGCGCAGCCATGACAAGGAATCGCTTGCCTTCGCTCTCAAAGAATGGCAGACAACCTTTGATGCGATTGCAGACGGTATCTGTCTGCTTGACAAAGAACGGAAGATTACCCGCTATAACAGAGCGTTTGTTCGCTATGTCCAAAAGCCTGAAGGCGAAATAATCGGCAGGTATTGCTGGCAGGTCGTGCACGGCACCGATGAGCCCCTGCCGGAATGCCCTGCCGAGAGAGTGCTGAAAAGTTTACGCAGGGAATCTCGTGATGTTGAGCTTAGCAACTACGTTTTTGAAGTTTCTGTGGATCCAATTCTTGATAGTTCCGGCTCTTTCTGCGGAGCGGTGCATATTATGCGGGACATAACGGAATTGAAAAAAAATGAACAGACGCTGCGCAGCCAGCTTGATGAACTGAGACGATGGCAAATGGTGATACTCAACCGCGAAGATCGTGTTATAGAGTTAAAAAAAGAGATAAACGAACTCTGCAAGAAACTTGACATACCGCTGCGCTATGGACCGAATGGTCCGTAGAAAAAGTGAGAAGATAGAAGTGCTGAGTACTGAGATAAATACTTGGAACTCAGAACGGGGAACTGAAAAGATTCCCTCGCCCATCGGAGCCAGTGTCGCAATTATAGAAAAGATAGGGCACGGGGCAAAACAGAAAGCCTCCCCTGAGAGGGGGAGGTTGGGAGGGGGCAAAAAAGCCCTCCCCCCACCCCTCCCTGTCCCGCCAAGGCGGGATCTGCGACAGGAGGGGCTGAAAAAAACCAGCATGAAAAGAAGTAATTTGCATATTTCTTTTGCTGGTAACTATTACGACACAGCCTCTCGAGGGAGAGGAAGATTTGTTGGTGAGAGGGTAAGAAGTCAGAAGACAGGAGTCAGGAGGCAGAAGTGCCAAGTGCTGAGTGCTGAGTTAAAAACTTGGAACTCAGTACTCAAGACTCAGCATTTTTCACTCATTCAGTTTCACGAGACCCGAACCCCGGAGTCGTATGGCTGAAGAAAAAGAATATGAAGAACTGACCCGGCTCAACAACGAGCTGGTGAACCTGCAGCGTGAGCTTGTCCGCGCGAACGCCGAGATTGCGCGTCAGCGCGATGAACTTGCGCAGAATTTTGCTGAGGCAGAACGGTCACGGCTCGCGCTACTCAACATCCTTGAGGATGCGCACCAAACGCAGCGGCAGCTTGCCCAGTTATTGCATGATAAAGAAGTGCTGCTGCGGGAAGTGCATCATCGCGTGAAGAACAATCTGCAGGTCATTATCAGTCTGTTGAATCTGCAGATGCGCCAGATTGGTGACAGTGCGGCAGCAGAAGTATTGCAGACGAGCCAGCAGCGCATCAGGGCGATAGCAGCGGTATATGAAAGGCTGTACCAGTCTGAGGATTTCGGTCAGATAGATTTTTTGTCGTATGTGAATGGACTGGTGCGTCAGCTCAGCGTTGCGTATGCACTTAAGGACAGAAAAATTGAGATAGCAACACAAATTGAGGATTTTACCCCTGCTATTAATATTGCAGTGCCGCTGGGGCTTCTGGTGAATGAACTGGTAACCAATGCGCTGAAACATGCATTTCAGGGAAGAGCAAGCGGTCGCATTGATATTATTGCTGCACGCATAGGAGACCATGTGGGACTGACGGTACGCGATGATGGCAATGGACTTCCTGAAGGGATTGATACTGAAAATGGCGGGTCGCTTGGGTTTACGCTGATTCGGCTTCTGACCCAACAGCTTAAAGGAACTCTGAGCATCGAGCGAAACAACGGCACTGCCGTGACCATTGAGTTTCCTTTGGGGAATACGGGTTGCGTGGTGCGGGACTCGTGAAGCGTGTTTGTTTTTTGGCATTTCACGAATCACGCTTCACGAGCACGTTACACGTTCCACGAGACCCGAATCACGAACCCCGGAGTCGTATGGCTGACGAAAAAGAATATGAAGAACTGACGCGGCTCAATAATGAGCTGGTGAACCTGCAGCGCGAGCTTGCACGCTCTAACGCTGAGATTGCACGGCAGCGAGAATGGTTTCGGGTCGTGCTTGCAAGCATCGGCGACGCCGTAATCGCAACCGACCATCAAGGGAAGATTCTTTTGCTCAACCCGGTTGCCGAGCAGCTCACCGGATGGCGCAGCAGCGAAGCAGCAGGCAAGCTGTTGCATGAGGTGTTTGTCATCAGGAACAGCACCAACGGACAACCCCACCCCGACATGATTGCCCGTGTGCTTACCAGCGGCACGTCCTGTGTGCTCGATGATGATACGATACTGGTGGCACGAGATGGCAGCACCATTCCGATTGACGACAGCGGTGCGCCTATCCGAGACACTACGGGGAGAATTATCGGATGCGTGTTCGTGTTTCGAGACATCTCGCGGCGCAAACAGATGGAGGAGCGGTTGCGGGAACTGGCGGTTCGGGACGGGCTCACCAATCTCTATAACCATCGGGAGTTTTACCGTATCTGCCATGATGAGGGTGAACGTGCACGACGCTACAACTGTATCTTCTCCTTGTTGATGCTTGATATTGATTTTTTTAAACGCATTAACGACACGCTGGGTCACCTGCGTGGCGATGATGTGCTGAGGTTTGTTGCAGAAAAAATCACCGCGAACATTCGAGGAACCGATCGTGCCGCGCGCTATGGTGGTGAAGAATTTGCCGTGATTATGCCTTCAGTTGAAGGCTCTGCGGCGGTGCGGGTTGCAGAGCGCATTCGGGAAAAGATTGCAGGAGAACCTCTACACTTTGAAAGCGGCACCACGCTGTCGGTTACGGTAAGCATTGGGGTTGCAAGCTTTCCTGAACATGGGAGAACAGAACAGGAATTAGTCGCTGCTGCCGATGCAGCGCTGTACCGGGCAAAAGAAGGCGGTCGCAATCGCGTCTGTTTGGCGACATGAATAGGGAGACAGTAGTCAGGAGATAGGAGACAGAAGAACTGAGTACTGAGAAAATTTTTGGAACTCAGAACGGGGAACTGCATTTCGTGACTCGTGATGTCCCCGCCAAGGCGGGATCTGCGACAGAGGGGCTGAAAAAATGAAGCCTCCCCTGTCAGGGGGAGGTTGGGAGGGGGCAAAAAAAGCCCTCCCCACACCCCTCCCTGTCCCGCCAAGGCGGGATCTGCGACAGGAGGGGCTAAAAGAATGAAGCCTCCCCTGTCAGGGGGAGGTTGGGAGGGGGCAAAAAAAGCCCTCACCTCTATCCTCTCCTGTCGAGGGCGAGGAAGCCAGTTGGTTGAGAAGTTAGAAGTGCTGAGTGCCTAGTACTGAGTGCTGAGAAAAAACTAGGCACTCAGCACTCAGCACTATGCACTTATTTAGTTCAAAAGGAGTTCACCAATGACAGCAGTGGTAGGAAGCCAGAGCAAAATGTTGCGTGAGAAACAGAAGCAGCTTGCCGAAGCGGTTGTCGAGCGGCAGTACCGGCTGCAGCCAGAGGTGTGGGAAAAGTTTGGTGCTGTGGGATGGAAAAAGAGCATCCGCGATGTAAACTATCACCTCACCTATCTTGCCGAGGCACTTGATTTTGAAGTACCAGAGCTTTTCCTCCACTATATCGGATGGGTCAAGTCAGTTTTTGCAGGAATCGGCTTGCCGGCAGATGCGCTGCCGACAACACTTGAGGTAACCCGCACCGTGCTCAAGGATATGCTGCCCGAGGAAGAAAACATCCTTGCCGTTGCCTATCTTGTGGCAGCTCTTGAACGTTTGCCCCAGATGCCGGTGGAGGCTCCGTCCTTTATGCCGACACAGGAGCCGTATGCAGAGCTTGCCCGACAGTATTTTAACTCCCTGATCCGTGCCGACCGACACGCTGCAAGCCGACTCATCATAGACCATGTGCAGCAGGGCATGAGCGTGCGCGATATTTACCTGCAGGTATTTCAGCCGGTACAGCACGAGGTGGGCAGGTTGTGGCAGATGAACCGGCTCACCGTCGCGCAGGAGCACTACTGCACTGCAGCCACGCAGTTTATCATGGCACAGCTCTACCCTTTTGTTTTTGCAACCGAAAAGACCGCCCGGCGGCTGGTCGCAGCTTGTGTCGGCAGTGAGTTACACGAGCTGGGTATCCGCATGGTTGCTGATCTGTTTGAAATGCACGGTTGGCAGACCTATTATCTTGGAGCAAACATGCCGACCACCAGCATTGTTCAAACAGTCATGGAGCAACAGGCTGAGGTGCTCTGCCTGTCGGCAACGCTTCCCCTGCATCTGAGTCTTGTTGCCGAAGTGATCGCAGCTTTGCGTGCAGCAGATTCCAGCGGCACGGTAAAGGTTCTGGTAGGCGGATATCCGTTCAATGTGGCACCGGCGCTGTGGCAGCGGGTGGGTGCAGACGGCTCAGCCCCTGATGCCCTGCAGACCATTGCGCTTGCCGAACGTCTGGCAGCATGAGCAGATACTGATTAGAGAAGTGTGGGGTTGAGCGTATGGAAGAAGAAAAAAGAGCAAAGATACTCATCGTCGAAGATGAACAAGTAGTCGCACACTTTATCAGGCAGGTACTCGAGGACAAAGGCTACCAGATCACTGGCGTTGCAACCTGCATGGATGAGGCGCTGGCAAGCATTGAAAGAGAGCAGCCGGATTTGGTGCTCATGGATATTGTGCTGCGCAACAGCGACGAGGGGATTCAGGTAGCCAGCCGAATCCGGGATATGTTCGGTATTCCGGTTGTGTATCTTACAGCTTTTTCGGATACAGCAACTATTGAAGCAGCCCGTCAGACACTACCGTACGCTTACCTTATCAAGCCTGTTGGTCCGTGCGAATTGCTGACCACTGTCGGGCTTGTCCTTGAACGGGCACAGCTTGAAAAAGCTCTGCGCGAGAGCGAGGAGCGTTACCGGATTGTTCTGGGCAACATCCACATCGGTATTGTTGAAATCGTCTATGACACAACACTTGAGGGGCAAAGTACCTACCGGTATGTGAATCCCGCAATGGCGCGGATTTTCGGGTATGACTCGTGCGAAGAGTTTGTCCGTATATCGCCGGAGCAGCTCTATTATGATCCCCGTGACCGGCAGAGCATCTTTGAAGAACTCAGGGTTAAGGACACGATCAATGACCGGATCGTGCGGGGCAGAAAAAAAGACGGCAGCCCGGTGTGGCTGTCACTGTCAGCGGTTTTGCATACTGATCAAGCAGGCAGACGCGTGCTGTACGGCGCAATTCAGGACATCAGTGAACGACGGCAGCTTGAGGAAGAGGCGCGACTGAGCGAGGAGCGTTTTAGGCAGATTTTCGAGCAGGATAGCGACGGGTTTCTGATTGTTGATATGGCAACCGGTATTATTCGTGAGGCAAATACCGCAGCAACACTGCTCTATGGGTGTGATCACAACAAACTGGTAGGTTCAGAGACAAGCAGCTTTTTTGGTGCTCAGGCATGGGAGGAGCTGCAGCAGAAGCTTGCGCAAGGGCAGAAGGATTTTGTCATCCACCGTCAAGAGCACCGACGTGATGATGGAACTACGGTACCAGTTGCTGTGCGCGGAAAGATTTTTGCCGTGTGCGAGACAATGATGCTGTTTCTTTCCCTCAGAGACATCACTGAAAAGCTTCGGCTTGAGCAGGAAGCAGCACTGCGGCAGGCACAACTTCTGCAATCTGATAAGATGGCTTCCATCGGCACCCTTGCTGCAGGCATTGCACATGAGATTAACAATCCGATCGCATTTATTCTGAGCAACTTGGGTACCCTGCAGAAGTACCGTGAACGCTTAACAGAGTTTGTCAGGCTGCTTGAGCAGACCGTGGAGCAAACAGCATCCCCTGAACTCCGGCAAGCAATTAGCTCTCAGCGGGCAGAGCTAAAAATAGATTATGTGCTCAAGGATTTGCAAGACCTTATCAGTGAATCCATCAGCGGTGCTGAACGGGTGAAGAAGATCGTCAATGACCTGAAAAGTTTTGCCCGTCCAGATACCGGAGAGATGACACCGACCGACCTGCACGAATGTATTGAGAAGACCTTGAGCATTGTGTGGAACGAGCTCAAGTACACGTGCATCGTTGAGAAAAAGTACGGCGATATTCCCTTGGTGACCTGCAACAGCCAGCAGATGAGTCAGGTATTTATGAACCTGCTGGTCAATGCCGCGCATGCGATTCAAAAGCAGGGAACAAAGCAAGGCACGATCACGATCCGCACCTGGCAGGACGGGACCACAGTCTGCGCTGCAGTCTCAGACACAGGCTGCGGCATTCCACCGGAAAACCTGCAGCGGGTATTTGAGCCGTTCTTTACGACCAAAGAGGTTGGCAAGGGCACAGGACTTGGTTTGAGCATTGTGTATGATATTATCAAAAAACACCACGGCGATATCAGTGTGGAAAGCGAGGTGGGTAAAGGTACTACCTTCACCGTGCGCCTGCCGATCGCGGTGAGAAGTGAGTAGACAGAGGTGCTGAGCCCTGAGTGCTGAGAAAATACTTGGGACTCAGAGCTAAGAAAAAATTTTCGTGGCTCGGGTAGCGTGGTTCGTGAGATCGCCACGTTCCGCCTTGCAGGAGGGGCTGAAAAAAAAGATGCCTCCCCTGCAAGGGGGAGGTTAGGAAGGGGCAAAAAAGCCCTCCCCGCACCCCTCCCTGTCCCGCCAAGGCGGGATCTGCGACAGGAGGGGCTGAAAAAAAAAGATGCCTCCCCTGCAAGGGGGAGGTTAGGAAGGGGCAAAAAAGCCCTCCCCGCACCCCTCCCTGTCCCGCCAAGGCGGGATCTGCGACAGGAGGGGATGAAAAAATGAAGCCTTTGCGTTGAGAGGTACCTTCTCCCCAGCGTGGGAGAAGGACAGGATGAGGGGGAAAAGATCACCCTCACCTTTATCCTCTCCCATCTAGGGAGAGGAAGCCTGTTGGTGAGAGGTGAGAAGGAGACCTTAGCTGTGTTTTTCTGTTCGCCGCTCACTACTCACTTTTTAAGTTTCCCGTTCTCTAAGACCCATAAAATAAAATGAAAGGAGCGTATCAAGATGGCAACCATTCGGCACACACCAATTCCTGCGCCGCTTGCAGCGGTGTTCAAAAAGGAGAACATAAAGCCAAGGGTTTTCAAAAGCGTTGCCGCGTTTGAACGGGCGTTTCAGAAATTCATACGGCGCAATCATGTGCTGCATCTGAGCACGTGCCGGGGCAATCAGCCCCGCTCCACCGCGCTTGAGTATCGCTCCAGCGGCATGACCTTCTATATTCTTTCCGAGGGCGGCGGAAAGTTTGAAAACCTGCGGCATAACCCGCGAGTGTCGTTCTCGATAGCCGAGCCGTACAACTCAGAGCAGGATTACTGGTCATACAAGGGCGTGCAGGCCTTCGGCACAGCGCGGGTGTACAGCAGAAAAGAGCAGCCGGAACAATTCAACGAGGCGCTCAGAAAAATGAAAATCGGGAAGGTGCTGAAGAAACTTGGGATGAAGGAATTGCCCTCAGCCTTCAATTACCGCATCATCGAGATCACGCCCGACCGGCTCAAGTACGGCAACCCGCGCGAAGGCATTTACTGGACGCACTGGCAGAGGAAATAATAATTCAGTTTCAAGTGCTGAGTACTGAGTGCCAAGTGTTTTTTCCTCAGCACTCAGTACTGGGCACTCAGCACTTTTTACTTATTTCTCCCGCGCATATGGCCAGGCTGCAATACCACCTTCCATGACGTGCACGTTACGCCAACCTGCAGCTTCAAGCGCAAGCGCTGCCTCATAGCCGCGCAGGGATATTTTACAATAGCAGATGATTTCCCTGTCCTTGTCCTGAGGTAGTTCGTTCAAGCGCTTGCGCAGAGCGCCGAGCGGCACCAGCACCTCACCTGCGCCGATTCGCATCTGCTCAAACTCATCAGGTCCACGCACATCGAGCAGGAGCGGTTTTTCACCGCGCTGGAGTTTTTGAAATACTTCTGCAGAGGAAATGCCCTTGAGCCTGCCCTTCATTTTGTTTTGCATGAGATGTGCGGTTGCAATACCGTGATCTATGGCAAGCGAAAACGGCGGAGCGTAAGGCAAATCCGCAGCGACCATGTCCTCAATGCAAAGCTTTCCCGTTATTGCTATTGCCCACTGTGCAATCTGTTTTGCCACATCGCCGGGTCCTACGCACTGAGCGCCAAGAATCCTGCCCGTGGCGCGCTCTGCTATAAGCTTGGTCACCAAAAGCTTACCGTTCATAAAATGAGGCTTATCCGGACCTGCGTTGACCACGGACAGGACATCAAAGCCTTCCTGCCGCGCGACTTTTTCCGAAAGTCCAGTCATGCCCGCAGCATACTCAAAAATTTTACAAATGCCGGTTTGGATGGTACCGGCGAATGTGGCGGTGTTCCCTATCGCAGCGTTTTCACCAGCAACCCTGCCCTGCAGGTTTGCCAGATCACCGTAGGGTGCGTGGATTTTTTTGCCGGTCAGCAGGTGGGTGATCTCAACACAGTCGCCTGCCGCGTAAATGCTCTCATCTGAGGTCTGCATATACTGATTGACGCTGATGCCGCCGGTTGCGCCGATTGCAAGACCTGCCTCGGCAGCAAGACGGGCGTTGGGACGCACGCCGATCGCCACGACCGCAAGCTCGCAGTCAAGTTCGGTGCCGTTCTGCAGCTTCACGCCGGTAAGTCTGCCGCTCTCGCCGAGAAACGAGGCAACGCCGTTGCCGGTGATGACGTTGACCCCTTTGCTGCGAAGGTGGTTTTCGACAAGCAAGGCAAGGTCATGGTCAAGAAAGGTCAGTATCTGAGGCAGCATTTCGACAACGGTTATGTCAATGCCCGCCAGATGCAGGGCTTCGCAGGCTTCTATGCCGATGAGTCCGCCGCCGACCACCACTGCTTTTTTGATTTTTTTCTCATCACGGATTTTTCTTAGATAGTCAGCGTCTTTCATGCTCTGTAGAGTGGTGATGCCGGAAAACTCAGTTCCCGGAACCGGCGGCATCGTGGGAATAGAACCGGTCGCTATAATTAGGCGGTCATAGGGAATTTCTTCAGACACGCCAGTGTGAAGGTTTTTACAGCGTACGGTTTTTGCGATGCGGTTTATTGCCACAGCTTCGGTGCTGGTACGGGCAATGATGTTTTTGGCATTCATAAAAAAGTGGGGGTCGCGTATCACGCCGGTTGGTGTACTGATGAGCATGGCGCGGTCGTCAAACACCCCGCCCACGTAGTAGGGATAGCCGCAGGACGCCATGGACAGGTCGGGGTCTTTTTGAATGATGGTGATCTCAGCGCTGCCGTCAATGCGCCGCGCTTTTGCTGCGGCTTTCGCACCTGCTGCAGAGCCTCCGATGACGACGATTTTTTTTGACATAAGATTTCCTCCGTCAAGAAAGTGTTTTGAACATACCTTGTTACTGCATAAACCTCGCCGGGGTTGTCCGCATGCTACAGCACCAAACGCTTTTCCTGTTTTATACGGTGGTCAAGATAGTAGAGGAGGGGAACAACCATTCGAGAAAAAAGCGTTGCTGCAACCTCTCCTGCCATGAGCGACAGGGCAAGTCCTTGAAAAATAGGATCAAAGAGAATCACCAGCGAGCCCACGATGACCGAGAGCGCGGTAAGCAGCATGGGTCTGAAACGTACAGCCCCGGCATCAACAACCGCCTTTTCAAGGCTTGCACCTTCAGCAAGCCGCTGCTGAATGAAATCCACCAATATGATTGAGTTGCGCACCACGATACCGGCGCCAGCAATAAACCCGATCATGGAGGTAGCGGTAAAAAACCAGCCCGTCAGGGCATGTGCCGGGATGATGCCGATGAGCGACAGCGGTATCGGAACCATAATCAACAGAGGCACCGAGTATGACCGGAACCACCCAACAACCAGAATAAAGATTAAAATCATCACACACCCAAAAGCAATACCCATGTCGCGAAACACCTCATAGGTGATGTGCCATTCACCATCCCATTTGATTGCCCATTCTTTTTCTGAGAATGGCATACGGGCATAGTAGACTTGAAGCGAGTTGTTATCAGGCGCCTTTAGGGTGGTGAGCTTTTTGTTGAGTGCCAGAATACCGTACACCGGGCTTTCTTCTGCGCCTGCCATGTCACCGGTTACGTAAACGACGGGTCTCAGGTTTTTATGATACACGGGATGTGGCACAGAGCGCTCTTCAAAGCGGGCAATTTCACCAAGCGAGACAAGGTGGTTGTCTGCAGAGCGAATTTTTAATGAAAAAAGATCGTGCAGTGAACTTCGCAGACTCCGGGGAAACCGTACGAAAATCGTGACATCCTCCTTTGCCACCGGGTTATGCAACAGCCCCGCAGGCTGACCGTGCAGCGCTGTGTTCAGCACAGCCTGTGCGCGCTCAGGCTGAACGTTGTTGAGCATGGCTTTGTCACGCTGCACCGGCAGGCTATACTCTGTCTGAGGTTCGGTCATATACCAGTCCACATCAACAACCGAAGGTGTTGTGCTGAACAGTGATTTTATTTTTTTTGCAAGCTGTATCTGCTCAGTATAGTCAGAGCCATAGATTTCTGCCACCAGCGTCTGCAGCACCGGCGGACCTGGTGGTACTTCGGCTACTTTGATGCGGGCACCATAGCGCCGGGCAATTTCGGCAAGCGCCGGACGGACCCGGCAGACAATCGCATGGCTCTGCGATGAGCGGTGCTCCTTGCTGATGAGGTTCACCTGCAGGTCAGCAACGGTTTGCCCCTGACGCAGATAGTAATGTCTGATGAGTCCGTTGAAATTAAAGGGAGCAGCCATGCCGACGTAGAGCTGACAGTCAGTGACTTCCGGTTGGGTAAGCAGATACGCCGCAAGCTCCTCAGCTACCCGACCGGTATGCTCAACGGTTGAGCCTTCAGGCATGTCAAGGATAACCTGAAATTCGCTCTTGTTGTCAAAGGGGAGCATTTTGACATAAACCGCTTTGAAAAAGAACAGAGAGCAGGACAGTACCAGCAGAAACGCTACCCCACCTAAAAACATCCAGCGCGCTCGGGCACGCCGAAGTAATTGCGTCATGATCGTTCGGTAGAGATGTGTCAGGCGGTCTTCAGGTGGGTCGTGAGGGAGTGACTGCTTGTGTTTGAGCAGGCGCAACGCTGTCCACGGTGTGATCACGAACGCTACCACCATTGAGAACAGCATGGCTAGCGATGCACCGATGGGCATCGGTCGCATGTACGGACCCATGAGCCCGCCGACAAAAGCAAGCGGCATGATTGCAGCAATCACGGTGAATGTTGCAAGTATCAGCGGGCTCCGTACCTCGTTCACGGCAGCTACAATGCGCTCCCGAAGCGGTCGGTCTGAACCAGCGGGCAGACTCAGGTGCCGGACGATGTTTTCCACATCAACAATCGGGTCATCAACCAGAATGCCGATGCAAAAGATGAGCGCAAACAGTGTTACCCGGTTCAAGGTATAGCCAAAAAAATAGTAGATAAAAAGGGTGATCGCTAAGGTGACCGGCACAGCGACCATGACCACGGCACTTGCCCGGACACCTAAAAACAGGGCGATCAGGATGCCGACAGCGACAACCGCAATCAGGAGATGTTTGATGAGTTCATTGGATTTTTCCTGAGCAGTTTCACCGTAGTTGCGCGTGACCGTTACCTGAACATCGCGGGGGATGAGAAATCCTTTCAGGGACTCTATTTTTTCACCGACCGCACGCGCAAGTACGGTAGCATTTTGTCCCTTTTTCTTTGCAACCGAAAGGGTGATTGCTGGATACCGTCGTCCGGGTTCAGCGGCAATGCCTTTTATCGGTGCAGCAGGTCCTGCGGCAAAAAGGCAAAACCCTTCAGGCTCTTCCGGACCATCAATCACCTCAGCGATATCCCGCACAAAGACCGGTTTTCCCTCTGAGATTTTGACGACGGTCTGCTCAATATCCTGCACGGTGGTAAAAAAGGCATTGAACCGCACCGGATAAGCATAGTTATCGGTGGTCAGGGTACCGAGCTGACGAGACTGGTTTTGTGCTGCAAGGCTTTGCAGCACATCCACCGGATCAAGTCCGCGGGCAGCGAGCGCATCGGGTTTCAGCAGTATGCGCACCTGCCGACGACCGGTTCCGTAGAGTGCTGTTTCAGAAATGCCCGGAATGCTGCGGATCGCATCATTGACATTGCGGGCGATCAGCCGCAGGGTCGCGCTGTCATACCCCTGACCCCAGAACGTCAGCGTCAGCATCGGTACGTCGTCAATTGAGCGTGGCTTGAGCAGCGGCATGGAGCATCCCGGCGGGATCCAGTCAAGATGCTGGTACAGCTTTGCGTATGTCTTGATGAGACTTTTTTCTGTATCTTCGCCGACATAAAATCGCACCACCGACAGCGCGTGTCCATCCAGGGCAGTTGAATAGACATATTCTACCCCGGGGATTTCCCAGAGCAGCTTTTCCATGGGCGCAATGACTCGGCTCTCAATTTCGCGGGGATCGGCACCCGGCATCTGGACAAACACATCTATCAGAGGGACGACAATCTGCGGCTCTTCTTCGCGTGGGGTAGCTGTGAGTGAAAAGATGCCAAGCAGGAGGGCTGCAAGGATGATGAGCGGCACAAGCCTTGAGTCAACAAACGCTGAGGTAATTAGACTGAGAACACCCGACTGCTTGTCTGAGCCCTCGGGTTTCATTGCAGCACGTCTCCTTCAGCAACCGCCAGTACGTCAGCGGTCACGATGGTTTCCTGAGGTGAAAGTCCTGAGAGCACCTCGACCCATTGATCTGAGGGGGGACGAGCTGTGGAGCTGTCGCACGCATCAACCGGAACCAAACCGGTTCCGGTCTGCTGAAAACACTTGCCGATGGTGATGACGCGAAAGTGAACGGTCTTGTCTTCACTAACGGTGTACACCGCAGTCAAATCACCGCGCTGCACAAGTGCAGTAGAGGGGACAAGCAGTCGGTCGGTGCTGCCCAGCGGCCAGATCAGAAATCCATACAAACCGCTCCGCATGTGCTCGGTGGGAATATCGGCTTTGACCACAAAGGTTCTGCTTGACGGATCAATCTGCGGGACAATAACAGTAATGTGCGTGGTGATGTTCGTATGGGTTGCAGGTATGGTGATATGAACCTGCGGCAGGTCAGCAGCACTGGGGAGGAGCGCTTCATCAATTGCTGCCACAAACCAGAACCCAGCACGCGTGTCATCAAGAGCGATGAGCGGCTGACCGGCGGTGACAAAAGTTCCCTGGTCAACATGCCGCCGCACCACCACGCCATCCAGCGGTGCGTGAATCACCGCATAGGAATGCAGTGCGGCTATTTCTGCGATCTGGGCTGCAATCATTTTTTCCTTTTCTGCCAAGGAACGTTCCTGCTGCAGGTGCGCTTCGTACTCGGCTTGTGCACGATCATACTCTTCCTGTGTTGCTGCAGCACTCTGGAGCAGCTCTTCCATGCGCCTGAACTGTTTCTGTGCGTACGCTGCTTGTGCTGCACAGGCTGCTCTGGTGCGGGCAACCGCGCTGCGTTCTGCCTCAAGCCCGTTCAGTTTTTGCTGCACCTCACGGTCGTCAATCGTGATGAGGTGCGTGCCTGCCGTTACCGTTGCGCCTTCATCAACGCTCAGGCGCACCACCGTGCCTGACAGTTTTGATGAAAGGGTGGTTTGGTTTTTTGCCTGCACCTGACCGGGGAACCGCCGGGCGAGGAGCACCGATTGCGGGGTTACAGTAAATGTCGGGGCACTGATGCGGCGGCGCGCAGGTTCTTTTGTTTCGGTGCTGCCGCATCCAAAGATTGCAGCAACCAGCAGAGAGGTAGCACTGAGGACGATAAGCGTCTTGTTCATCACCAGTTCCTTATCTGTTCCGGGAGCATGCCTGCAGCCCAGGCAAGCTGAGCGTCTGCAAACCGCTCATCATACACAGCCTGCAGATGCTGAAGCCGTGCTGCGTTCAAGGCATCATGGGTGTTGAGCAGTTCCGTGATAATAGTTAGCCCATGGGTATAGCGCTGCTGCACGATGCGCAAGCTTTCTTCTGCCTGCTGTACTGCCTGCTGGGTGACCTTGACCTGTTCGCGTGCGGTGAGCAGGTTGTGCCAGGCGGTGTAAACATCGCTGCGGATGGTTTGCTCAACGTCCTGGGCAAGTGCACGAGCTTTCTGTTCTTGTGCTTTAGCTTTTTTTAATTCCGCGACATCGCCCAGTCCCCTCAGGATATTGAAGTCGGCGGTAATCAATACGGTAAAGTTATTCCCCTGAATACCCCGGGTTCCTTCGGCATTGTTTTCATAAATACTGGTAAAGTTCAGTGCCGGAAGAAAGTGCATGGTCTGTTTTTTGACAACCATATGCGCCATTTCTTTGAATGCCCGCATATACGTGCATTCCGGACGGTTGCCGAGCGCTAGGGTTGTCCAGTCATCCAGATCCTTTGACTGAGGTACTGCTGCAGGATTGAAGGGTTGCTGCTGCCACTGTCGGTCTGGCGGAATGCCCATTACTACATTGACGTCAGCGCAGGCAAGCGCAATAGCGTTGTTGGTTGCAACCGCCTCTTTGCGCATCTGTGCGCAGTGCACCTCTGCCTGAAGCACGTCTGATTTCAATGCGCTCCCGGTACGGAATCGGGCAGTGGCAATTGCAAGATTTTCCTCTGCAGTAGCAACACTTTTCGTGATGACGGCGTGCGTATCAAAAGAGAGCAGCCAAGCAAGGTAAGCTTTCACGACCTCGAGCAAAACTTTTTGGCGTGTCTGCTCCTGCGCCGCGGTGCTCATACACTCGTAATACTGCGCGATTTTAAAATCTACAAACTCAGCACCGCGATTAAACAGAGGCTGTGTCAGCACAAACTGGGTTCGGAGATTGGTATGGAGGCTTGGATAGTTGAGCCGCCGTATCTGGAAATCAGAAGATTTGAAGTTTTGCTGTGCCAGCTTGTCGCTGAAGACTTGCACTGGATTGTCTGAGCGCACATAGGATTGCCTGATATCAAGGCGTGGCAAAAAATTGCTCCGCGCGCTCTCAACTGCGGCACGTGCTGCCGTCGCATCTGCACTGCTTGCCTGGAGAGCAGGATTGTGGTCGAGGGCAAGCGAGAATGCTTTGTGGATACTGAGCGGCTCAGGTGGTGCATGAGCTGCTTGGGCAGTGCAGACATCCGGGTTGAAAAACCCTACCAGAGTAATACAGATAAATTGCACCAGAAGATACATGACATCTGCCAGTTCTGAGCAATAGTAGGGACATACAGGACATGCCGAAAATTTTCAAGAATCTTTTTTATGCACTGCGTCATTTCGTTCAATACTTCACCCCCAGAGCATCAAAGGTTTTTAAAATTTCCTGAATCTGGGCAAAGGCGGGGCCGCCGGCCATGAGCACGGCAACCGAGGCTGCCTCAAGCACTTCCTTCGCGGTTGCGCCTGCCTGCACCGCAGCCTGCGTGTGGATGTAGATGCAGGCGGTGCAGTGCGTGGCAACAGCAATGCCCAGCGCGATCAACTCTTTCTGCTTTTTGTCAAGTGCATCGGGCTGTGTTGTTTTTTCATGCAGCGCCATGAAGGTTTTGACGGTTTCGGGAATGTGTTTGGCGATCTTCTGGTTTGTTTTCATGAAATCCTTGAAAAAACTCTGCACCTCATGCTGTTCCATGGGCAATGCTCCTTTCAGAAAAAATAAAATTCAGTTCCCAGTGCTGCGTACTGAGTGCCAAGCGTTTTTTCTCAGCACTCAGTACTGGGCACTCAGTACTTTCCTTCACCACTCACATATTGCTATCTTTGTTCAGTAACAAATTCCTTTTTATACAAAACGTCCATTTCGCGACGGAGGTGCTCCCATGCCGCTCCTTTGGTCATGATGCCGCGCACCGCAACGACTTGAGCGCCGCGAGCCTCAAGCCATGCACGAAGCTCCTGCCCGTCTTTTTCATCAGTATAGTTGCCCTGATTTGCCGCGATAACGTAGATACGCCTGCCATGCAGATTCTGCTGCTTCAGGTAGGTGCGCATGGGCGAGGCGATTTTGTGTAACCAGATCGGTGCGACGATGATAAGCGGATTATAACGCCGCACCTCTATACCGGATGACTCAAATTCATCATCACGGTCAAAGAGCTGATCATTCACGCAGGTAAACGCACCCAGATAGAAGCGGTTTTTTTTGGAACGCACCTCCTCACGCGGGCACCCCAGCAGCTCAGAGAGCCGGTGCGCCATCACTGCAGATGTGCCGGTGCGGGAGTAGTAGATGACCAGTGGTTTGTCCTCCTGCGGGACAGCACCGACAAGCGCAGCGCTCCACAGCAGGGCAGTTATTAGTATGAGGAATAGTGAAAATGTTCGATGCATGAAAATGTATCAAGCTCTATTAGTACTGAGTGCTGAGTTCTGAGTGCCTAGTGTTTTTTCTCAGCACTCAGTACTGGGCACTCAGTACTTCCCATCACGTACCACGATACACGGAAAAATTTAGTATCACCCTCATCCTTTCCTTCTCCCGCGACGGGGAGAAGGTACCTCAAGCAAAACCACGGGTAATAATGCAAAAAAATATCGCAACACAGCCTCGTATCGAAAGGTGAACTACTACCCATTCATGCTCGGATACTTTAGCACGAACAGTGGAGTTCTATAGATAAAGGTGCCCAGTCTTTTTCTCAGCACTCAGCACTGGGCACTCAGTACTTTTATTTTACACCTACCTTCAGTTTATATTTCCAGTAAGGTGAATAAAATACTGCAGCCGGATTGTTGGCAAGCACGCGGTCTTTGACTACCAGTGTGGTGACCGGTGCACGGGAGTGTTGCGTGAACACAATATCATGACCAAGGCACAAGCCGATGATGATATTCAGGTCGGTCTGCGCGTCATTGAGCACCTGCGCCTGCCCCGCAGGATTGCAGACGGTTTCCCGCACATTGCCGCGGATTGTTTTCAATCCAAACGCAGCCTTGTCAATGCCGCACACTTTGCAGCAGACGGTTTCAAGCGAAAACTGGGGCTCAAGGATTTCACTTAACGCCCGCGCTTCCTCAGCGCAGCCGATACAAAAGGCAATGCCGAGTTTTGTGTAGCCCATTTTTTGTGCAAACAGCACAAGCTCCTGAACCCGGGTCAGGTTAGCGTAGCCTTCTGCTTCAACCTCTGCTGAAGCCTGCATGATTTTTTTACTGTGTTCCTCGTGGTAGTGTTTGGCAATTTCCTCACGCTTTCCCGTACAATCTTTGCCTTCTTGGTAGCATTGTTTGTTATTGCAGACAGCGCAGTGCATGGGAGCTCCCTTTATGCGGAGATTATTATTTCACTTCCCGCAGTGGCAAAAAAGAAACGGTCGCCAAATACCTGCTTGAGCTGGCACGCTGCAGCAAGACCGGTGCAGTGCGAAACGCCGATTCGTTCTATGGAAAAAGATTTAAACTGGGCTATGGTGTCTGCAACCTGCTGCTTATCAAGATAGCCAAGATGGGTACCACCGATAACCATGTGCAGCGATTGTCCGGGCAGGTGATTGGCTATATGGGTGAGTGTGTTGATGATGCCTGCATGCGCGCAACCGAGCACCACGACCAGCCCCTGTGCGGTCGAAAGCACGAGCGACTGGTCATCGGGTATGGTGTCCGGTACATAAGCACCTTCCTGAAGGATGACGAGCCGCGGATCGTTTTTCTCAAACAGCGTTTCACGGGGCACCTCACCGGTCAGGTACATGCCGGGAGCGATTTCAGTGAAAGCTGTGTTCAGCACAAAACGTGCGCCCAAAGCTTCAAGCTCGGTGCGAGGATGTGGCATGCTGATGTTGCGATAGGTGTGGGTATTGCCTGTTTTTATTTGAGCAAAACGCTCGGTAAAAACGCCGGGATGGCAGTACACGGGCACAGGGCCGCTGCGGAGAGCGAGCACCTGCCTGAGTCCGCCGGTGTGGTCAAAGTGTCCATGGCTCAGGATAATACCGTTGACAAGCCGCAGGTCTTTTTTCAGGCATGCGGCATTGTTCACAAGGCAGTTGCCCTGCCCGGTATCAAAAAGAAACAGGTTATGGTCGCGCTCGATCAGTACGGAGAATCCATGTTCACCGATGATGTCTGGCGCAGGTGAAACGCTGTTTTCCGAAAGAATAGTCAGGCGCATAAAAACTCCGATGGTTAGGCAATACTTGAAATGCCCCTTAGTTTTCTTATGGTGGTTTCAAGCGCTTTAATGACCGTGTCAAGATCACCCTCTGAGGTTTCTCTGCCAAAGGAAAACCGCACAGAGGTTTGCGCCACCTGAGGGGTGCAGCCCATGGCACGGAGTACATGCGATGGTTCAGGCTCGCCGGTGGTGCAGGCAGAGCCTGCAGAAGCGCAGATGCCCATAAGGTCAAGATGGAGCAGGATTGACTCACTTTCCACTGAGAGAAAACTTATGGAACTGGTGTTCGGAAGACGATGTGCAGCCTTGCCGTGGATGATGATTTCCGGGATTGAGGCGAGGAGCTGTTCCTCAAAACGGTCTCGAAGCCCGGCAAGCCGCACCGACTCTTGGGTGCAGGAATTCCACGCAATCTCAGCTGCAGTGGCAAACCCCACGATTGCAGGGACGTTTTCAGTGCCTGCACGAAGCCCAAACTCGTGATGACCGCCAGTCAGCACTGGCGTGAGGGGTGTTCCCTTTTTGACATACAGTGCACCTACGCCTTTTGGACCATAGATTTTATGGGATGACAGGGACATCAGATCACAGATCTGCGGCGCACGGGGGAGCGGCAGTTTCCCGAAAGCTTGCACTGCATCGGTGTGAAAAAGAATGCCGTGCCGGCGGGCAATGGTACTGAGGTCAGCAAGAGGCTGCACAACGCCGGTTTCATTGTTTGCATACATGATGCTGATGAGTATGGTGTCAGCGCGAATGTTTTTTTCTAAGTCAGCAGGATCAACCCTGCCTGCACGGTCAACCGGCAGATAGGTGACGTGCCAGCCTGCGGCTTCAAGCGCCTGGCAGGTTTTCAGCACCGCATGGTGCTCCACCGTAGAGGTGATGATATGCGTGCCACGGCTGCGCAGAGCTTGCGCTATGCCCCGAATCGCGAGGTTGTCGGCTTCGGTTGCACCGCTGGTGAAGATAATTTCTGGTGCATCACAACCAAGGAGCTGTGCAATCCTTGTGCGGCTTTGTTCAACAGCGGTCCGAGCCTGACGTCCGATGCGGTGATAGGAGGAAGGGTTACCGAATGATTTTTCGAAAAACGGCAGCATTGCCTCCAGTGCCCGAGGATGCAGCGGTGTTGTCGCGTTATGGTCAAGGTAGATCATGGAGCATGTTCAGAATCAGATTCCGGAGACACGTTTGCGTGCCGCTGTTCATAATCTCGAATGGCTGCATGCAATGCACCCACGCCCATCAGGGAGCAGTGTGCCTTGTTCTCAGGGATGCCACCGAGTGCGCGGATGACGTCATCGTCGGTGAGTTTTTTTGCCTCGCTGATTGACTTTCCCTTTGCCAGCACCGTAGCCATGCTGCTGGTGGCAATGGCACCGGGGCAACCGAAAGATTTAAATTTAATATCAACCAGAATACCCTGCTCGACCTTTATCCAGAGCTTCATCTGATCGCCGCAGGAAGGGTCGCCGATCAGCGCGTAGCCGTCAGCGTCAGCCATTTCGCCGACATTTCGCGGATTGGTGAAATGATCAATCACGGTTTCGTTATAGAAAAGCACCGGTCCCTGATGCTCTTCAAACTCTTGCTGAGCAGCAGGAGCATAGGCTTTTTTCCAGTCGTGCATATCGTTTTTCATGACACCGTCCTGTTTCTCTTATCTTGAGGCGGGTTGCGTGTATCGGGGAGCGTGGCTCGTGTTCTGGGGAGCAATGGTTTGTAAGTATCGTTTTTAGCCTTTCACGCATTACCCTTCACGAGCCACGAAACACGCATCACGAGATTCGCTAAAATAAGCGAACCTTGAACCACCCTTAATGTCCCCTTCTGTCTTCTGACCCCTGACTTCTGACTCCTGTCTTCTCACGTCTCACGCCCTGAGTGTTGCCACAAGGCGCTGAGGATATGCAAGCAGATCAAGCGCGCTGAGTATGTCGCGCGCAACGATATCCGCAGCCGCGCATGCAGCCGCTGAAGCGCCCTCATCATTGATAACCGCGATGCCGAGCCCGCACCCGCGCAGCATCGCAACATCATTGCGTCCGTTGCCGATGCACACGCAGCGTCGCGCCCCGAGTTTTTTGATATGGGCTGCCTTTGCCCGGTCCTGATTTCGCGGCGGCATGACAGCCACCTGCACGGGAAGCCGGGCAAGCTCAGTGGCGCAGGTACCGAAGGTGTCGGCGGTCAACACATGGATGGTCAGTTTTTTTGAAAGTCTGCGCAGTTTTTGGCTGACGCCAGCAAGCAGCCTGCCGTCGCAGGCAAGCGTGCCGTTGTAGTCAGCGATAAGATAGTCAAGCGCAAGTTCGCCAAAACCGGGGATTGCTATGGTGATCATGCTGGGTAGCCGTACTGATTACGAACCGCAGCAGGAGGTGCCACCACCACACCGCTCATCCCTGCCACAACATGTTTTCCCGCCTTTTGGTGAAGGAAACGTCGGGAGTGTGGTCACCGAGAGTTTCTTTTTCATGTCCCCTGAGCCACACGACGCGCAGGTCACGGCATTACGGTTATCGCCTGCGGTTGCAAGAACCTCTGTTACCGCACCGCATGCAGTGCATTCATACTCATAAATGGGCATAACGGGCTCCTTTCCGAAATCTCGCAGTTTTTCAGGAAATGTTACTGCATGAAGAGTTTTTTTGCAATCATGTCCCAGAGTGCAGCGACTGCTTTGCTTACCTCACCGCAGTCATGCTCGACGATTGATTTTTTTTGTATCATGGCTGCTGTGACCGAACGGTCATAGGGCAGCTTTCCACAGACAGGAATAGTCCGCTGCCTGCATGCAGCCTCAATCAATTCTGTATTGTGCGGATTGATATCATACTTGTTAATACAGACCATGACCGGAATATTGAAATGCCCTGCCGTATCGCAAACGCGCTCAAGGTCATGTAACCCTGATAGCGTCGGCTCGGTTACGACGAGCACAAGATCAACGCCGGTAATCGCGGCGATAACTGGGCAACCGATGCCGGGTGGTCCGTCAATGATGACCAGCGAACGGTGCTGCTGCTCCGCGATCTTTTTTGCCTGCTGCCGGACAACGCTGACCAGTTTTCCCGAATTGTCTTCACCGATGCCGAGCTTTGCATGCACCATGGGGCCGAATCTGGTTTCGGAAACAAACCAGTGCCCGGACAGTTTGTCCTGCATCGAAATCGCCTTTTCAGGGCAGAAGGCTGCGCACACGCTGCAGCCTTCGCAGGAAACCGGGTCAACCGACAGGTTATGGATTGCGTCGTACCGGCACAGCTCAAGGCAGGCACCGCAGCGGGTGCAGCGGCTTTTGTGAAGACAGGCAACCTTGCCGCCGAAAAACTCCTCAGAGCGCTGTACCGCAGGCTCAAGGATAAGGTGCAGGTCAGCGGCATCCACGTCACAGTCCGCCAGCACCGCATTGCGGGCAAATGATGCAAGCGCAGCGGT